>ERZ1026966.538-NODE-538-length-18283-cov-5.212914_pt1 | contig 18283 bp, 18 predicted proteins | sample MGYA00519296_ERZ1026966 | MGnify/ENA primary metagenome ERZ1026966 (study PRJEB26926, sample SAMN06164478) | human gut metagenome | biome: ENVO:00009003; feature: ENVO:2100002; material: ENVO:00002003 | host: Homo sapiens | place: USA | collected 2012 ... | reverse complement strand
GAGATTCATGAGCGTCTCGTGGGCTCGGAGATGTGTATAAGAGACAGGTCCGGCATTAACTCGCGCAGCCGCCAGACTTATTTGGAATTTATCCATTCAAATCACCTTCCTTTCGCTTATTATAATAAATCAAATTAAATTTGATGTCAATACTAAAATCAATTTTTTTTTGACTTTTTGTTGCTTTTAATACTATTTTATTGTATTATTCAAATAGGAGGTATCGTTATGGCAGATGAAGAACAGAAAAAGATATTTTCAAGAAACTTAAATAATTATCTTTCCTTGAATAACAAAACGCAAAAGGAAGTTGCAGATGCTATTGGAGTTTCTCCACAAACATTCAATACATGGTGTCAGGGAATAGCTCTTCCTCGAATGGGGAAAGTACAACTTTTAGCTGATTACTTTAATATAGGTAAAACAGATTTAATTGATGAAAAAACAGAAGACATCACGCCCAAAGACGAACGTGACATCGCCAAAGACGTTGACAACATCATGGCAAAGCTCACCGCCGGTGAAGATGGTCCTGCCAGCTACAACGGCGAAGCCCTTGACCCCGAAGCTGCTGATCTGTTCCGTGACGAACTTCAGATTGCCCTGCGCCGCCTGAAAATAATCAACAAGGAGAAATACACTCCTAAGAAATATAAAAAGTAGGTGATCTGATTGCAGGACATCAAAAAGATTGTCAACTACTATAAACGAAAATATAACACATCAGACCCTTTTGAAATTGCCGACCGTTTGAACATTTTGTATCAGTTCGGTGATCTGAAATATGAGGGCTGTTATATGTTCCTGAAAAATCACAGATACATTTTTTTGAACCAGAACCTGTCATATCACGACAAGCAACTGGTAATGGCTCACGAGCTCGGACACGCAATCCTGCACAGAAAGGAAAACTGTTATTTTATACGAAATAAAACACTGCTGCTCAACTCAAAAAATGAGATCGAAGCCAATAAGTTTGCAATGGAATTATTGATATCAGATGAAGTTTTGCTGGAATACCAGGATTGCACCATAGATCAGGTTGCAAGATCACTTGGTTATCAAAGCAATCTGATTGAACTAAGAATGAAATAAGCCATGTCGCTATTATAGCGTACAAATAAAACCAAAGAGGAGGGAATCATCATGGCACTTATTACATGTCCCGAATGTGGGAAAGAAATCTCAGACAAGGCAACAACCTGCCCTAACTGTGGCGCACCAGTAAATACTACAAATACGCCTGATCCTGTTCCACAACCCAACACAAACTATTCTGAAAAATATCGTTCTCCCCAAAACGATAAATCAGGAAAGAACTCAAAATTAGGTATCACAGCACTTGTTCTTTCTATCATTGGATGTACTTTTATTTTCGGTATAATTTGTGCGATTATCGACCTCACCAAAAAAGATGGTCGTAAAAAAACCTGCTCTATCATTGCTCTTTGCGTTGGTGTTTTTTGGCTCATTATGGTCATTGTTGCCAATCTTTCAAATAAAAACACCTCCCAAGTTACTGTTTCTGAAAGTATCGTGGAAGAATCTGTTCCTGCACAAACTCAGGAAACTCTTATAGCAGAAACAGATTCCGAAATCGAATCACAGGTTACATCGGAAGTTGAGACAGAGATTGAGACAGAAACAGAAAGTGAAACTGTTTCAACCACACCAACAGAATCAAAAGATGAATTTATTGCCTCTTGTCAACAAATTCCATACAAGGATTTACTGCGTAATCCCGATGATTATATTGGTCAAAGAATCGTGATTACGGCTAAAGTACAGCAGGTTGTTCAGGGCGGTTGGCTGGATAATAATGAATATTACAGAGTTCAAACAGACAATGACGGTTATGATTGGTATATGGATGACGAATACTTCATGTATGATTATCGCGTAGATGATAATACCAAAATACTTCAAGATGATATTTTGAAAATCTATGCCGAATTTTCTGGTGTCGAAACAATAACTCGCGCATTGACCGGCGCAAAAGATGAAGTTCCGTCCATCAAAGCATATTATATTGATCTCATTGGAGAATAAAATTCCTGTAAATAGCAATCACTCTCGTTATTTCTTTGCTTATGCTAAATAGAAGTCCCTCTTAATCTACTGCAGAAAGGAGGGACTTCTGTAACAATTGCTTGAATAATTTCTGCAACATCTGAGCAAGGAGGTCTTATCTATGCCTTTACTGAAACAACACACCTACACATCCGAAGACTACTGGAACTTACCAGACGGACAGCGCGCGGAGCTGATCGATGGGCAGCTCTACAACATGGCTCCCCCCAGTCGGATGCACCAGGAAATTTTATCCGCCCTGCACTGGAAAATCCGCTCTTATATTGCAGAGCACGGCGGTTCCTGCAAGGTCTACCCTGCCCCATTTGCCGTAAATCTCGACGCAGACGATAAAGACTGGGTGGAACCGGATATATCCGTTATCTGCGATCACAGCAAGCTCACAGACCGGGGTTGCACTGGAGCTCCAGACTGGATCGTGGAAATTGTATCGCCGTCCAGCTCCCGAATGGACTATTACAAAAAAATGAATCTCTATCTCGATGCCGGTGTTCGGGTATACTGGATCGTCGATCCAATCCGAGAACGCACTACGGTCTGCGATTTTTCCGAGGATAATGTGCCGGTTATGTTTACGTTCTCACAGCCTGTAGCTGTTTCGATTTACCCTGATCTGGAGATCTGCATTGATGATCTGCTGAATAATTGAAAGGACTTGAACATTTTGTTAACATCAACAAAATAATAGAAAAAGCCCCGGTGCTACCAACACCGAGGCATTCTCAGAAAACTATACCAGTCAGAAGACTATGGCATAATTATCCTTATACAAAAAAAATTATACCACAGCCTCCTGCACCTGTATAGGTGTATTTTTTATACCCATTTTTAAAACAAGGAGGAAATGTTATGGCACTGATCAACTGCCCCGAATGTTCAAATTCTGTTTCTGACAAAGCTTTCGCCTGCCCCAGATGCGGATACCCCATCAGCCAAAGCGCCCCACCGCAGACGGCTGCGCCTCGTAGACCATTTCAAAAGCCCCGGAAGTACCACAGGCTACCTAACAATTTTGGCACCATTAAAAGGCTCTCTGGCAAGCGCAGGAGACCTTTTGCCGCCTACCCTAAATGCACCGGCTATCACCTTACCGGCTCACCTGTCCTTCCGGCGGCAATCGGATACTTTGAAACCTACGACGAAGCATACAGCGCCCTTTCCGAATATCATAAAAATCCTTACGATACAAGCAACACCCATATCACATTTCGGGAAATGTTTGAGATTTATCAAAAATCAAAAGAATATGAGCTTCTCAAAGATAAAAGCGTCACATCAAAGCTATCGGCATACAAGCATTGTGAATGCATTTATGACATGGAAATCCGAAACCTGAATAAAGCGATCTGCGAAGACGTTCTGGATAGGATTGAAGCCGGCAGCTCGACAAAGAAAAGCGTCCTGTCCGTGATCCGTACCGTGATCCGATACGCTATGGATATGAACCTGGTCACAAAAGACTGCACCGCAAACATCAACATTGAAGAAAGCGACCCTGTCATAGACCGCATTCCATTCAGCAAGGCTGAAATCGCCGTCCTGTGGCAAAATTCAGATAAGTGGCAATACAAAATCCTGCTGATCCTGCTTTACTCCGGTATGAGAGTCAATGAATTATTGAAAAATGAAATTGTGAATGTGAATTTTGAAGAAAAATATATCTATGTCCCCAAGAATCTTGCAAAAAACAAGGAAAGTGAGCGGAAGGTTCCGATGCACGACAGGGTCCTTCCACTTGTCAGATCGTTCGTTGACAATCCCCATCGGGGGTCCAAAACAAACATCATCCTTAACGATGCCGGGACAGTGATTACTTACAATAACTTCTGCGCACGAGATCTGCCCAGAATCAATAAAGCTTTGGAACACGAACACAAGTTCCACGATACCCGGCACACGTTTGCATCAATGGGAACGGAAGCCGGAATTCCCGAATTGTACATGCAAAAAATAATGGGGCACAAACCCAAAAGCATCCTCTACAATACTTACACTCATATTTCTATGGATGAACTTTTGAGCTATGTAAACAAACTATAGAATTTGTCGCTAATTTGTCGCTAATTTGTCGCTAGTTTGTCGCTAAATGTGTAATTTGAACCACATCTGCCTAAATCAGAAAATATGAAAGAACCCGGTATTTATCAGCATTTCGCCGACCGACCGGGTTCTTTGTTTTTTCAAAATTTATACTCTGGACAGATATTCACCTGTTCTGGTGTCGATCTTGATGACATCGCCTTCGTTTACGAACAGCGGTACATAAACCTGTGCGCCGGTCTCAACGGTAGCAGGCTTATTTGCGCCAGTAGCGGTATCGCCCTTGAAGCCAGGCTCGGTCTCAGTAATTGCCAGCTCTACGAACAGAGGGGGCTCCACTGCGAATACGCTGCCGTTATGAGAACAGATCTTGCAGACTTCATTCTCTTTTACGAACTTCAGAGCATCGCCGATTGCATCCTGGTTCAGAGAGATCTGGTCATAGGTTTCCATATCCATGAAAGTATACAGATCGCCGTCGTTGTACAGGTACTGCATATCTCTTCTCTCGATACGGGCAGTAGGACATTTCTCAGTAGGACGGAAAGTCTTCTCAACAACACCGCCGCTCTTAATATTCTTTAACTTGGTTCTAACGAAAGCAGCGCCTTTACCAGGTTTAACGTGCTGGAACTCAATAATCTGGTAAATATTGCCCTCAAACTCAATGGTAACGCCGTTTCTGAAATCACCTGCAGAAATCATATAAAATCTTCCTCCTAAATAATCACGGTTTCAATACTATACAAGTGTATCCTAAAAAACCTCATATTTCAACTGTTTTTTTCAGAAATTGCAGGGGTAATCTCCGATTCTTCCCCGGCAAGCTCCAGTTCAAACCAGAACCTAACGCCGTTTTCGTAATTGATTACGCCGTATTTCTGGTTCATCGACTCCATAATTGCCTTGACGATCGACAGTCCGATACCGCTTCCGCCGTATTCCCTCGTTCTTGCCTTGTCCACCTTGTAAAACTTCTCCCACAGATGCGGCAGAGAATCCTCCGGGATCGGCATACCGGTATTGAACACCGAAACTCTGGCGTGCCCGTCCATTTCCTCGATCTTTACCTCGACAACCTTTTCTTTTTCACAATGGTTGACCGCATTGGAAAAATAGTTCATCAGAACTTCTTCGATCTTGAATTCATCGCCCCAGACATAGATCTCCTTCGTCTGATCCATATGGACGGAAATGCCGTTCTGCTTCGCAAGAAGATCTGCGGACTGCAGATAGTTGTGCACGAGTGCCGTAATATCAAAGCGCTCCATCGAAACAACGTCGTTGCCGGCTTCGAGCTGGTTGAGCGTCAGAAGCTTTTTGACCATGTTGTTCATCTTCGCCGCTTCGTCCACAATGACGTCGCAGTAAAATTTCCGGCTCTCCGGATCGGAATTGACGTCCTCCAAAAGTCCCTCTGCATAGCCCTGGATCAGTGCGATCGGCGTTTTTAACTCATGGGAAACGTTCGACAGAAACTCCCGACGCATCTGGTCGATCTCTTCTTTTTTCTGGATGTCCTTTTTTAATTCATTGTTCGCCGTTTTCAACTCTGAAATCGTATGCTCCAGCGTATCGGAAAGCTGATTGATATTCTCGCCGAGAATGCCGATTTCGTTTTTGCTGTTTCCGCTGTAACGGGCTTCAAAATCCAGATGGCACATTCGTTCCGAAATGTCCGCCAGCTGCAGAATCGGCGTCGTCACCCTGCGGGAAACAATCCAGATCACAATACCGCTGATAATTGCTGAGAAAATACCGACGCTTGCAAGGAACGTATTCGCAATTTTCGCACTGTCCCGGATTCCTTCCAGCGCACTTCTTACAATAAAAAAGTATCCGCCCGTCAGAATGCCCCAGCTTTCTATATATTCCATTTGCGCCCGACTGTCTGAAACGCGTGCGACAATATAATTATTGCCGTTTTCCATAATCTCGTACTTCTCGCCGCTTAGTGCAAACAGATGCTGTAAAAGCTGCTGCTTCAAAAATTCAGAACCGCCGCCGGAGTCCGCAACCACCTCAGAATTCGCATTAAGCACGAGCAGAGACAAATTATACTTCGAGCACTGCTGCTGGAGAGAAAGCTGATATTCGTCCGTATCAATCTCGCCGTTTGCAACCGCCTCTCCCAGTTCCTCATACATCCGCATCAGAACTGCTTTTTTATTCGAGATATAATATTTCTGCAAAAAACCGCTGTTTAAAAACCAGCAAAGCAGAATCGTCCCCGCCATCAAACCGATAAAAATCCCTGCAAACTGTTTGCGAATGGACGTCCGCTTTGCGGTCTTTTTCTCTTTTTTATGCATCGAGCTTATACCCCATTCCCCAGATGGTCTTGATCAGTTCGCCTTTATCGCCCAGCTTGCTGCGCAGCTTTTTTACATGCGTGTCAATCGTACGGGCATCGCCGAAATAGTCATAATTCCATACGTTATTCAGTATTTTTTCTCTTGAAAGAGCGATTCCTCTGTTTTCCATAAAATAAGTCAGCAGTTCAAATTCCTTATAGCTTAAATCGACGCTTCTGCCGTCGATCTCCACCATATGCGCCGCCTTGTCCAGATGGATTCCTCCAACGTCCAATACCTCATTTTCCTGTGCGCTTTTACCGGTGCGGCGCAGAATCGCCTCTACTCTCGCTACCAGAATCTTCGGGCTGAACGGCTTGGAAATATATTCATCCACGCCCAGATCAAAGCCCTGCAGCTCATCCTTTTCATCGCTTCTCGCCGTCAGCATGATAATCGGCACTTTGGAATAGGACCTGATCTCCCGGCATACCTGCCAGCCGTCCATCTTCGGCATCATCACATCCAGAATTATCAGCGCGATATCCTGATGGGCAAAAAAGACATCCAGTGCCTCGCTTCCGTCTCCTGCTTCCAGTACCTCAAAATTTTCTCTCTGTAAAAAGTCTTTTACGAGTTTGCGCATTCTGTTCTCATCGTCTACCACAAGAATCTTCTGTCTGTCCATATAGCCTCCTCATCTGCCGCAGCGCGGCAACTGTCATCACTCATCTATCCGCAGTGTAGCAGAAAAATATGTCAGAAATGTGAACTTGTGATGCCAGGGGCAAAAAGTCGGAAATCCGATGTAGGCTTGCTTACAGGAGGTTTCCTGATCTTTGTTCCGGTATCACCAAACCGCTTACAGCTGCTCCCGTTTTCCGGAAAAGAAATCTTCCACCCGCCGCATGACATACAGATACGCCGGAATCAGGAACAGATCTGCAAACAGCCATGCCAGCGGATTTGCAACGCACGCGCCCAGAAATCCGAACATCGGAACGAGCACGAAGCCTGCAATACCACGGGCGATCATTTCACTCACGCCGGAGAAAATTGCCAGCGTGCTGAAGCCGATTCCCTGAATCAAGAAGCGGACATTGTTGACCAGAATCAGGAACGTATAGCTTCCGCTGTTGATCAGAAGCATCTGCTGAATTCGGTCCATCAGCTCCGGATCGGTTCCGTCCACAAATAAAAGCGCCATATACTTACCGGCAGCTGCCAGGATACCGAATGCAATAAGTGCATACACGATCCCGTAAATATTTGCCATCCGAAGTCCTTCACGGATTCGCTTCGGCTTCTTCGCACCCATATTCTGTCCTGCCCAGGTTGCCATCGTCGCACCCAGCGCATCGGACGGGCAGACGAAAAATCCGCTGATTCTTCCGGAGGCCGTAACCGCTGCAACCGCAGTGGAACCGAGCGTATTGACCGCGCTCTGCAAAATAACGCTGCCGATCGCCGTAACGGAATACTGCAATCCCATCGGAACACCCATTCCTGTCAGACGAAGCATCAGTTCTAGGTCAGCCTTTCCTTCTGTTCCCTGCATCCTCAGAATCTCGTATTTGCGGATCATATAGATCAGACAACAGATACCGGAAATTGCCTGAGAAATCACGGTTGCCAGCGCTGCGCCCGCAACACCCATTTTCAGTACCAGAATGCAGAACAGATCGAGTACAATATTTAACAGCGCCGACATCACCAGAAAATAAACCGGCGTTTTGGAATCTCCCATCGCACGGATAATCGCTGAAGTCAGATTGTAGAGAATTGTCACAGGAATTCCCGCAAAAATGATGACGATATACATCCATGCATCGTCGATGATATTTTCCGGCGTCCGCATCCACTGCAGGATATTTCTGCACAGAAGAACCGTCACGATCGTGAGCACCACTGCAAAGATCGCAGATACCCATGCACTGTTGGCTACACAGCGACGCATTCCGCTCTCGTCCTTTGCTCCAAACCGCTGCGCAATCGGAATCGCAAAACCGCTGCAGATTCCCATGCAGAACCCGATAATCAAAAAGTTGATCGAACCGGTGGACCCTACCGCCGCCAGCTGATCCACGCCCAGAAACTTTCCAACGATCGCAGTATCCACCAGACTGTAAAACTGCTGGAATAAATTTCCCAGCAAAAGAGGGATAGCAAATTCCAGAATCAGTCTTCCGGGCTTGCCTTCTGTCATATCCTTTACCATGAAAAAATCCCCTTTCCTTTGTAAATTACTCTGTGTAGTATATACCACAGACAATTTCAAAAGCAATGGGGATTTTTGCATTTTACATGTAAAAAAATGATCCTTGTATTTTGTGGCACCAAACGGCGCTGCACATTGGATTGCACGTCATGATCCGATCCGTTTCCAGACCTGTACCGCAAAATCTGCTGCCGCTGCCTCATCTGCCCGATCCGGATGCAGCATCGCCCGGTCGAAATTTCGGATCATAGCCTGAATCTGTTCGGTATTTTGTCCGCTCTTTGCCATTTCCTCGTAGCGTCTGCGCACCTGAATCGGCATCTTACCCTGGCAGAGAAATGCATCCATATATTCATTATCTTCCGGAATCCATGTCTTTACCCGGTCGATCACCTTCTGGTAATAGGCAGGATCGTTTCCCATCCCGCAGGTTCCGAACAGGGCGATCTTTTTGCCATGCAGACCTGAAAGCAGTTCTACTGTCTTTTCGTCACAGTCGCCTCGATCCACCCAAAAACCGACAAAATAAAGCTCTGCGTCCTTTTCCCGATATTCGTCAATATTTTTTAAGTCCTTGGAATCGCCAGGAATCGCCGCAAAAATCTGTGTTGCAAGCTTTCTGGTATTTCCTGTCTGACTGGAGTAAATCACAATTGTCTGCATAAAGTATCTCCTTTCTCAACAATAGAATGCACGCTCTGCAGCATTCTATTGTCATAAATGATATCCTGCCGGCATACCGCCGCAGCATAATCCCCCGCCTCCACAGCAGAGGTTGCAGATCAGGTTTGCCAGACACAGCTTCCAGCAAAATCCGCTGCCACTGGATACCGGCATTCCACCATACTGCGTCTGTCGTCCGGTATACCAGCTGCCGCCGGACTCCATCCGCTGCCGCCAGCCTGCGTATTCTGCGTTCTGCGGTTCCATCTCCGTCGCCTTTTTCGCCTGTTCCAGCGCCGCCGCATTATTTCCAAGTCCCTGATTTGCGATGGAGCTGTAATAATACCACTGCGCGCTGTGCTGTGGAATATTGTTCAGCACATTCAACGCTTCTTTATAATGTCCACTGCTGATATAGTTAAGCGCAGCCCTGAAATAAACGGATTCTTCGTCGTCCGCACCGGTGTTTGACCGTCCATAGCCGTTCTGTCCATAGCCGCCCGCCGAACCGAAGCCGCCAAAGCCAAAGCCGCCGAAAAAATCATCGAACCCGCCAAAATCACTATAGCCTCCGTAGCCATTCTGCGTATTCCCGCCATTTCCATAGCCGGTGTTTCCGTAGCCATAGCCCTGATTGCCGTAAGGGCTGCTGCCCTGCTCGCGCTGCTTCATGATCTGCTGGTACGCCTGCTGGATTTCTTTAAATTTTTCTTCCGCCTGCGCCTTGTTCGGATTGTTGATATTGGCATCCGGATGATACATCCGGCTCAGCTTCCGATATGCCTTTTTGATTTCTTCCTCCGACGCATCCTGAGACACGCCAAGTACCTGATAAGGGTCACGCATCCTTTTGTTTCCTCTTTTTCTGTATCATCTCATAACGGCACCATACGCCGGAATACAGGATGTTGCGCAAAATTTCCGCATGATCCAGTATCGGGAGCTTTTCAAATATTCTGGAGCACTCCGCCATCATCATCTGCAGAATCTGATAGGCTTCCTGTTCGAATGCTTCGTCATCGGAAAGCTTCTGCCTGCGCAGCAAAAATACGTTGTAATTGCCGTTCTTTTCGTCCTTTTCCATATCCTCGTAGGCGTCCATCAGATAAATGAACTTCCCGAGGAAAAATCCCATCCTGCGCAGGTCGTCTTCCCATTCGTCCTTCCGACAGGCGAGGATTTCGCCCATAATTTCTCCAAAACAGCCGCTTGCCAGATCCACGTCCGGCTCCTGCGCCTTTTCGTACAGATGGATGTGCTCCAGCAAGGTATAAATATGCTCAGCTTTCTCCGGATAGCGCGCTTCCACCGTTTTGTCACGGCCGCGCAGCGCTGCCGCCCGCAGGCGCCCTTTCCATTTGCGTTCGTCCGTCCAGTCGTCCAGACATTTATAATAAGACAATAATAGGTTCATATCCGCCGCGTAATCGGTAAACACGCTCCGACTCGTCGCATGTGCTTCAAACGGATGCGCCACGCATTTACAGGTGGAGCTTTCCACCGGCTCGTCATACAGCGCAGACAAAAGCAGCGCAACAAAGGTCATGTCATAGCTTAACGTCAGCTGTCCGCGTCTGCCGAAGCGTTCTTTCAGGCTCTGGCAAAGCCCGCAATAATAGGACTGATATACGTCAAATTCCCGAAATTTCAATTCTTGTTTATTTACAATAATATATCCAAACATAGGCTTCTTAACTCTTCTTTACAAATCTGGTATTGCATTTGGGACAGCGGATTTCGATTTTACCGCGCCCCCTGGGCACACGGATTTTCTGTTTGCAGCCAGGGCATCTGTAAATATGGTAAATTTTGCGCTGTGCAAGCTGGGATTTCCAGGAAGCAAGCTTTCTCCGAATTCCCGCCGTCATCGTCAGATATTTCTGATTTTCTGCGTAGCGCTTTGAAATATTTTTGGAAAACATCCGAAAATAATTGTAGACAATCCCGATCAGTGCCAGCAAAAACCATCCCTGATTTCTGGAAAACAGAGAAATGATCAGAAACACCATGCTGACTGCCGAAAGCATCTGTCCCATCTGATCTGCCCCGTAGCGCCCCTGCATAAACTGCATCATTTTATTTTTCCAATTATTTTTCATGCTGCCTCTCATTCCGCCGCCAGATTTGCGGCTTTCTCTTCTGAATACCAGTCTATCTTACTGCATTCCGACCAAAATGCAATATACCAGTCGGGAATTAAATATTAAAAAAGGATAAACTTTCCTCCGACATCCCGTTTTCCACAATGCTGCGCACCGCCCATCCTCAGTTAACATACGCCGCGCGCTGCACTTTCCCTGCACAGAAAAACTGGCTGCCGCCCCACAGCGTCGCCCGTTACATTTCCCCCAGCATGGAAAACAACAGCGCAGTCCCGGCGCCCGCTGCCAGGCAAATCAGGCTCACTGCCGATGTTTCCGGATTTCCAAACGCAGAAAACGGCACAATCGCCAGCGTCGCCGCCAAAACAATCCCGATGATCCCATGAAACACCACCGAGTAATGCCGTTCCAAAAGCCGCGTGATCTGTTTTGCCAGAAGCACCATCGTCACGCCTGCGCTCAGTACCGCCGGAACAACCGCAGGCAGGTACACTGCTCCGACGTCTTCCATAAATGGCGTATAGAGCCCGAGCGGCATCAAAAGTGCAGAAAAACTCATTCCGGGCGCAATGATGCTGAGCGCCACGCAAAAGCCGCAGAACAGATTTCCAAAAAGTCCCTGCGGAATCGAAACGCTGATCTGGCGCACGAGACTCAAAAGGATCAGCACCGTAAAAAACGCCCCCGCCAGCGCATACAGATCCCACCTGCTCCTTCCTTTTTCTCCTGCCTCCCGAAACATCGACGGCAGCATTCCGACGATCAGCCCGACAAACAGACACACCGACAAAACTTCATATTGTGTCAGGAAAAATCCGATCGCACGCGCAGAGAGCAAAAATCCACCCGCTGCCCCCAGGAGCACCGGAAGCAAAAGTCTGCCGTATTGTGAAAGCGCCTCCCTGGGGTTTGACAAAAATGCCATAATCGGTTCGTAAATGCCAAACACTACGCTTAGAACACCGCCTGAAATTCCCGGAAGCACTGCCCCGATCCCGATCATCGCGCCCTGCAGCAAATGCAGCACAAACTTTTGCAGCTCCGATCGGTTTGTCAAACTGCGACGGCACTCTGGATTGCTTTTCTCTACGCTTTTCTTTTTTATCATCTGACCTCCTGATCTACACAAAACATTTCTGCAGAAACGTGACAGTTCACACGCGCCATTTCATTCGCAATATCATTTTATGGGGAAAAGGGGATAAATATGCGTTAAATCAAAGCAGCAAAAGCATTGACATGCCGTCTGTAAACCTTTATAATAATTCTGATCAAGGGCTAGTCAAGGTTTCGACAGGGGTCTTGCAGCTGGAGAAGCTATCCGCAGGTGATGCGTCAAATCACAAATTAAATACAAACGCTAACAACGAATTAGCATACGCTGCCTAATGGCAGCTGTCCGACTTAGAGCACTCACACTTTAAGACCCGGGCATCAACTATGTGAGAAACGATGCAGGTTAAGCTTTGTCCCTGCAGGCGTATCATGAAGCTACCGAATGGATCAGGGTGTCTGCTCCCGGATTCAGGAGGGAACGTGCCGGAGCAAGACCGGCGGCAAATAGACAGACTATGATAGTAGAAGGACAGGGAATGGGCTTTTGGACACGGGTTCGACTCCCGTCTAGTCCACTAAAACGGAACAATCCGCAGACATCAATGTCGGGGGCTTTTGCCCCCGACATTATTTTTATCATATCGGAAACTTCATTTCCATACGATAAGAAACACTCTGCAAGAATGCGCACTCGACGCAAGGGTAGATGGTTGCCGAAGCAACCGCACCTCGGCGCGAGAATGTGCTGAATATTCTTGTGCGGTGAAACCGCAGTTCCATAATAATCAGATTTTGAAAGTTGCAGTAAGGTCTTTTCTCCATAGGCAGCTCTAATCTGTTCATTTTGTTCGTACTTTACTATGATTTCTCCTATTTTCCAATATGTGATTAAAAGTTAGTCATTAACCTGCCTTACGACCTTCTGACGAGATTCGGCGATCAAATCTTTAATTTCAGTCACTACTGATTCCATATTGGATTTATCATTAACTGCTAACTGATTATTTTCCATGTAAATGACCTCACTTTCTCTGTTATTTATATTATTTCCGATGATAAACGATAATTTAGAGCAGATGGCAAATCAACTATATGAATATTGGTTTATACAATTTCAATTTCCAAATAATGATAATAATCCATACAAATTGTCTGGTAGTCCTATGGTATATAACAGTCTTTTAAAGATAGAGATACCAGAAGGTTGGCGTGTAAAAACTGTAGCCTCATTATTGGATAAAGTTCCCAATACATTGCGTGTTCAAAATGCTGAATACAAATCTTCTGGTAATATTCCTATAGTTGACCAAAGTGCATCTTTGATTGCAGGTTATACAGATAACATAGACGCATTGTTATCTGACGAGCACGGATATATTGTATTTGGTGACCATACACGTGTTGTAAAATATATTCGTTTTCCTTTTGCAAGAGGTGCAGATGGAACACAAATTTTAAAATCTTCTTTATCGTGTATGCCAACAGAATTATTATATAATACGATTACCCATATTGATTTATCCAACCAGGGGTATGCTCGTCATTTTAAATTTTTGAAAGACTCTCTTGTAATTGTTCCTAATGATGATATCGCTCAAAAATTTGCTGTTCAAGTTTCCATATGGCACGAACAGCAAAAACAACTTTTGTTTGAAAATATGAAGCTATCAAAATTAAGGGATTGGCTTTTACCAATGCTCATGAATGGTCAGGCTACCATTGATGATTGATATGGTAAATTATCGTTTATCTTCCTATTATGCAAAATCTTTCTTTCGGTAGCACTCAAAAAATCCACTACTTTCTGTTGCTGTGCTTTATCTGGCAATTCGATAGGAACATCTGATAATATTTCAGTATTTATATTTGGCATATTAGAACCCACAGCATGTTTTGATATCCATTCTCTGCATTCTGGTCGACTCAAATAAAACGAAATAAACAACGGATTTGCCTTTTCAGGATTCACTCGCACTCTTAAGCACCCTGTTCCACAAAATATCTTTCCGTATTCACTGACAACAAATGCGTGTTTTTCTACATCTCCCCTTCGTGCATAAATAATATCATTTTCAACAGCCTCGTACTTCTCCAATCTGATTGCATCAATTTCAGATATTTGGGCAATAGAATCAAAATTAATAATTCTGTCACCTATATCTTGGGGCATCACTAAGGGAAATCCTTCTTCTACATAATCCGATTTATGAAGCATACTACCAAAAGGTCCAGTAATTATTTCCGCAATATCACCTAAAACGACTCTATTCATATCGCACCTTCTTTAACTGTTCCAATATCTCCTGCTGAAGCTTGTTTCCTTCTGCGAACAGATTCTGCAATTCAACCGTATAGTCATTCATTTTTGCATCAAACTCTTCCGGCGTAAGCTCAACATACTCTATCTTTACTTCAAAATACTGCCCTGCTGAAAAAGAAAGTTTCTTCTGTTCAATCTGTTCATAATCAACAAGAACACTGAAATCGTCTTTTTCTTCACCATTAATGAATGTACCGATAATATCCTGTATTTCTTCGGGTTCCAGAACTGTCCGTTGATTCTTTCCATCCACCTTTTCTTTATGTCCAAGCTTGGAAGCATCCATTAACAGCACTTTTCCATCTTTATTTGCCCTGTCCAAAAACAGAATCGATACATTCGTTCCTGTAGTGGCGAAAATATTGCTCGGCATAGAGATAACTCCTCGTAGCATTCTCTCTTTGATGATGTACTCACGAATACTCTTCGGAATACCTGTTCCGGCAGTCAGGAAACCTGTGGGAACAACTACTGCAGCCTTACCATCTTCCTTTAACGAATAGATAATGTGCTGTAAAAACATCTGATAAATCGCCATTTTGTCTTTATCTTTATTGGGAACCTTTGGAACACCAGCCCAAAAACGTTCCTTATAATTTTCTCCGGCTAATGTATCACGGTTATCACTAAAATCTACATTAAATGGTGGATTGGATACAATATAGTCAAATTTCATTAAACCATTCTTTTGCTTGTTTAAATGCTGTGGCTCCAGCAGTGTATCTCCATGCACAACATTTCCCAAAGAATGTACTAAGTTGTTCAGTATCAGGTTAAGTCTCAAAAACTCATTTGATTTTTGAGAAATGTCCTGTGTATAGATAGTACAGTTTTCCTCACCGATTTGATGTGCCAGTGCCAGTACGAGGGTTCCTGAACCTGCTGCCGGATCATATATATTCACATTCTGGACACCTTCCGGCACTAAAATTTTGGCAATAATGCTTGCAATGGAATGAGGTGTGTAATATTCTGCATATTTACCAAAATCCTTATTGTAGTCTTTAATCAGGTATTCAAACACTGCTGCAAAGAAATCATATTTTTGTGAAAATGCTTCTTCAAAACTAAAAGCCACAAGCTTGTCTATAATAGCTCTACAAAAATCTGCTCTCTTATTTGTCTCAGTTACAAATACAGACAGTGCATCAAACAGACGAATCTTGTCCTCACTTCCTGTTTTAACCGCAAAAACATCTATATTGAAATTTGCAATATCTACCAGTGTTTCGTCAAACAGTTCATTAAACTTCTCTCTGTTTTTGTTATTGAATAAGAATGAAATAAAATGTTCCTTTTTCAACTGTGCTGTTGCCGGAGGCAGACTTGCCAGAAGAAACTCATACTCATCACCATCCATATTTGTAAGAGTTTCCTCAATATTCTCTGCGTTCTTCAAATTATCATCTACTTTTCTGATTTCATGAAGAAACTTATCGTTTAAAAACTTGTATAAAAATACCTCTGTAATAATTTTGTATTCACTGCTGGCGTTACCCAAGCCATAATTGGCACAAACAGTTTTCAAATCGTCAATCATGGCTTTTGTTTTCGCCATTATCACTTCTGATGTCATTATGATGCCCAATTCCTTTCTGTAAAGTATTCCTGTGAAATGCACATATCAATAAATTTTACCTGTGCAATATTTATTTTCGTTGCCTGTGTTTTACACGCATTGATAATAAAAGGCTGCAATGTTTTGATAAAGTACGCTTCGTTATCGAGCATACTCTCATTATGAGCAATCGTATCATCCGCATGATTTTTTACATCCATCAGAATCTTATGTATCGTGACAGCATCGGCAATCGGTGGCGGACTCTCCATAATTCTCTTATGGGTTCTCATATATTTCACATCACCATTGTACTTTTTCGCCAGCATCTGATCCTCGTGATTCTTCTTTTCTGCTTTTTTTCGCAAATCATCCAATTCACCCATCAAATCCTTCATCTCGTCAGATGTCAGTTCTTCAATGTTCTTTTTCTTGAATATTCTCTTTAGTTCATCCAGCAACGCTACATATTCCGGGTCTTTCGGATCCAAGCATCTGTCAACGATTTCCCGTCTCGCTTTCTCAAGTGAAGTCCGAAAGGCATCTGCAATAACCAGTTCTTCTTCCTTAATCTTTCTGAACTGAAAGCTTATTTGGTCAAGTGCCATACTTAATATTCCGGACATATCATCAGCGGAACCCATACTCTCTTTCAGATTAATAATACTAATTCTATTATTAACCTCATTCAGCATCTGTATTGCCTTGTCCACATCAAAATGGATATACAAATCATCATATCCGAACAGTCTGATAAGATTATGAAGTGCTTTATAATTTGTCAACGCATTCTTTAAATCAAGCAGTGTTTTCTTATCATCAATATCATTAATCTGATTGATAAATTCCACCATATTTTCAGTATCATACAGAAACAGCTGGTTCTTAATTGTATTTAAGTCCTGTTCGATTTCTTCCCTGCTCTTAAAAATCTCACTATAGTTAGCTACTTCATCCCCAAGCTCTGACTGCAATTCTTCAAAATATGCTTTATTGGTTTTATCAAACTCATCCTTGATGTTGGCAAAATCCACAACATAACCATAATGGTAGTCCTTATATGGTCGATTAACACGGGTAAGTGCCTGCAACAGATTATGAGCTTTAATCATTCTTGCAAGGTACTGTTTTTTCAGTCTTGGTGCATCAAATCCGGTAAGTAGCATATTGTAAACAACCAGAATATCAATCTTACCTTTTTTGAAGTCTTCCTGTATATCTTTTCTGTCCTGCTTGGTTCCTTCATCGTGAAGTACCAGGGCATGTGAATATTTTGCTGTTCTGCTCAACTGTTCAGATACAGCTCTTGCCTGTGGTGCTGAATCACACACAATCATGGCTCCAATAGAATCATCAAGAGCTGCTCTTCCTTTTTCAAAATCATGTACGATATAGTCAACCATAGCCGATACAAATTTGGGATGTGCATACAGTTCTTTTTTCTCAATGGAACCATGCTGAACTTCCAGCATTTCCAGTGTAGATGCCAGTTCTGTTTTGTATTTGGTTTCGATTTCCTCTCTTATCAGTTTTAATGTGTATCCATCGGCAATCGACTGATTATAGTAATACTTGTGAATATAATTACCAAACACATCCTTTGTATTATATCCATCTCCTATAAGAGGTGTACCGGTCAAAGCAATCATAACCGCATCTCTGTCTGATGCCATTAAGTTAGCAAGAAACGAGCCCTTTGGATTATAACTTCTGTGTGCTTCATCCAAAAAGTAGACACGCTGCACACTGACATTATAATCAGACTGCTTTGTGACTGATTCATCTGAGAATTTCTGTATATTAACAACGGTTATTGATGTTTTACCGGTATTGTCTGTCTCCCCAACAGCCGCAATGTTTGTTTTGAAATCCTCTTTGGAACTTATCATATTAACTTTCAGTCCACGTGCCTCAAATTCCGCTTTTGCCTGAGTCGCAAGG
>ERZ1026966.522-NODE-522-length-18593-cov-4.608534_pt1 | contig 18593 bp, 20 predicted proteins | sample MGYA00519296_ERZ1026966 | MGnify/ENA primary metagenome ERZ1026966 (study PRJEB26926, sample SAMN06164478) | human gut metagenome | biome: ENVO:00009003; feature: ENVO:2100002; material: ENVO:00002003 | host: Homo sapiens | place: USA | collected 2012 ... | reverse complement strand
AGATTCATGAGCGTCTCGTGGGCTCGGAGATGTGTATAAGAGACAGGTCCTGCGCCGGAATTTCCTCCGGAGCGGCGCTGTCCTCAGCGGGAGTCTGAGCGGCCAGAAGCACGTCGTCCTCCATGGTCTCGTCGATGGAGGCGGCAAATTCGGACTCGGCGGCTGCGGCCAGGGTGGCCTCTTCTGCGGCCTCCGGGTTGGAATAACGGTCGGGAACATAGGCGCGGCCTCTGGCGTAGCGGCGGTTGCCGACCTGAGAGGCGGGCTTTTCGGCCTCCTTAATGCCCAGCCGCTCGCGGCGGGCGGCCCTGTCGGCTTTTTCAAGGGCGGCGCGGCGCTCCTCCTGCTTCTGCTTTTCTCCGGCCTGAATTTTCTTTTTGCTGGTGTTCAGGTTCTTTTCGGTCTTGCCCTCGGCACGAAGGCGCTCGGTTTCAAGGCGCTTTTCCTCAAGCTCCTTCTCCCTGGCGCTGCGCTGGGACTGGCGGACGGCGTCCTCCTTGTCAAGCTGCTTTTTATAGACCCTGGTGAGAATAAAGTCGCGGGCCATACCGAAAACGCTGTTGGCAATCCAGTAGATGCCCATGGCGGCGGGCATGACAAAGCAGATCCAGACGGACATAAGGGGCATCATCAGGGACATGCTCTTCATGGAAGCGGCTGTCTGGGGATCCTGGGGATTTCCGGCGTTGCTTATCTTCATGGAGGCCCAGGAAAGGAAGGCGGAGACAAAGGGGATGAGGAACAGGCCCAGGGCGGGCAGCCACACAGCCGCATCGCTCCAGTCGGTGTGCAGGAAGAAATTCCACCGGGGCTGGTCGCCCAGGTTCAGGCCGAGGAAGCTGAAGTCGATGTCCAGCAGATTGGGGTCGAGCTTTCCGGCAAGGTCGGCCTGGACGGAGGCCCAGTTGGAATGGGCCAGCTCTGCAAGCTCAATTTCAAAATATGCGTTGGCCTTCTCGGGAATTACATAGAGACCCTTGCCCACAAAATAGTCCTGCAGGGTGGTGACAAAATCCTGGGCCACAAACATCATGCGGCTCAGGGGCTGGCGGATGACGCTGTACAGGGCGATGAGGATGGGGAAGGGAATGAGAGACCAGAGGCAGCCGGACATGGGATTGACGCCCTCTTCCCGGTAGAGCTTCTGCATCTCGGTGTTGAGCTTCTGGGGGTTGCCCTCGTGGCGGCGCTGCAGCTCCTTGATTTTGGGCTGGAGCCGGGTGGAGCGCATCATGCTCTTCTTGCTCTTGGCCATAAAGGGGGTGAGAATAAGGTTGACCGCCAGAGCGAAGAGAATAACGGCCATACCATAGCTGCCGGTCAGCTCATAGAGCTTGACCATGAGCCAGGCAAAGGGTTTAGTGATTGTTGCCCACATAGATAACTCCTCAAAAATCTTTAGTTGTAAGGCTTAGGGGACGGGGTCATAAAGCTGCCGCTTGCCCCTGTAAAAGGGATGGCAGCAGCAGATACGCCTGAGAGCAAGCCAGCCGCCCCGAAGGGCGCCGTGTTTTTCAACGGCCTCCAGCGCGTATTGAGAGCAGGTGGGCACAAAGCGGCAGCTGGGGGGAAACAGAGGTGAGATGGAACGGCGGTAAAACCGGATCAGGGACAGCAGCAGCTTTTTCATGCGTCCTCCCGCAGCAGCTCAAGTTGGGAAAGGCAGTGCAGATACTGCTTTTCCAGCTTGGCATACGGCATGCCCACCGCCCGTACACGGGCCACCACGATCAGGTCGTAGCCCGGGAGCAGCTCCGCCTTATGCAGACGGTACAGCTCCCGCAGGCGGCGGCGGACGCGGTTGCGCACCACGGCATGGCCCAGCTTGGTGGACACAGTGACCCCCAGGCGGCTCATGCCCTTTCGGTTCTTCAGGCAGTAAACCACCACGCCGCCGGAGACGGCGGAGCGGCCCCTGCGATAGATGCGGCGGAAGTCGCCGTTCTCTTTTACCGTAACTCGCGCGTCCATACGTTCCCTCTTTTTCTTCAGCGCAGTCTTTTGGAGAAAGACCAGTAGGGACGGCAGATATCCACCGTCCCTCAAGGCTTTATCTCACTGTGCGATGCACTTTCCGCGACCTCAATGGGTCAGGCGAGCGCGGCCCTTGGCACGACGGCGAGCCAGCACCTTGCGGCCATTGCGGGTGGCCATTCTCTTGCGGAAGCCGTGCTCCTTGGAGCGCTGGCGCTTCTTGGGCTGATAGGTACGGAACATTGCATGACACCTCCATCTTCAAAAAAATATCCGGCGGCGGAACAGAGCCGCCGCTCTTACTCGACAGCAGAGGACGTTGTTCCCTGCCGCAGTCGACACATCAGACGCCATAAAACGGCGCGGAATACATTATACATAACGAAAACTGTCATGTCAACATAAAATTGCCCACTGCCGCCGCATTTCACACCCTGCCCCGCCGCAGAAAAACTGCTTTATATTTAGAATATGTAGTAGCTTTTTTCCACAGGGTCTGGTATAATGTAGCGGGATATTCTGCGCCCTCACGGGTGCATTTCCGCGCGTACACAGAAAACACATCGCAGGAAAGGAGAGCTTCCTTTGAAATCACTGTCAGATCTGTGGGACAGTATCCTCGCCCGTCTCAGCGGCGAGCTGTCCGACATGACTATCAAGACCTGGTTTGACGAGATCACCGTGGTGACCATGGAGGATTCGGCGCTGGTGCTGCACTGCAGCAATCCATTCAAGAAAAACACGGTGGAGGCCCGGTTCCTCCCCCACATCAAGGCGGCGCTGAAGGACATCTTCTCCACCGATCTGGAGGTAAAGATCCTCAGCGACGAGCAGCTGGCGGCCTATCACGGCGTGGCGCCGGATCGGCCGGGAAACCTGTTTGATTCCGACGCCTTCACCTTTGAGACCTACGTGGTGGGCCCCCAGAACAAGCTGGCCTACGCCGCGGCCAAGGCGGTGGCGGAAAAGCCGGCGGAGGGCTTCAACCCCCTGTTCATTTACGGCGAGTCGGGACTGGGCAAGACCCACCTGCTCTACGCCATCGCACACCTGATGCGCAGCCGCCGTCCAGAGTCCCGCATCGTCTATATCAAGGGCGATGACTTCACCAACGAGCTGGTCAGCTCCATCCGCGAGAACCGCAACGCCGAGTTCCGCGAGAAGTACCGGCAGGCCGACATCCTGCTGGTGGACGATATCCAGTTCATCGCCGGCAAGATCCAGACCCAGGAGGAATTCTTCCATACGTTCAACACGCTGTATGAATCCGGCAAGCAGATCGTGCTGACCTCTGACCGGCCGCCGCGGGAGATGACACAGCTCAGCGACCGCCTGATGTCCCGCTTCGAGTCCGGCCTGATGGTGGACGTAGCCCCGCCGGACTTCGAGACACGTCTGGCTATCATCCACAACAAGGCGGCGCTATTGGGTGTGAAGCTGCCCGACGAGGTAATGGACTACATCGCGGAGAACGTCACCACCAACGTCCGGCAGCTGGAGGGCACCCTCAATAAAATACTGGCCTACCGTGATCTGCTGGGAGACCAGGTGGACGAGGAATCCGTGGGCCGCGCCGTCCGCGATATGCTCAAGCGCAGCAACGAGTACGTTCCTTCTCCCAAGGTCATCATCAGCTATATCTGCAGCTACTACAACATCGACGAGGAGACACTGCGGGGACAGAGCCGCAGCCGCGACGTGGTGGCAGCCCGTCAACTGGCCATGTATCTCATCCGGCGGATGCACGCCACGCCGCTGGACGGCATCGGCAAGGAGTTCGGCAACCGCGACCACTCCACCATCCTCCACTCCCTGGACAAGGTGGAAAAGCAGATGCAGACCGATCCCAAGTTCGCCGAGCGGGTCAAGGAGATCACCACCAACATCAGCAGCAAGCGATAATGCTTTTTCCACAGTGATCGTGGTATCCACGTGGAAGAACGGTGGAAAAAAAGAGAATGGAGGGGAACGGTGGAAAAGCTCCCTCCCTTTTCCAGAGAAGGAGTGGAAAATAAATCTCTGTCCCACAAGGGCTTCGGGGAAATTTCCACAAAAATTCTCCCTACTACTAATGCTACTAAAAATAAATGATTAGTTTATGATTTGTCCGTGAAAAGTATGCCTGCGAAATACGAGAAAGGAACGAGATAGAGATGCTGAAATTTTCCTGCGAAAAAACGCTGCTCCAGCAGGCCGTCAGTACCGTGTCCCGGGCGGTGGCGGCCAAGAGCTCCATCCCCGCGCTGGAGGGTGTGCTGCTGGAGGGCGACACGCAGCTGACGCTGTCCGGCTACAATATGCAGACCGGTATCCGCACCGCCATCTCCGCCGAGATCCATCAGGAGGGCCGCATCGTGCTGAATGCCCGCCTGTTCGGCGAGATGATCCGCCGCCTGCCTGACGATATCGTGGTGTTCTCCGCCGACGAGAAATATGTGGTGAAGCTGGTGTGCGGCGATGCCAGCTTTGAGCTGCCCGGGCTGTCCGCAGACGACTATCCGGAGCTGCCCACGGTGGACGACGAGTTCTCCGTGTCCATCCAGCAGAATACCATGAAGGCCATGATCAACCAGACCAGCTTCGCCGTGTCCACCAACGAGGCACGTCCCATCCACACCGGTGCGCTGTTTGAGATCAGCGACACGGGGCTGACCATGGTGGCGGTGGACGGCTTCCGTCTGGCTCTGCGGCGGGAGCCGCTGGAGCGCATCGACGGCGGCGCGTTCCGTTTTGTGGCGCCGGGCGCCGCCCTCAACGAGGTGGAGAAGATCTGCGCCGACACCGACGCATTGCTGACGGTGGTGCAGGGTAAGCGCCACCTGATGTTCGAGGGCGAAAATACCCAGCTTATCTGCCGCCGTCTGGAGGGTGAGTTCCTGGACTACCGCAATGCGATCCCGAAAAACAATCCCATCTGCGTGGAGGTGGAGACCAAGGCGCTGCTGGAGAGTCTGGACCGCGTTTCCGTTGTCATCAGCGAGAAGCTGAAAAGTCCAGTGCGCTGCCTGTTCGATGCGGATCGGGTGTATCTCTCCGCCCGCACCGGCAATGGCGAGGCTAAGGACATCTGCCCCATCAGCGGCGACGGCCAGCAGCTGGAGATCGGCTTCAACAACCGCTATCTTATGGACGCGCTGCGCTATGCGCCGGCGGACAAGGTGAAGATGCAGCTGAATACCGGCATTTCCCCCTGCATCATCACGCCGGTGGACGGAGGGGACGAGTTCCTTTATATGGTACTGCCCGTAAGATTGAAGGCACAATAGAAGGGACTCATCTGCGCCCCGCCTGCGGCCGGCGGACGCAGGCTATCGGCGGAACGCAAAATCTCTCCCTGTTCTATCACAGTGGATTCGAACGCGAGGAAAAAATATTATATGGAAAACATCGAGATCACAACGGAATATATCAAATTGCAGGACCTGCTGAAATTCGCGGCGGCCGTGCAGACCGGCGGCGAGGCCAAGGTCGTCATCCAGGAGGGTGATGTCACGGTGAACGGCGAGGTGTGTACCATGCGGGGCAGGAAGCTCCGCCCCGGGGACGATGTGTGCTTTCAGGGAAAGCACTACACGGTGACGTATGCGGGTCGATAGACTGACGCTGGACGGCTTCCGCAACTATCGGCGTCAGGCGCTGGAGCTGGATGAGAGCTGCAACGTCATCTACGGCGAGAACGCTCAGGGTAAGACCAACCTGCTGGAGGCGGTGGTATACCTGTCCTGCGGCAGAAGTCCCCGTGCCCACGGGGACAGGGAGCTTATCGGCTTCGAGCGGCAGGATGCCTCCGTCACGGGACATATTTATTCCCGTGAGCGGGAGTTCACCACGGAAATACAGCTTTTTCGGGAAAAACGGCGGAGGATGACGGTGAACGGCGTGCCTGCCAGGACCAACGCGGCGCTGTCCGACGTGCTGCACACTGTGTTCTTCTGCCCCGAGGATCTGTTCCTCATCCGGGCGGGAGCGGCGGAACGGCGGCGGTTCATGGATCAGTCCCTGTGCCAGCTGCGGCCACGCTACGCCGAGGCGCTGGCGGAGTACGGCAGGCTGTATGACCACAAGACCCGCATCCTGCGGGACAGCGAGGAGCACCCCCACTTGCTGGATATGCTGCCGGACTTCAACGAGCGGCTGTGCCGCGTGGGCGCGGTGCTCATCGGTTATCGGGCGCGGTACTGCGCGGCGCTGGCAGACTATGCCGGTCAGGCCCACGGAGAATGCTCCGGTGAAAAGGAGGAGCTGACGCTGACGTATCAGACCGTCAGGACCGTGACGGACCCCTTCGGGCCGCAGATGGACATCTATCAGGCCCTGCGGCAGCACATGGAGGAGCACGCGGCGGCGGAGCGAGCCAGCCGACTGTGTCTCTCCGGCCCCCATAAGGACGATCTTGAGGTACTCATCAACGGCCGCAGCGCCAGACAGTTTGCTTCCCAGGGACAGGTGCGGACAGCGGCGCTGAGTTTGAAGCTGGCGGAGCGGGAGATCCATAAGAACGCCGTGGGCGAATACCCCGTGATGCTGCTGGACGACGTGCTCAGCGAGCTGGATCCCAGGCGGCAGGAGTATGTGCTCAACCGGATACGGGGCGGGCAGGTGTTCATCACCTGCTGCGAGAACGACCGGCTGGATACCATGCTGCGGGGCCGCGTGTTCCATATCCGGAACGGGGAGGTGCTGTGATGGCGTACCTGCATATCGGACAGAACGTGATGCTGGAGGACAAGCGCATCATCGGCATCTTCGATCTGGACAACACGTCTACCTCTAAAATCACACGAGAGTTTCTGAATACGGCGGAGCAGGACAGCGTGGTGCAGACCGCCTGCGAGGACATCCCCAAGTCCTTCGTGGTGTGCGACCACCCCTACCACCGGCAGATCATTTATATATCCCAGCTGAATTCCCAGACGCTGCTCAAGCGGGCTCAGGGGAAAGGAGAATAACATATGGCAGATATGGAAAAGACCGTCGCCGCCAACGAGTATAACGCGGCGGAAATTCAGGTGCTGGAGGGACTGGAGGCCGTCCGCAAGCGGCCGGGCATGTATATCGGCTCCACCAGCGCCAGCGGCCTGCACCATCTGGTGTACGAGATCGTGGACAACTCCATCGACGAGGCGCTGGCGGGCTTCTGCACCGACATCACCGTCACCATCAACGAGGGCAACACCATCACCGTTACCGACAATGGCCGCGGCATCCCCGTGGACATCCAGGCCCAGACGGGGCGGCCCGCGCTGGAGGTGGTGTTCACTGTGCTGCACGCCGGCGGCAAGTTCGGCGGCGGAGGCTATAAGGTGTCCGGTGGCCTCCACGGCGTGGGCGCCAGCGTGGTCAACGCCCTGTCGGAGTGGCTGACCGTGCAGGTCCACAAGGACGGCAAGATCTACGAGATGAAGTTCTCCCGCGGCAGCATCACCCAGGAGATGCAGATCGTGGGCGAGACGGATCACACCGGCACCACCGTCACCTTCAAGCCCGACCCTGAGATGTTCGACACGCTGGACTACGACTACGAGACGCTGCACACCCGCATGCGGGAGCAGGCGTTCCTGAACGCCGGCCTGCGCATTACCATCACCGATGCCCGGGCGGGGCAGGAGCAGTCCGAGGCCATGTGCTACGAGGGCGGCATCCGCGAATTCGTCACCTATATCAACCGCAACAAGACCCCGCTGCACGAGGAGGTCATCTATCTCTCCGGCGCCAAGGGCGACAGCACCGCCGAGGTGGCCATGCAGTACAACGACGGCTACAACGAGACGCTGGTGTCCTTTGCCAACGACATCCACACGCCGGAGGGCGGCATGCACGAGACCGGCTTCAAGGCGGCTCTGACCCGCGTGCTCAACGCCTACGGCCTGAAGTACGGCCTTATCAAGGAGGGCGACAAGGTGTCCGGCGAGGACGTCCGCGAGGGCATCACCGCCGTGATCTCCGTGAAGCTGACAGAGGCCCAGTTCGAGGGTCAGACCAAGGCCAAGCTGGGCAACGCCCATATCCGCACACTGGTGGACGGTATCGTCAACGACCAGCTGGCGGTGTATCTGGAGGAGCACCCCGTGGTGGCCCGTACCATTCTGGATAAGGCCATGACTGCTAATCGTGCCCGTGAGGCGGCCCGCAAGGCCCGGGAGTCCATCCGGCGCAAGACGGTGCTGGGCGGCGCGGCTATGCCGGATAAGCTCCGGGACTGCAACGAGAATAACCCCGAGCTTACCGAGCTCTACATCGTGGAGGGCGACTCCGCAGGCGGCTCCGCCACAGCGGGGCGGGACAGCCGGTTCCAGGCGATCCTCCCCCTGTGGGGCAAGATGCTGAACGTGGAGAAGGCCCGGGTGGACAAGGTGTACGGCAACGACAAGCTCCAGCCCGTTATCATCGCCCTGGGCGCCGGTATCGGCGAGGAGTTCGACGAGAACAAGCTGCGCTATCACAAGGTCATCATCATGGCCGATGCCGATGTGGACGGTGCCCATATCCGCACCCTGCTGCTGACGTTCTTCTTCCGGTATATGCGGCCCCTCATCGAGGAGGGCTACGTCTACTCTGCCGTGCCGCCGCTGTACAAGCTGACCCGCGGCAAGCAGCAGCGGGTGGCCTACTCCGATGAGGAGCGGGACGCCATCTCTGCCGAGATGCGGGGCGGCAACCCCAACGTGACCATCAACATCAGCCGGTTCAAGGGTCTGAGCGAGATGGATGCCCACGAGCTGTGGGAGACCACCATGGATCCCACCACCCGCACCCTGCGGCGCATCACGCTGGACGACGCCGTGAAGGCGGACGCCACGTTCACCGTCCTCATGGGCGAGAAGGTGGAGCCACGCAAGGAATTTATCGAGCGTAAAGCACAGTACGCTGTGAATCTGGACTATTAAGGAGGGCTGGGATCTATGAGCAAAAAGCCCCAATACGACCCTGCGGAGATCCGCTTCCCCGACCAGCACATTGTGGAGTCCCCGCTGGTCCCGGAGATGGAAAGATCCTATATCGAATATGCCATGTCTGTCATCGTGGGCCGCGCCCTGCCCGACGTGCGGGACGGCCTGAAGCCCGTACACCGGCGTATCCTCTACGCCATGTACGAGGACAACCTGACCTCTGACAAGCCCTTTAAGAAGTCGGCTACCTGCGTGGGCGACGTGCTGGGCCGGTATCACCCCCACGGTGACGCCTCCGTGTACGACGCGCTGGTGCGTCTGGCGCAGGACTTCTCCATGCGCTACACGCTGGTGGACGGTCACGGCAACTTCGGCTCCGTGGATGGCGACCCCCCTGCCGCCTACCGTTACACCGAGGCGCGGCTGAGCAAAATTTCCAATGAGATGCTGCGTGACATCGAGAAGGACACGGTGGACTGGGACCCCAACTTCGATGAGAGCCGCAAGGAGCCCCGCGTCCTGCCCTGCCGCTTCCCGAACCTGCTGGTCAACGGCTCCAGCGGCATCGCCGTGGGTATGGCCACCAATATCCCGCCCCACAACCTGCGGGAGGTCATCGGCGCGTGCATCTGCGTGCTGGATGACCCCAACGCCACCCTCAGCGATCTGATGGAGCACGTCAAGGGCCCCGACTTCCCCACGAAGGGTATCATCATGGGCCGCAGCGGCATTCGCGCCGCCTACGCCACCGGACGGGGCCGCCTGATGGTCCGCGCCCGTCACGAGTTCGAGGAGTTCGGAAACGGCCGTACCCGTATCATCTTCACGGAGCTGCCGTATCAGGTGAACAAGCGGATGCTTATCAAGGCCATCGCCGATCAGGTGGAGGACAAGCGCATCGAGGGCATCTCCGACATCCGCGACGAATCCGACCGGAACGGTATGCGCATGGTCATTGAGCTGAAGCGCGACGCCAATCCGCAGGTGGTGCTGAACCGCCTGTTCGCCCAGACCCAGCTCCAGACCACGTTTGCCATCAACATGCTGGCGCTGGTGGAAAACCAGCGGCAGCCGAAGATCCTGTCTCTGCGGCACATCATCGACGAGTACCTGAAGTTCCAGGAGGAGATCATCGTCCGGCGGACACGGTACGACCTGAAAAAGGCGGAGGAGCGCGCCCACCTGCTGGAGGGCCTGCTGGTGGCGCAGGACAACATCGATGAGGTCATCCATATCATCCGCAGCAGCTACGACAACGCCAAGGAAAACCTGATGTCCCGCTTCGGGCTGGACGACGTGCAGGCCCAGGCCATTCTGGATATGCGCCTCAAGGCATTGCAGGGTCTGGACCGTGAGAAGCTGCAGACGGAGTACAAGGAGCTGGAGGAGAAGATCGCCTACTTCCTGCGTATCCTCAACGACGAGAATCTGGTGAAGTCCATCCTCAAGGAGGAACTGACATCCATTGCCGACAAGTACGGCGACGACCGCAAGACCGAAATTCAGGACGTGGAGGACGAACTGGACATCGAGGATCTCATTGAGGAGGAGCAGTGCGTCTTTACCCTGACGGAGAACGGCTACATCAAGCGCACGCCGGTATCCGAGTACGCCGCCCAGAGCAAGGGCGGCATGGGTAAGAAGGGCATCACCACCCGTGAGGAGGACACGGTGGTGGATGTGTTCACCGCGTCTACCCACGACTATATCCTGTTCTTTACCGACACCGGCAAGGTCTACCGCAAGAAGGGCTATCAGATCCCGGAGAGCGGCAAGACCGCCAAGGGTACCAATATCGTCAACATCCTGCAGGTGGAGACGGGCGAGCGGGTACAGGCCATGCTGCACTTCCGTGAGCAGTCGGAGGACGAGCTGTACCTGTTCATGACCACCCGGAACGGCACCGTGAAGCGCCTGGAGGTCAGCGCCCTGAAGAATCTGCGCAACAACGGCATCCGCGCCCTGACGCTGGACGAGGGCGATGAGCTCATCTCCGTAGTGGAGACCCGCGGCCACGACCGGATGCTCATTGCCACCCACGACGGACAGGCGGTGTGCTTCGACGAGACGGACGTGCGCGCCATGGGACGCATCGCTGTGGGCGTCCGCGGTATCCGCCTGCGGGACGGCGACTACGTGGTGGGCGCTGCCCGTGCCGACGCGGACAAGACGGTCCTGTCCATCACGGAGCGGGGCTTCGGCAAGCGCACGCCGGTGGAGGAGTACCGCATCACGAACCGCGGCGGTCTGGGTATCCGCAACTACATGGTCACGGAAAAGACCGGGCCTATCGTGGGCATCAAGGTGGTGGACGGCACCGAGGATCTGCTGCTGGTGACGGCGGCGGGCATCCTGATCCGCACGCCGGTGGAGAACATCCGCGTGGCGGGCCGCGCCACGCAGGGCGTTATCGTCATGCGCTTCAAGGAGGAGGGCGACCGCGTCATCTCCATGGCGCTGGCTGACCACGAGGAGAAGGCTGACGCGCCGGAGGAGACGGTATGAGCAGCGCGCCGCGGGAAGCCATGGTGCCCCTGACCCGCTGGCAATACTTTACCAAGACGCTGTACCACAACGCGGCAGCCAAGACACGGTTCGTGTACAACAAGGTGGTGTATGAGAAGGACGAGACCCTCCAGAAGATCGAGGAGGGCAACGGACGGATCAACATGGGCCTGCTGCTGGTGCTGCTGGCCATGTTTCTGACCGCCAGTACCGTGCAGAATATCTACATTATCGTGGCGGGGATGGTGGTCATCGCCGCCGGTGAGCTGGTACGGCTGCTGCGCCTGCCCAAGGACATTACGGCTCATCTCACCGACACGGGCCTGCGGGAGCGCTGACTATGGCGGACATCACACCGATCGCACACATCGAGACACCCTTTTCCGAGAAGTTCGGCGTACCGCGGCAGAGCGGCGTGGCCGACTGCTCCGGACGCATTGTGTTTGCGCCGGCGTACCGCGATCCTGCGGCGCTGCGGGGACTGGAGGAATTCTCCCATATCTGGCTGATCTGGCAGTTTGACCGCGCCCTGCGGCAGGGATGGTCCCCTACCGTCCGGCCGCCGCGGCTGGGAGGCAACGCCCGCATGGGCGTGTTCGCCACCCGCTCCCCCTTCCGGCCCAACGGGCTGGGACTGTCCTCCGTGGTGCTGGAGCGCATCCAGTGGGACACGCCGGAGGGACCGGTGCTCCATGTGCGGGGAGCCGATCTGGTCAGCGGGACGCCGATCTTCGACATCAAGCCCTATCTGGCATATACCGACAGCCATCCGGAGGCCGCAGGCGGCTTCACGGCGGGGCTGGCCGGTGAGAAGCTGCGGGTGGCGTGCCCAGAGCCGCTGCTGGCGGCGGTGCCGCCGGAGCAGCGGCAGGGGCTGCTGTCCGTGCTGGCCAACGACCCGCGGCCGCGGTATCAGGACGATCCCCAGCGGGTCTACGGCATGGCCTACGGCGGGCGCAACGTCCGCTTCCGCGTGGAGGGCGATGTGCTGACCGTTCTGGGCGTGGAAGAACGCCTGTGAAATCGGAGAAACAGCGAGGAACGATATCTAAATGAAAACAGTAACTATCTATACCGACGGCAAAGCTGGCTTCGCCGCTTTGAAAAATGTCCCCACTCGCTCGCCGCTGGCGCGGCAACCGCTCGGGGATGACAAGCAAGCGCCGTCGGATAGATGGGACAGGAGAATAGCAGGACGGCGAGGAGCGGCCATATGAAAACAGTTACTATCTATACCGACGGCGCTTGCAGCGGCAATCCCGGGCCCGGGGGCTGGGGAGCCATTCTCCGGTACAAGGACACGGAGAAGGAGCTGTCCGGCGGCGCGGCGGATACCACCAACAACCGCATGGAGCTCACCGCCGTCATCGAGGCACTGGATATCCTGAAGGAGCCCTGCGTGGTGGAGCTGTATTCCGACTCCAAGTACGTCATCGACGGTCTGTCCAAGGGTTGGGCAAAGGGCTGGCAGAAGCGGGGCTGGATCAAGTCCGACAAGAAGCCTGCGCTGAACCCCGACCTGTGGGAGCGGCTGCTGGCCCTGACGGACCGCCACGAGATGCGCTATCACTGGGTCAAGGGTCACGCGGAGAATGAGAAAAACAACCGCTGCGACCAGATGGCCGTGGCGGAGAGCAAAAGATTCGCGTAAAAGCGGGGAAATTCACAAAAAGTTCACGGGTGATTCATGATTCAGCCAATTTTGGCGGGTAATATAGCATCATCCAAAGGAACTTCCCTTCCTTATGTGATTTTCTCTCTCTCCTAACACACAAAACACACAGGAAAAGCCCCGCCGTTCGGCGGGGCTTTTCCTGTGTTGGTTTCATCACGTTTTTTATTTGTAGTAGTCCGTTTCTTCCTTCAGCGCCATGGGGAGCCCATTGTGATACACGGGGATGGTCTGGAACTTGAAGCGGCTGACGCGGTGCCTGTCGTCGATCTGCTCCTTGATGGCGGGATCCACCGTTCCGCGGCGGACGTACTCGTTCACCGCGTGATAGGTGAAGCCCAGATTGTCCTCATCGGTGAGACCGGTAAGACCGTCGGAGGGCGGCTTGATGAGGAACTTCTCTGGCAGACCCAGCTGGCGGCCCAGCGCAATGACCTCCTCGGTGGTGTACATACCCAGCGGCGAGAAGGCGCCGGCGCTGTCGCCATAGATGGTGCAGTACCCCACCCAGTCCTCCGAAAGGTTGCTGGTGTTGATGACCACGCCGGCGTCCAGCGACTGGGCTACGGCATACAGCGTAGACATACGGATGCGGCTGGGCAGGTTCACGACGGTCTGGCGGCTGGGCGTCAGGCCCGCCTGCTCCATCTCCGTCAGCACGCCCTGCACCGCATCGTGGATATTGATGGTGCAGTGGGGGATCTGCAGGTGCTCTACCAGCGCCTGGGAGTAGTCGATGTCCGGCTGGACGCCGTTGGGCATCAGGACACCGTATACATGATCGCGGCCATAGGCGGCGGCGGCCAGCGCCGCCACGGTGGAGCTGTCCTTGCCGCCGGAGATGCCGATGACGGCGGTGCGGCCGTGGCAGGCTTCCATCTGGGTGTGCATCCACTCCAGAAGGCCGGCCAATTGCAGCTGGGGGTTAAATTCCATAAGAGGGTCCTCCCTTCCCTTTTTTCTGGAGCTATTGTAGCGCGGAAAAGAGGCATTTGCAAGAGTTATCCCAGCAGACCGGTGACATCCTCCAGCGTCAGGCCCCGTTGAAGGGCCAGGGTGATGCCGTAGCCCACTATGCGGCCCAGCTCCGTCACCCGCTGGTCGATGTCCTGGGGCGTCACGAACAGATCTGCGCCGCGGCCGGACAGGTCCTGCTGCGGTCGGCCTGCCTCCTCCAGCAGGTCGGCGCACAGGGTGGCCCCGTCGATGACCGTGGGCACGCCTACGGCGATCACCGGCACGCCCAGAGCGGCGCGGTCCACGGCGCGGCGGTGGTTGCCCACACCGGAGCCGGGGATCAGGCCGGTGTCGCTGAGCTGCACCGTGGCGCATAGCCGCTGGCGGCTGCGGGCGGCCAGAGCGTCGATGGCGATGACGGCGGCGGGCCGGATGTGGGCCGCCGCACCCTGTATCAGCTCCAGCGTCTCCAGCCCCGTGCGGGCCAGTACGCCGGTGCACAGGGCAGAGACAGGGGTGAAGCTCTGGAACTGGCGGGGCAGTGCGCGGACCATGTGCCGTGTCACCAGCAGGTTCTCCACGGCGATGGGGCCAATGGCGTCGGGGGTCATGGCACGGTTGCCCAGTCCCACCACCAGGACCTGAGAGCGGCGCCCCACGTGGGGCAGCAGGGCGCGCAGCTGATAGGCGATGCACCAGACGGCGCGGTGAAAAAACGCCTGCTGCCGCTGGAAGCAGGGGGTCAGGTCTACGGTGATATAGCGGCCTGCGGGCTTGCCCATAGTCCGGGCACCGTCGCCGGTGACGCGGATGTCGGTGACGGGATAGCCCTCCTGAAGGCTTTCCAGCCGCTGGATACCCTCCGGCAGAGAAAATTTTTTGGCGCGGGCGGCCAGATCGTCGGCAGCCTCCAGCGCCAGATCGGTACGTGGTACGGTCATTTTTGTGGCGGACGCTCCTTTCTGAACACAAAATGTTGTGGCTTACAGGTAGCATGGCCGCCTGAAATGGATTTATGCGAAAACCTGAGCCAAAATTGTAAAAAAGTCTTGCATTTTCGGACCAATGATGCTAAAATATCATCCTGCGTGGAAGTCTTATTTTTCACGCGAAAAAATCTGATGTCGGGGAGGTGTTTGGTTTGCCGAATATCAAGTCTGCTAAGAAGCGTGTTCTGGTGGCAGAGGCGAGAAATGCTCGCAACAAAGCCAATAAGTCCGCACTGAAGACTGCTATCAAGAAGTTCGAGGCTGCTGCCGTTGAAGGCAATCGCACCGAGGCCGAGGGCACTTACAAAGTCGCAGTCAAGGCGATCGATAAGGCTGCTGCCAAGGGTCTGCTGCACAAGAACAACGCGGCCCACAAGAAGAGCGCGCTGACGCTGAAGCTCAACAAGATCGGTTGATGCACCAAACTCAACGGGTATCCGAAAGGATGCCCGTTTTGCTTTGTCCGGAGGGCCGTGCCTCCTGCCGGAAGCTCGCAACAACACAAAAAGACTCCCGCAGCGCAGCTGCGGGAGTCTTTTATGTTTTGATCACCGTTTCTTCTTTTTTCCCATGATGACCAGCACCACCAGAAGCACCACAGCGATGACCACCATGGCGACCCACAGGTCCATGTTGCTGGTATCACCGGTCAGGGGGCTGGCGTAGGCAACGGACAGGCTCATCATCATGCAGCACAGCAGCGCCAGCAGGCAGGACAGCTTTTTCATCATCTCACCTCATTCCAAGTAGCCGTATCTGCGCCCATTATAGCATATTTTCTTCTTTTTGCAAGGGGCATCACAGATAGTTCAGCGGATTGAGGAACGTACCATTCAGCTGGATGCGGAAGTCGCAGTGGTTGCCGCTGGACACGCCGGTGGAGCCCATGCGGGCGACCTGCTGGCCCTTGTGGACATGCTCGCCCACGGACACCAGCAGCGAGCTGTTGTGGCCGTAATAGGTGACATAGCCGTTGCCGTGGTCAATCTTCACCAGATAGCCGTAGCCGCCCATCCAGCCGGCGTAGATAACGGTGCCGCCGTCAGAGGCGTAGATCGGCGTGCCGTAGCTGTTGGCGATGTCGATGGCCTCGTGATAGGTGCTGGCGCCGCGGATACCGGTGTTGCGCGGGCCGAAGTAGGAGGTGATGACGCCGCTGCAGGGCCAGCCGAAGCTGCCGGTGGGGAACCAGGAGGGACGCTCCTTGGTGCCGCGGATCTGATATTCCGTCACGGGCTGGGACAGCGTGGCGCTGGCCACGATCTGGCGCTCCGTCTCGGTGCCGTTGATATAGGTGACGTTGGCGGTGATGTCGGCCTTGCCGTACACGCCCGGAGATGTGACCTTATACTCGCCCTGATACATGGAGGCATCGTCGGTGTACTCCACGGGGTAGGGCACGTCCTGAACGTAGCGCTGCCGCTCCACGTTCACCACGGTCAGATAGGGCACGGCGTTGCTGATGGTCAGCACATCGCCCACCCGCAGGATCTTGGGATCGTAGCCGGGGTTCAGCTTCATCAGGGCGTCCACCGACAGGCCGTATTCATCGGCGATGCTGTAATAGCTGTCGCCCTTCTTGACGGTGCAGGTGACCTCGCCCTCCTTGGTCTCGTTGAGGATCTCGGCGATATAGCCCAGGTTCATGACGTAGGAGGAATCCACATATTCCTGCCGTATCTCCACGTCCTCCACGAAGTAGGCGTCCACCGTGTCCTCCGTCTGGTAGCCCAGCTTCAGCTGGTTCAGAATGTCGTCCAGCGCGCCGGGGAACGTGGTGGCCACCACCTTTTCCCCGTCCACATACAGGACGTAGGCGTATTCCACCAGCCCCAGCTGGTCGGTGAGCTCGCTGCTGAATTCCTCCTCGCCGATCACGTCCTTGCGGAGGTAGACACCCGTCTCCGTGGTAAGCAGGGACTGGTCCACCGTGTAGCTGCTGTCATGCAGCGTCTCGCGGGTGATGCTCTCCACCTCCGACACCGCCAGCTCCACGGCGTGCTGGGAGGACACGACGCCCAGATCTGTGCCGTCGTAGACGGCGTGGGCGCCCACGGTATAGAGGGACAGCACCGTGGCGGCAGTGGCCAGCGCCATGGCGACGGCCAGAAAGGCCGCCGGATGCAGCTTCAGCTTTTCAAAGTAGCTGCGGCGGCGGTCGCCGGCGCGGATCAGCTTTTTGCGGGCGTTGCGGGCCCGCTCGCGGAGGCTGGCTCCCAGGCGGGACAGGCTGTTCCAGAAGAACAGGAACAGCTGGGCCGCGCCGTGCTCCGACTCGGGAAAGCTGCTGTGGCGGTTCTCGTCCACCAGATGGTGGGCGCTGCCCCCCACCTGACGGAACCAGGCGGCGATGTGCCGCACGCCTGCCTGCAGGTTCAGGGTGAACAGGTCGGGATGCTCGTCGCGGTACTGCCGCCAGCTTTTCAGATTGTCCATCCACAGCTGCCACAGAGCGGACAGCGTCATGTGCTCCCTGTTGGGATCGTGGACGGTATTTTCCTGTTTATTCTCTTGTTCCAATTGCTGTTTCATGGGGTATCACCTAAAGGTTACAAAATCGTTACAAAATGTATCATACCTTGTTTCCTCCTGTGCGTCAAGCAAAAAATTGTGAACAATGCCGCAGCCGGGCCGGAAAAAGACAGAAAGGCGGCCCTTTGGGACGCCTTTCTGCGTGCGTATCGGCTCAGTATTTTTCGTCCAGCACCTGGATCAGGGCGGCGATGGCGTTGTCGCGGCAGTCCGGCAGCTTGTACACCTGGGGCAGGGCCAACACCTGGGGCAGCGCGTTGGCGGGGGCGAAGGCCATACCCGCCCAGTTCAGCATGGAGATGTCGTTGGCGTGGTCCCCTACGCAGGCCACATTCTCCTGCCGGATGCCCAGCAGCTCCGCCAGGCGGCGGACCATGCCGCCCTTGTTGGCGCCCTTGGCCGTCAGCTCCACCAGCGAGGAACTGCTGGCCACGATCTCGTACCGGTCGTACCAGGGCGGGGCGCGGAGGAAGTCCAGCAGCGCCGGCTGATTTTCCGGCTCCGTGGAGAAAAGGGCCTTGCTGATGGGGGACGGCACCTCCGTCATGCTGTCCACGAACACTGTGGGCGAATGGGTGATGTGCAGGTGGCGGCGGGTCACATCGTTGGGCTGCAGGGCGTGGATGTCGTTGTTGTCGTGATACAGCTCCACCGCCGAGAACGGCAGGGCGCCGATGACCTGCTGGATGCAGTCCTTGGCCTCGTCCGGCAGAAACGCCTCACACAGGTATTTTCCGGTGGGGAAGTCGTAGATGGCCGCGCCGTTGAACAGGATGGTGGGGCCGTTCATGGGCACGTCTGCGGCCACCCGCTCGAAAGCGGGCTTGGCCCGTCCCGTGGCTACGGAGAAGATGCCGCCCTCACTCATGAAGTAGCGGATGGCCTCCTGATTGGCGTCGGGCACCGGCGGCATGGGCTGGCACAGCCGCAGCGCTTCCTCGGTGTAGGTCAAAGTGTTGTCATAGTCACTGGCCAGCAGCAGACCGGTAAATTTTCCCATGGTGATCAAACCTCCGAGCCCGAAGTGGGCTTATTGCCGCCGCTTCCGCCGCGGCGGCGTCCGCCCCGATGACG
>ERZ1026966.511-NODE-511-length-18888-cov-5.510275_pt1 | contig 18888 bp, 12 predicted proteins | sample MGYA00519296_ERZ1026966 | MGnify/ENA primary metagenome ERZ1026966 (study PRJEB26926, sample SAMN06164478) | human gut metagenome | biome: ENVO:00009003; feature: ENVO:2100002; material: ENVO:00002003 | host: Homo sapiens | place: USA | collected 2012 ... | reverse complement strand
ATCGCAGTCTTAATAATTTTGTGGAATGCGCTTTGCTTGACATAGCCTATTCCGAGCCAAATGCAGAAACAAAAGCCGCGATAGAAGAAGCAAGAGCCGGAAAGCTTCAGGGACCGCTTGATGTCTCAAGTGTCGAAGCCATGTATAAGTCTATGGGCTTATGAAAAAACTACGATTCTCTAATCAGTATAAGAAAGATGCCAAGAGGTTCCGTAACCAACCTCAAAAGATGGAGAAGGTGGCGGAAATATTGCGGAAACTCCGAGACGAAGAACCTATACCTGAAATTAACAGACCCCATTTACTGACTGGTAATTATAAGGGATGTATGGAATGCCATGTGGAAGGAGATTTTCTTCTAATATGGATTGACGAGACAACAGACACAATAGGCGTTTTGCGTCTGGGTTCACATTCCGAATTATTTGGATAGCGAGGCCTGAACCGAGGGAGGGTGTGGCGCGTTTTATTGTAAATCAATACAGTAAGACCATGAGAAGACATACCATCCAAACGACGCTGATCTGCCTCATGATTGCGTCTGTCGCCATAATAGCCCCATTGGCCGATGCCGGTCGTCCGGCAGTGTATGTAGTGGGCGAGAACGGATATTTCGGCCTTGATTCCGACGGAGACATACATTATGTCCTGACCAGCGACGGGTTCAGACTGTACGACGTGCCTACATACGGCTACTGCGGACGTCACCACCGTCATCACAGTTGCAGGTATGTCTATCCCAAGTATTACAAGCATTACGACAAGCACCACAAGAAGCAATACAAGCGCTGGCGCAAGGAGCAGAAGAAATACTACAAGGAGCAGAAGAAGTATTACAAGCATCACGACAAATATTACAAGAAGCACGGCAAGCGCCATCACCGCGACGATTGAACAATCGGAAATTCCAACCAGCTATTGCTGAAAATAAATACAGGCGAGGCAACGTTTATAGGGAAAATCCACTATAAACAGTTGACTTCGTTTGTTATGTATAAGGTATTAGGAGTAATGCTGGCAGGCCTGATGTCGTTGGGCTGCGTGGCGGAGGCCAAGGAACCGTATGAAAGTCTGGAGGAGCGTCGGTTGGCCGATTTTCATGTAGATTATCCGCGTGATTCCATCCGGCTCAGCGATCCGTGCATACTGGCCGACGAGAATACGCAGATGTATTATATGACCGGAACCCGCGGACGTCTATGGGTAAGCGGCAATCTTGACACGTGGACGGGACCCTACAGTCTGATTCAGCCCGATACTGCGTCATGGATGGGATCACACCCCGAGATATGGGCGGCGGAACTTCATGAATACAAAGGGAAATATTACTGCTTCGCGACGTTTACCAATAACGACATCATAACAGGCCGGTTCAAGGGGATGGATATGCCGCGTCGCGCAAGCCACGTAATGGTAAGCGATGTTCCCTGGGGACCTTACAGGCCGGTTTCTGACGAAGATTATCTTCCGGCCGACCGTCCCACGCTTGACGGCACATTCTGGGTTGATGCTGACGGGAAGCCATATATGATATATTGCGGAGAGTGGATATCCAACTGGGACGGCACGATGGAGAAGATACGGCTGAAGGATGATTTAAGCGGCAGTATCGGCGACGGCAGCCTGATGTTTAAGGCCAGCGCATCGCCTTGGAGCCGTGAAAGGATCGACGGGAAGGTGCAGCCCAACAGGGTGACCGACGGTCCATGGCTGTTCCGTACGGGTTCTGGGCGGCTCGGCATGATTTGGACCAGCTGGATCTATAATGTCTATACCCAGGGAGTGGCATATTCTCAGAGCGGCACTCTCGACGGGCCGTGGGTTCAGGAGCAGGAGCCCGTCACGCCGCCCGACCATGGCCACGGTATGCTTTTCAAGGACCTGACAGGACGATGGCTGATGTCGGTACACAGTCACCGGGAAGAAAACGGGCATTACATCCGCATACCGCAGCTGTTCGAGGTGGATCTCAGCGGCGACAAACTGAAAATCGGCAGGGAACTGTAGTTTTTTGGCAAAAGGAATTATGGTTTTAGGAATAATCAGGGCTGATTCCTGTTGCGGAATCAGCCCTGAGTCTGTACAGACCTCGACTGAAGTCGAGGAAGATGGTTTGATTTAACGGACTGCGTATTTCTTGCCGTTGACGATGTAGACGCCGGCGGGGAGTTCGTCAAGGGCGGTGGCCATGGCGGCGTTGGTCTTGACGGCGATGCCCTGGAGGTTGTAGACGGTGACGGGAGCGTTGTCGTCAGATGTCAGTGAGCTTACGATCGTGGACTGATTGTTTTCATTGCGTAATGCAATGGCTGTGATGTTGAACGGATTGCCGCCTTCGGGGTTGGACTGTATCAGCAGGGCCGAAACGTCAGCGAGCCGTTCCTTGACGTTGATGTTTTTCAGGTCGATTATCGCCTTGGTGGCCGTACGTTCCATATTGCCGGAATCGGCATTTGCCCATACAGCATCAGGATTGTCGAATGCAGTCATGACGTTCATGACGTAATTGGTATTGTCGCCATTATCGGCCGACAGGTAGATATCCATGTAACGCTCTCCGTCGTATGAGTCGAACGCTGTCTTGAACAGGTCCATGGTGTTCCAATTGTCAATCCAGAAATATCCGCCCCAGATTGCGCTTTCGGGCATCTGGAATCCGTCGTTGCAGATTTTCACGTTCTTGACAGCGAACTTAGCTCCGCACAATTCCAGACCGTATGTCCGTAATGCGGTCAGCATATCGGTTGTGATATATGCCTTGGTATCTGGCATGTTGTCGCCCAGAACTGTCTTGATGGTGCCGGGGAGCCAAGTGCCGTTGGCTTTCATTTCGATGACATCGGTAGTGGATGCGAAGGTAACGTTGATGTAGTCGCCTATGTTGACATCTTCAGCGAACTGATCGGCAGGAATGGTAAGGGTGTTATCCCATGTCACTTCAGTTCCGGTTTCTTCAGGACTGGTGTAGATGGTCTTGACGGTGGTCACGTCGGCCCATACGGGCGTGGAGAGTGCGGCCGCAGCAACTGCGGCGAGTAAAAATGATTTCATAAGATATAGGTTATTAAGTAGTTGTGCTTGATGTTATTTTGATTGAACTTTGATTCCGCTGACAGCCAGATTGCCGGTATAGCAGTTGACCGACCAGCAATTGCGTGCGGTGCCGTAAAGACGCGTGGTATAACCGAGACAGTCGTTTATGTAAAGGGTCAGTACGGAATTGTCGGTTACCACGGTAATGTTATATACACCGTCGGCCGGGGCCTTGAACACATAGCTGTCGGCAAACTGGATGAATCCGGCTCCTTCCGGGCCTTCCTGTTCCAGATTGATCTTCATGTTGCCGTCACCCTCGGGATTGAATACCAGGGTGCCGTATGACACGGAATCGCTGCTGCGACCGAAAGAGAGTCCGAAACGGTCGCCCGGATTGGCCGTTATGGTGAAAGTCAGGCGGTTCTCGGTGCCGAGTCTCGGCATGAGTTTAGATTCGTCCGCATTCAGCGAAAAGCCGTCCAAAGTCCTGGCGTTGCCAAGGATTGAGGCTATTGCGGGAACCTCACCGATAGTAAGGGTGCCGTCCGGATGCTGGATCAGTTTGTGAGCCACCAGGTTTCCTGCCCAGTCGGCGTTGCCGGTGATTACGTTTCCGGCTTTGGTTGCGTTCCAGCCCCAGATGTAGCGGTCGGTTCCATTGGATGCCGTCTTTCCGGCGTAGAAACCACGTGAGTCAAGGTATCCTTCGTGAGCGTCGGGCCACAGACCGGCGTCGTTGGCGGTGGATGCTTTCAGCTCGTCAAGAGTCTTGCCCTTGAAATACTGTACGCGGCGTATGGCGTCGTGCTGCTCGGAATAAACCAGATACCACCAGTCGCCCATCCTGAACACGTCGGGGCACTCGTAGAAGCGGTCCCACATCATGGTCATGAATACACCGGCCTCGTTCCATTCAAGCAGGTCAGGCGATGTGTATTCGGCCAATACTCCCTTTCCGTTCAGGCGTGTGGACACCAGCATGTGGAACATATTGTCGTCTCCCCGGAACACGAACGGGTCGCGGAAGTCGGCGTTACTGTATTTATCGCCGCCCGTGACAAGAACGGTGCGGTTCTTGGTCCACGACTTGAAATCGGAGGAAGTGGCGAGCATCACGGCCTCGTTGATTCCGGAAGTCGAGGCGGGGTTGGGAGAATGGGCGGTATAGAATGTATAATAAGTGCCGTCGTGGTATATGGTCGAGCCTGTGCCGAGAGCGGCATCGAGTTCGTTGGCCGCTCCGCAGGGAATCAATTCGCCAAGAGAAGTGTAGCCGGCAGCATCCGTGGTGCAGACTCCCCAGATGGGGTGATAGGTCACGGCCTGATTCGGTCGGTAGTCCTGCAGATACAGTATCTTGAAGTCTCCGGCCACAGGATCGTAGAAGGGCATCGGATCGCCCACGAAACCTACGGCGGGTTTGTAGTATATGTCCTGCTTGGCGGCATCGTTGCTTTTCAGGAATTCCGTGCTGTTCTCCAGGTTCCGGTCGGTCAGCACAGGCTTGTCATCGCTGCAACCGGCCAGTGTGGCGGTTGCGGAAGCGAGCAGCAGGGAATAGAATATGATGGATTTCATTGTCTTAAATTTAAAAGGGTGAATTACTGACACAGATAGTTGATGGCGTTCTTGGTGAGCCGGATCATGTTGTCGCGGTAGGGGTTGTCCTTACCGTTCATGTCATACCATTCGTAGGCAGGGGTTCCGATTGTGATGACGCGGCCTGAAGTGAATCCTTTCAGAGCCTCGTAAGGCTCGAATTCGGCGATTGTGACACGGTTTATATCATAATCATGGCCGGAAGCCAGGGCTTTGGCGCCTGTGCGTTCCTCCCAGCCCTGCATCGAGCCGTAAGGATCCCAGTCCACGCCCCATTGCAGCGTACGGTTGGTATTGGAGCAACCTTTGTCCAGAAGGAGTATACGGTTGTCGCCGTCGGTCTCTATGCCGTCGTACAGAGGATGTGACTCATGGCCTGTTATCGTGAAGCCCAACGCATTCTCGAGAGTCTCGGATGTGTCGCCTCCGAACATATTGTTGGGACTCTGCTGGTCGCGGGCAATGCGCCATACGTCGTTGATGTATCGTGCGCCGTCGCGCGATGCCAGGATGGCGCCGCCGTGCAGCCAGTAGCTGTTGAACAGGTCGCGCGAATCCCACATGGTTCCGGGCCAGTCTGTCCAGTCGAAATGACACCATATCATGGTGAAGTCGGACAGCTTCACATCGCCGTCGATTATTTGCTGAACGGATACATAGCGGGAGTTGGGCACATTGTTCAGCATCCATTCGCATGCGGCCTTGGCTTCGTCGCCCAGTGCGTCGAACGATGCGGCGTTGCCGATGAATGCCTTGGGAGCCTGCGACATCTCGTCCTTGATGACCGTAACGGTATATACGATGGTAGCCGTATTGTGTACGCAGGTAAATTCGACGGGTTCCGTGAAGTCGAGTACTGAACCCGATTCGGGGGTAACGGTCGTGCCGTCGTTGACCAGGAACGATGCCTGCAAGGCGGTCACGTCCGCTTCAAGAGGAACGAATACGAGAATGGTATGTGCTGCGTTGTCGATGGTGCCGCTGTATTTGTTGTCGAGCGTGAATGACAGGAATTCCACGTTGTCATGCTTCACGTTGAGGGCATAGTCGGTGAATACGTCTCCGTTCACCACGTGTATGGAGCGGGGCACCGAGCCGTCGAACCTATATCCTTGGGGATAGTCGCATGTGGCTCCGGGGCTGAGGATTATCTCGTCCACGGTCAGGTCCGTCAGGTCGGTAGTGGTCGGCAGGTTGACGGTCACTGACTTGGCGGTGTTGTCTATTGTGCCGTCAAAGCCGCTTACTCTGATTGATTCGATGCGGGTGCTGCCGTCAAGATCCATATTGGATTCCTTGTCGTCGCACGATGTCAGCATACCGGCCGTGAGTGCCAGCAGCGACAGATATATTGTTGAGACTGTGAGTTTCATTGTGTTCGATTACCAGTTACCGATGTTCTGTTTGTAATGTCCGTTGGAGGCGCTGATCTGAGAGAATGGAATCGGAAGATACTCATTCTTGTTGCGCGTGAACGAGGCGTTGGAATATATGGCGCAGTTGTCGGCCTCGTCGGCGTAGTATCTGTTGATTACGTCGGCAGCCTCTCCCCAGCGCACCAGATCGAAGAAGCGTTCGCTTTCCATGGCCAGCTCAAGACGGCGTTCCATCTTGACTATCTTCAGGGCGTCAGCCTGAGCGTAAGTCCCGTTGTATGGGCGGATGTTGAGGCGTACGCCATACTGTCTCTCATAGTCGGAGATTGATGCGGTGCTCTGACGGGCGCGGTTGCGCAGGGAATTTACGATCTCGATGGCCTCGGGAATGTTCTGGTTCAGCTGTACCAGGGCCTCGGCGCGCATCAGAAGCACATCGGCATAGCGCAGCACGATACGGTTCATCGGCGAGCCCCACCAGGAGCCTTTTACCAGGTATCCGCCATCGGGATCGACATTGTGTTTCAGCGAGACATAGTATCCGTACAGACCGTTGCTTCGGCTCCAGGTGGCGCTGCGGTCCATCATATAGTTGGCGTTGAACATATAGGGAGTGCCGGGCATTCCCACCGTTAGGAACAGACGGGGGTCCGCATAGTCGGAGGTCATGTCGTAGTCCTTGGCGTTGAAGCTGTCAATCATGGGATGGCCGTTCTCGTCGGTCTTGAACGAATTGACCAGGTTCTGGCTCGGCTTGTAGAAGTCGCAGCCGCCGTCGGTCACGCCCGGGATGTTCGGAACGATCAGGCCGTACGACCAGTTGCAGTTGCCGTGGGTTGTCCCGTCGTTGAACGAATATTGCATGGCCCAGATCGATTCGGGACCGTTCTCGTACTGAGGCTCGGGACGGAAGTTGTTGTGCATGTCGGGTTCAAGGGCGCAGCCGGAGGCCGTCATGATGGCCGGGTCGGTGTACTTGATGACGTTCTGCAGATCCTCGCGGTCGATTGACGTTACCTCGTGCGACTCGGGATTGTCCTGGCGGTATGCTTTGTAAAGGTAAGTCTTGGCGAGGTATGCGGCAGCCGCGGCGCGGTTGGGACGGCCAACTTCTTCCTGAACTGCCGGAAGATTGTCGAAAGCATATTTGAAATCATCGATTATGAGCTGCCAGCCCTGGTCGTTGGTGTATTCAGTGTTCTCCAGGTCATTGTACTGCTCGGGAGTCAGATTCTCGTTGACGGCAAAGGGAATCTGCTTGTACAGACGCTTGAGGAGGAAGTGCCCGTGAGCGCGGAGGAAGCGCATTTCGGCTATGCGGGTATCCCGCTGCGGGTATGTGGAGGAGTCCATCATGTCAAGAACCTGCAGTGCGGAATTGGCACGTGACACGGCATTGTACAGACGCTGCCACATGTCGGATATGTTCCAGTTGGTGGTCATGATGCCCTGCGACACTTCCAGCGCGTGGAACACGTCGCCGTCCTCGGTGCCGTTGCCGCCCTTGTAGGCGTCGTCCGAGCGGACGTCGAAGTTCCACATCGAGAACGATGAGTTGATGTCCTCGGCCGAAATCCATACTGCGTATGCCGAAATGACCAGATTGTCGATATATTCGGGATTCAGCACCTGTTCCTCGTCAAGAGTGCCTTGCGGCTTGTGTGAATCAAGGAAGCTGTCGCAGCCGGTGGTGGCCAGTGTCAATGCCGCGAGCGATGCGATTATATATTTTTTCATGATTTGGCGTGATTAGAAGGTGAGGTTGAGACCGAAAGTAAGATTGGTGGGGATGGGATAGCCGAAGTTGGGATTTTCGGGATCCACACCGGTAAACGACTTGCTCTTTATTGTCAGCAGGTTCTGCGCGCTGATGTAGAAGCGCAGGCGTTCCATGCGCATCTTGCGTACCACCTTTTCCGGCAGGTTGTATCCTATCTGGATGTTGCGCAGCTTCAGGTACGAGCCGTTCTCCACGAAGTAGGTCGAGACGCGTTTTTCGTTGTTGGAGTCGGAGCGTGTCAGGGCAGGGATGTCGGAATCGGGGTTCTGCGGGGTCCATGCGTCAAGCAGGCGCTCGCCTTTGTTCAGGAATCCGATGTTAAGACCGCTCCAGAGGTCGGTTTCTTTCTTCAGGTCGGAAATCACGTCCTGTCCCTGCGCGCCCTGCCAGAACATCGAGAAGTCGAATCCCTTGTACTGCAGATATACGTTCAGACCGTACGTAAAGTCGGGAGTGGGGTCGTAGATCCACTTTTGGTCCTTCTCGGTGATGTAACCGTCGTTGTCGAGGTCGCGCCAGCGTATGCGTCCCACGGCCGCGCCTTCCTGAACGGCATGGTTGTCCACTTCTGCCTGCGACTTGAAGATGCCGTCGGCCACGTAGCCGGCCTGTGCTCCGAATGTATGGCCGATGACGCTGTACACGCCGTTGCCGCCGAATGTGCCGTTTGCGGCCACTGTCGCGGGTATTTTCGTAATCTTGTTGCGGTAGGCTGCGATGTTGCCGGTCACCTCATAAGTGAAGTCATAGTCGGTGGTGTGGCGGAAGCCGAGGTTAAGCTCGATGCCCTTGTTCTCCATTTCGCCGGCGTTGATCCATTGCGACGAGCCTTCGCCCATGGCGCCGATGCCGGCCATCTGTACCAGAATGTCGGAGGTTTTCTTGTAGTAGAGGTCAAGAGAACCGAACAGGCCGGAGTTGAGCATTGACCAGTCGAGACCGATGTTATACTGCGTGGTGGTTTCCCATTTGATGTCGGGATTTCCGATCTGGTCGCGCTTGAAACCTGAGCTCAGGATGGCTCCGCCGTTTGTGCCGGCGATGTCGTAGGATGTGCCGTAGCTCTGGCCGCCCGATTCGTTCACGCCGTAATTGGGCACGTAAACGAAGTATCGTGCAAGGTTGCTGATTTCCTGGTTGCCGGTCTGTCCCCAGGAGAGTCGCAGCTTAAGGTCGTTGAGCCAAGCTACGTCGCGCAGGAACGACTCGTTGTTGATGCGCCATCCCAATGACACGGAGGGGAATGTGGCGAAACGGTTGTTTTTGCCAAATCGAGACGAGCCGTCGTGACGTACGGTCACACCGAGAAGATAACGGGAATCGAAAGAATAATTGGCCTTGGCGAAGAACGAAACCAGGGAGAAACCGTCGCCCGAGCCGTATGACTGGGCGTTGCCCGCACCGGCCGACGGCCACATGAAGTCGGGATTCAGCACCGAGAAATCGGTTTTGTAACCCGAGAACCAGTCGGACGATTCGTTTATAAGCTCAACGCCGGCCAGCGCGTCGATATGGTTCTTGCCGAAATCGATGTTGTAGCTGGCCACGAGGTTCCACATCCAGCGGGTCCAGTGCTCCTGCTTCGCCTCGACGGCGTTGGTGGAATTGGCCACGTTGCCCTCGGTGACGGGGTAAGTGAATATGCGTTGCTGTTTCTGGGAATAATCAAGGCCGAATGTGGTGCGTACGTTGAAGCCTTTGAACGGATTGACGTTGATGTAAGCATCGCCGAACAGACGCCAGTATTTATAACGGTTGTCCTTGTTGCGCACCAGACGTGCCAGAGGGTTCTCACGGTCGGGGTAGCCGCCGACGGGACCGGCGAACTCGCCGCTTTCAGTGTAAACGGGCAGCGAGGGGTTGAACTGAAGCACATTCTGCAGGAATCCGCCGGGAGCCTGCACTTCGTCGGTATGGTTCAGGGTGAAATGCTCGCCGATGGTCAGTATGTTTCCGAACGGTTTGTATTCCGTGTTGACACGTGCGGAGAAGCGCTCGAAGTCCGAGTACTTGATCACGCCGAGGTTCTTGTAATAACCTACGGAGAAGAAGGCGCTGAGTTTGTCGGTGCTTCCGCTCACGCTGAGGTTGTAGTTCTGGATCAGACCGGTGCGTGTGGTGACGTCGTACCAGTCGGTGTCGGCGGCGGGCGTGGTGCCTGCGGCGTCCAGATATTTGTTCATGCTGATGGAGTTCAGCTGCGGGTATCCAGCCCGGTCGTATCCCCAGTTGAAGCGGTATCCCAGACCGTTGGTGTTGGAGTCCTGTCCGTCGTTGACGTATGCCTGCCACATGGCACGCCCGTACCCCTCGGTATCCAGCACCTTCATTTTATTGGTATAGAACTGAGCGGCTACCGATGCGTCCAGGTTTATCTTGAGGTCGGCGCCTTTCTTGGTAGTGATTATGATGACGCCGTTGGCTGCGCGCGAACCGTAGATGGAAGCCGAGGCGGCATCTTTCAGCACCTGGATTGAGGCGATGTCGCCGGGATTCAGTTCATGCATGCCACCCTTGGTGGGTACGCCGTCGATAATGTACAGCGGGTCGTTGTTGTTCAGGGTGCCGATGCCTCGGATACGTACAGTGGCCGATCCGCTGGGAGCACCGTCGGCACTGATGTTCATGCCCGGCACTCGGCCCTGCAATGCCTTGATGGGGTTGTTCTCGTTCTGTTTGTTGATTTCGTCAACATCCAGGGCCGTGATGGCCCCGGTCACATCGACCTTGCGCTGGGTGGAGTAACCTACCACCACCACTTCGTTCAGGACTTCGGAATCTTCGGAAAGTTCGATAGTCATTTCCGGAGCGGCCTTGACCTTGACGGTCTGATAGCCGATGTAGGAAACTGTGAGACTGGAACCGGGGGCTACGGAGACTTCGAACTTGCCGTCGATGTCAGTGACGGTTCCCGAGCCTTTGACTTCGGTCATCACCGTCGCACCGATCAGGGGTTCGGAATCGGCTTTGGAAATGACCGTCCCGTGCACCGTGATGTTCTGTGCTTGAACGCCGAGTGTCGCCAATAGCGACAAGAGCGTTAACAGGAATGAATTTTTCATGTCGTTGTCAGTTGTTTTATGCCGCAAAATTAGAACCCATGTTGCAGCTGACATTTCAAATATGTTGCGTATGCTGTCAAAAAACGGTCATTGCACCATTTATGACATTCTATGCAACATTTTTATGATTTGGAACCGAGACGTTCCCGGAGTTCGGAAGGGGTTTCGTTGAAATAATCGCGGAAACAGCGTGTGAAGTATGCCGGAGTGGAGAATCCGACCATATAGCCGATCTCGCTTATGGACCTGTCGGTGGAGATAAGCAGCTCGCGGCTGCGTTTCAGCCGCAGTTCGCGCACCAATTCCACCGGCGAGTAGTTGGTGAGGGCCTTGATCTTGCGGTAGAATTGCGAACGGCCCAGTCCGAGTTGCGCGGCGATGCCGTCCACGCTGAGTTCGGGATTCTCCATTTCCTTATTGACGATTTCCACGAACCGTGCGTAGAATTCGTTCTCTACGTCGGGTCGTGGCCGCTTGGCCTCGGGGGTGTCCGACGGCTTGACGTTGGTGGGTTGCGGCGTGGCCCATAATTCCTTGATGCGTCTGCGGTTCTGAATCAGGTTGCGGCACCGTGCCCTGAGTACAGTGATGTCGAACGGTTTGGACAGATAGCCGTCGGCGCCGCTGTCATATCCCTGGGCGCGCTGTTCGTCCATGCTGCAGGCAGTGAGCATCAACACCGGTATGTGCGAGGTGGACACCTCGCCCTTGATTCGGCGCGTGCATTCCAGACCGTCCATGACGGGCATCATCACGTCGCAGATTATCAGGTCGGGAACATGTCGCGCGGCCATGCGCACGCCCTCCTTGCCGTCGGAGGCGGCGATTACGGTATATTCGTCGCCGAGAAGTTCGGCGGTGAGTCTGCGGATGTCTTCGTTGTCGTCTATTACCAATAGAAGCGGATGGTCGGAGTCGGGCAGGGGCGCGTCGTTCTCTATCCGCTCCAGTTCCGTGATGGTGTCGTCACGCAGTGTGCCGGATGTCGAAACATCGGGAGTCTGTTTATTTTCAGTTATATGCGTGACGGGAATGGTGACGGTGAATTCCGACCCCTTACCCTCGCGGCTCGTTACGGTAATCCCGCCATGATGCAGTTCCACGAACGCCTTGGCCAGCGAGAGTCCGATGCCGGAACCTTGCGGATGCACCTTGTCCACCTGGAAGAACCGGTCGAATATGTTGCCTAAGTCGCGCTCGGATATGCCGCGGCCGGTGTCGTGAACGGCTATTACAAGGTTGTCGCTTTCCGTCCTGACAATGAAATTGATGCGGCCGTTGTCCGGAGTATATTTGAATGCGTTGGACAGAAGGTTGAAGCACACCCGTTCCAGTTTTTCGGTGTCTATGGCGATGGTGAAATCGTCGGGCAGGTCGATGTCGACGGTCAGTTTTATGTCGCGTTTGCGTGCGATGGCCATGAATGCCTCGGCCCAGTCCCGGGCCAGGTCGGCGAAACGGGCTTCAGTGAGGTTGACATCGAGCTTGCCGTTCTCGTATTTGCGGAAATCCAGTATTTCGTTGATCAGACGTTTCAGTATGCGCACGTTCTTGTCGGCTATGCGCATCAGCGAATGCTGCTGAGGCGTCAGGTTGTCGGCGTGGGCGAGTTGCGCCACCGGCTCGGCTATCAGGGTGAGGGGCGTGCGCAGGTCGTGGGATATGTTGGTGAAGAACATCAGCTTGGACTGCGTGGCCTCCTCCAGCTGGCGGTTCAGTTCCTCCTGGGCGTCACGCTGTTGCTCCAGCAGACGGTTCTGCTCCAGTATCTGGCGGTGATGGCGCTGGTTCATCCAGTATGTGCGCAGCAGCATGAACACAAAGGCCAATAGCAGTATCACCAGCCCGATGGTGACATACAGCAGGGTGGTCTGTATGGAATGCCGTTCCCAGTATTGGTCTACCTGGCTTTTGAGGATCTTCATTTTGGAAGTTTCCTCGTTCAGCGACTTGTTCTGAAGCGACAGGATGTCGGCATTGGACTTGTCAACGGCCGAAGCGAGTGGCAGTGTCTTGATGCGGTCGAAACGTTCGCCTTTAAGGATGGCCAGAGCGGTACGCACCAGTTCGTGTCCCTCCGTAGGATACAGGAATGTGGCGTCTATCACGCTGTCGGCCACGGCCTTCATGCCGATGTTGGGGGCGGCGTCGATGCCGATGACACGGATGTGCAGGCCCCGTCGGCGCGCCACGTTGGATGCGGCGATGGCCATACGGTCGTTGTGGGCGTAAATCAGATCTATATCCTTATATATGTCCAGCAGGGAGTCGGCGACCCTGGTCGCGTCCTTGTCGTTCCAGTTGCCGTGGCCCGACGCCACGATGTCAAGCCGGTTCTGTCTTGCACCTTCGGCAAATCCTTCGTGTCTCTGTATGGTGGGCGACGAACCCTTCAGACCCTGTATCTCCAGCACACGGCCTCCGGCGCCAGTCAGATTGCCGGCATACTGTGCGGCGGAACGGCCTATGGCGCGGTTGTCCACGCCGATATACGCCGTGTATGAATCGCCGTTTATATCGCGGTCGAATATCACCACCGGCAGTCCTGACTCGTATGTCTCCTTTATTACAGGCGTAATGGCATTCGCTTCGTTGGGCGCAGCAAGAATGATGTCGAAGCCGTTGTCGCGGAAATATCTGATGTCGGCTATCTGCTTCTCGTTGCTGTCGTCGGCCGAGCGGATTTCCACCGTCGCCTCGGGATGGAACATCATCTCGCGCATTATCTCCTCGTTCATCTTATTGCGCCAGTCGTCGGCGCTGCATTGCGAGACGCCGATGCGGTAAGTCTTTTCCCTATGGCATGAAGCACAGAGCAGACATGCTATTGCAAGTAATGGTATCAGCAGGTGCCGTTTCATCAGGCTTATCTTGTGTTAATCAGGTTAATTCGCACACAAATTTAGTCATAAAAATTAAAATATTGATGCATTCGGTTGCAAAAATGGGGCGTTGCAACATTTTTAATACCCTTTGCGCTAAAATTAATAACCGGGTCGTGGTCTTTTGATGTATTTTTGCAAGTGAAACCCGACAGACCGATAAAGCCGGGTGTTTGACTGAAAAAATCAACAACATGAACAACTTGATCGGAATAATAAAGACATCCTTGGTGTCGGCCGGTATGATTGGCGCTTTCCTGTCGAATGCCGCCGGAGTCGAAGTGAATCATCTTGGAACGAACAATACGCTGGTGCGTGTCACAGGCGACGGGAAGTATCTGCTTATGCCCGTACAGGAGTCGAACGATGACGCGACGGTCAATGTCCTGGTGGACGGAAAACTTGACCGCACCATATATGTAAGGCTGGCCAAGTCAAAGGTGGACTACACTGTGCCTCTGGATATAGAGCGATACAAGGGCCATGACGTGGTGCTGAACATAGTCACAACCCAGAACCGGTCCACTGTCCGCGAGGCCAAGGAGGATGTGTGCTGGAACAATTTCACCGTATCTGACACGTTCGATACCGTAAACCGTGAGAAATACCGCCCGGCATATCATCACACGCCCCTGTACGGCTGGATGAACGACCCGAACGGAATGTTTTACAAGGATGGCGTGTGGCATCTGTACTACCAGTGGAATCCATACGGATCGAAGTGGCAGAACATGACATGGGGACATTCATCGTCCAAGGACCTGATAAACTGGGAGCACCATCCGGCGGCGATAGAGCCCAACGGGTTGGGAACGGTGTTCAGCGGCAGCAGTGCCGTCGATACGGAGAACAGTGCCGGCTTCGGCAAGGATGCCGTGCTGGCCATGTACACCTCGGCCGGCGTGAGTCAGGTGCAAAGCCTGGCGTACAGCACGGACAACGGCGAGACGTTCGGCATATACCCGGGCAATCCGACATTAGCGCTGGAGAGTGAGGCCCGCGATCCTAATATGTTCTGGAATCCTGACACAAAGGTATGGACTTTGATACTGGCGCATCCGTTGGACCATGAGATGCTGATATTCACGTCGCCCGATATGAAGGCATGGACATTGCAAAGCAAATTCGGCCAGGGACTGGGCGCGCAGGACGGCGTATGGGAATGTCCCGACCTGTTCCCGCTGAAGGTGGAAGGCACCGACGAACAGAAATGGGTGCTTATCTGCAACATAAATCCCGGAGGGCCTTTCGGCGGCAGCGCGACACAGTATTTTGTCGGCGATTTCGACGGCAAGACATTCAAGGCCGATACGGATGCGAGTGGCAAGGTCCCGACCAAATGGATGGACTACGGCAAGGACAATTATGCGAGTGTAAGTTTCAGTGACGCGCCCGACGGACGACGCACGATATTGGGCTGGATGAGCAACTGGCAGTATGCGGCGGATGTGCCCACCATGCAGTATCGCAGCGCGAACACGTTGCCGCGCGATATGAGCCTGTTCCGTGCCAAAGACGGTGAAATATATATGGCATCTGCCCCTTCGCCCGAGGTGGATATGTTGCGCGGAAAATTGGTCAAATCATCCGGCAAAACCACGGTGGGTGCGAAAGGAATTACCGTCGGCATTCCGGAACTGTGCGAGATTGACATGGAAATACAGCCGGAACGCTGCCGGGAGGTCGAGATATGTCTCAACAATGCCAAGGGACAGAAGGTGTCGCTGACATACGATGTGGCCGGAAACAGGCTCGCGTTCGACCGTCGCGAGAGCGGCATAACGGACTTCAGTCAGGATTTCCCTGCAGTAACTGTGGCTCCGCTTTATTCCGACGGCGAAACGTTGAAACTGAGGATATTTGTGGACCGTTGCAGCATGGAGGTGTTCGCCGACGGCGGCCGTTCGGTGATGACCAACTTAGTGTTCCCCGACGAACCGTATTCGCAGCTGACGGTAAAGGCGCGCGACGGAAAGGCTAAGGTGCGCAACCTGAAAGTGTATGAAATCAAGAATAATTAATTATAAAAAGAATAAATCATAATTATGGATATAACACAAACCATAACGGCCAATAAAAAGAGCTACATAGCCCAGATAGTGCCGGTGATGCTGTGTTTCTTCGCCATGGGCTTCGTGGACCTGGTGGGAACGGCATCCAACTATGTGCAGAAGGACCTGGGCCTTACCGATTCGCAGGCCAACCTGTTCCCCTCGCTGGTGTTCTTCTGGTTCCTGATATTCTCCGTTCCGACGGGAATGCTTATGAACCGCATCGGCCGTAAGAAGACGGTGCTGATAAGCCTGATAGTGACGGCGGTGTCGCTGTTCATCCCGGCTTTCGGCGACAGCTATGCCGTGATGCTGATCTCATTCTCGCTGTTAGGTATAGGCAACGCCATAATGCAGACTTCGCTCAATCCGTTGGTGAGCAACCTGATAAGCGGCGACAAACTGGCATCGACACTGACGTTCGGCCAGTTCGTCAAGGCTATCGCCTCGTTCCTGGCTCCCATCATCGCGGCCTGGGGCGCGACTACGATGATGCCTACGTTCGGCCTGGGCTGGCGCGCGTTGTTCGTGATTTATGCGGTGATTAGTTTCCTGTCTATCTCGCTGTTGGCGGCCACTCCCATCGACGAGGAAAAGCCCGACAGGGCCACCGGTATCGTGGAGTGTCTGCGCCTGCTTGGCAAGCCATTCATATTCCTCTGCTTCCTCGGCATCATGTGTCATGTGGGCATTGACGTGGGCACCAACACCACGGCTCCGAAAATCATCATGGAGCGCCTTGGACTTCCCTTGGAGGAGGCCGGATTCGCCACAAGCGTATATTTCATATTCCGTACGGCGGGATGTTTCCTCGGCGCGTTCATACTGCGTTCCATGTCTCCCAGGCTGTTCTTCGCCATCAGCGTGGCGATGATGCTGGCCGGAATGGTCATACTGTTTGTATGCAACACGCTCGCTCCGCTGTATGTGGGCATCGGTCTGATTGGATTCGGCAACTCAAATATCTTCTCGGTAGTGTTCTCGCAGGCGTTGATGTACACGCCCAACGAGCGCAACGAGGTGTCGGGCCTGATGATCATGGGCCTGTTTGGCGGCACCGTCTTCCCTCTTGCCATGGGTTATGCCGCCGACGCTCTCGGTCAGGCCGGTGCTGTGGCAGTAATGACCATTGGAGTGATTTATCTGATGTATTACACATTGAAGATCAGGAAAATTTAATAACATTGAAAATATAATGCCATTATGAATGATATAGTAGTAGGAATGGGGGAGGCCCTGTGGGACGTTCTGCCCGAAGGTAAGAAGATAGGTGGCGCACCGGCCAATTTTGCATATCATGTGTCGCAGTTCGGGCTACCCGGCTACGTGGTGAGTGCCGTGGGCGACGATGCCTTAGGCAAGGAGATTGTGGAAAACTTCACCTCCAAGGGGCTGAACCAGCTTATAGCCGAGGTGCCGTATCCCACCGGTACGGTGCAGGTGGAGATAGACCAGGCCGGTATCCCCCAGTACGACATCAAGGAGAACGTGGCGTGGGACAACATCCCTTATACCGATAGCCTTGAAGCACTTGCAAGAAAGACAAAGGCCGTATGCTTCGGCTCGCTGGCCCAGCGCAACGTGGTGTCTCGCGACACCATCAACCGGTTCCTGGACGCGATGCCGCAGAGTGACGACAGCCTTGTGGTGTTTGACGTGAACCTGCGCCAGGGATTCTATAACAAGGAGATACTGTGCAATTCCATGTCGCGCTGCAATATACTGAAGATTAATGACGAGGAATTAGTGACCGTGAGCCGCATGTTCGGTTATCCCGGCATCGACCTGCAGGACAAGTGCTGGATATTGTTGGGCAAGTACAATCTGAAGATGCTGATACTGACGTGCGGCATCAACGGCAGCTATGTGTTCACGCCGGGCAACGTGTCGTTCCAGCCCACGCCCAAGGTGGAAGTGGCCGATACGGTGGGTGCCGGCGACAGCTTCACCGCCGCGTTCATATCCTCGATACTGAAGGGCAGGAGCGTGCAGGAGGCGCATTCACGTGCCGTACGGACATCCGCCTATGTGTGCACTAAAAAGGGCGCCATGCCCATACTTCCCGCCGAACTGACCGACTGAGACTCTGCCCATATAAAATTTTACGCCAGGGTCGGACAGTTGGATTTGAACTTTAGTTGAATAGGAATGTTGTTATTGTAACCGGGGTCGGGTAGGCTCCGGTTTTTAATACTTGATTCGTTATGAAAAAGAATTTATTCCTCTCCTTGGCATCGGCGGCCGTGATCATGCTGGCCGGCGTGACTGTTACCGCCCAGGCGGAACCTCAGATAAACAACGGTATGCCGGGCATCGCAATGGCCGGATCGCAAAACTATAACAAGATTCCCGAAAAGGCACGCAAGTTCGTGGACAAGCATTTCAAAGGCACGGCCGTGTCGAAATGCGAGCAATACTTTGCCAAGGGTCAGTATGAAGTCGAACTGGCCAACGGCGTGGACATCGACTTCAACAGGAAGGGTGAGGTGCTTGAGATCGACGCCCCCGACAACGCATATCTGGCACAGTCGGTAGTGAAGGATCTGCTGCACCACGGAGCATACAACCGTCTTGTGAAGGATGGATATGCGGACAAAGTGGAATCGATAGAGTTCCGCAAAGGGAGGGCCGTTGAAGTCGAGATCGGCATCCAGGGCCCCGACACCTACATCTTCGACCTGAACGGCACGCTGATAGCCATCGAAGACTGAATGCCGGAACAGAAGCCATTGAAGACTGACGGCTGAAGCTATCGAATACTTACAGCCTCAGCTGAGACTTCGAGTCTCAGCCACAGTCTATTGAAACACGCATTAACCCAAGGCGTCACGGACCTCGGTTCCGTGGCGCCTTTAGTCATTTATCGCGTCGGTAAGTACAGAGACATGGTCTCCGACCAAGCTGTGTCGCACCGGTCTGTCCCCACGAAGGCCGGTGCCTGCTGTCGCTGTCGCCGTCCATCATGGGGTTAATGGGGTTAATGAGAAACAACGTCTCTTACCTTTGCAGAGTCCAATCAGATAATGACAAAATAAGAGTTTAGAACCTGAAGTTTGTCAGCTGAGTTACTTTTTGTAGTTTTGCTAGAGAAGTAGTTCAGTA
>ERZ1026966.510-NODE-510-length-18922-cov-10.159220_pt1 | contig 18922 bp, 17 predicted proteins | sample MGYA00519296_ERZ1026966 | MGnify/ENA primary metagenome ERZ1026966 (study PRJEB26926, sample SAMN06164478) | human gut metagenome | biome: ENVO:00009003; feature: ENVO:2100002; material: ENVO:00002003 | host: Homo sapiens | place: USA | collected 2012 ... | reverse complement strand
CGGCATACGAGATTCATGAGCGTCTCGTGGGCTCGGAGATGCGTATAAGAGACAGATACTCGTGGAGAGTTGTCCGAGAGGTCGAAGGTGCATCACTCGAAATGATGTGTTCCCTAAAGGAACCTAGGGTTCGAATCCCTAACTCTCCGCCAAAAAGCCTGTAAACAAGCCCGTTTACAGGCTTTTTTCTTGACCACTTCTCCGAAATCACTTCTCGTTTTCGATTGTTTTCCATTTGCTTTCAAAGCTACCGTTCTCAGGCATTACCAGTCCGCTTTCCATCGCCTGCGCCGAAGAAATCTTCGAACTGTAATCAAGGTGAGCATAAATATTTGCCGTTGTAGAAAAATCCGAATGACCTAACCACTCTTGAATATGCTTGAGTGGTACACCGTTGGCAAGCAATAAGCTCGCACAACTGTGTCGAAGATCGTGAAAACGCATTCTTTTCAGTCCGTGTCTTTCCAAAAATTTAGGGAATGAGCAGGTTAAATAATTTGATTTCATACGTTCGCCCATTTCATCCACAAATACAAATCCATCATATTGGTAGTTATAACAGTTCCCGCAGATTTTCTTGTTGAGTACTTGCGCCTCCTTGACCTGCATAAAGTAATCCTTAAAGCTACCCACAAGCGGTAAAGTTCGAAGGCTGGATTTTGTTTTCGCAGACTGCTTTTCTATATCTTGGCATTTTCCATCGATATTAACGCTTGTAACTGTCCTTTTGACAGAAATCGTGCCTCGTTCAAAATCAATAGCATCCCATTTCAATCCTAATAACTCTGTTTTTCTCATAATCTTTTACCTCCTTCTGAGAATGTTCAGCCATACGGTTTGCGTGGCTATGTAAAGAACTCGATATAAGGAGAGGTAGCCTTATACCGTCTCCTGCCGTTCTTCCGAATGTAGTTCCTGCCCCTGCGTTTTCAGCGACGTTTGCTCGCTCGCTCCTTTTCGGGAGGTCGTGGCGTAGTATCACCATTCGGCAACGGGTATTCAGTTGTCAAAATTCAATAGAGCCCCTCAAGGAGTAGTCAGCGGGGTACGGGGTGAATATCCGACAAGCAAAAACGTTTTTCACTTATTTCTCTCACTAACCAATTGGCGAATTACTTGGGAGTTTGGCAAAAAACTTTTTAGTGTCCTCACTTTTAATTGCTGACTTTTTTGAGGAAATGGACATATTATTTTTTCTTTTCCGCTTGAAATTGGCGTGTTATCAGGGTTTTACCCCTTCACTAGTTCCGAATGAGGTCGGTCAAAAGCACAACCCTTTTATGAAAAGAATTTTGCATCCGAAAACAAAAAACAGCCGAAATCCCTTTATTTACGGGCATTTTCGGCTGAAAAAATATTTTGAAAAATTTTTGAAATCCATAGAAAAACGTGCGAAAATCTGCTATAATGATAAAAAGGTCAACTTATGATATGACGGTGATGCTATGATTTTGAAACGAATACCCGACAATTTAAAAAGAGATATTGATATATTTCGAACGGCTCGTAAAGACAATAATGTGTTGTTCTTCTCGGCAGATTCGGGAATGGGCAAAACCTATGCGGCGTTATCTTACTGTGCCGACAACAAAGATAGCCTTTACTTTTCTTTTCGGCATATCAGCGCAGAGCTTGCACTCAAAACATTTGCGGAGCGTTACCCCGACGTCTTTAAGGATTGCACAACGTGGTCAGAGTTCTTTGATTGCCTGAAGATCTACGACAAAGAAAAACGCCCAACCGTCTTTTTTGACGATGTTGGCGAACGGAATGATAAAACTGATTTTTATGCTGCACTAAAGAACTTTTCAGAAGAAAGCAATGGCGATGTGCTTGTAGTGTTAATCGGCAGGCCTTGGGAGCAGGTTGAAATTTCTTGCCAAACGATTTCAATATCGCCGTATTCCACGCAAGAGATCGCCGAAACACCGTCTGTAAGCGACAAAGACTCGGTAGATATCTTTTGTTTGTCGGCAGGTATTACGGAGCTTCTTTCTCTGTACGATACAAGCATTTCTTTTGAAGAAAACGTAAAGGTATTGCTTCATATCCATTCGCCGTTTTACCGCTTGATGAAAGATAAAATGTGTGAGTGCTTCCGAACTCCCGAAAGCTACAACACGCTGCTGTATGCAATGGTGAACGGTTATAATCGCATTAGCGAATTGTCGGCGTTTTCAGGTTATCCCAAAAACAAATGCGATAAATACGTTAAAACCCTGTGTGAATTTGGTCTTGTCCGCAAGGAACCCGAAAAGAACGGTCACACAAAATATTATCCGGCAAACAGTTATATTGCGCTGTGGTATAAAATTCTCCTGACCGCTGTCCCTAACGCAGACGGTAGCTTTGGCGAAGATGTTTACGATCGTTTTATGCGATACTTTAACGATGAGATCCTTTCTGCATTTTACAAAGAAATGTGTGTCTATTGGCTGGAGAACAATATTATCTCTATTTCAACGGACTACATTGACACTAAAGATTTAAGTTGTCGGAACGTCAAAGTTGGCAACGTAACCTTTGATTTTGCCTGCGAGAAAAAGCGGGCAGTCTATGCCTATTACGATACAACGCCCGGTGGAAAGCTTACTCGAAAGCTCTGGAAAGAGATTGAGAACAGTACCACAAAAGACCGCCCGTTTTACGAGAATGAATATATCATCTGCACCGTAAACCGTGTGCCGGACAGTTATTGGACTTTGAGCAAACATTATGATAACGTGCACATCGTAAAGCTTGAATCTCTTTTTGCTACCTACAACAAAGACTATAACCGCCGTGTGCACCCTCGGTTTGTCCCGCCGTTTGTCTGATTCTACATATAATTTTCAAAGCCTTCTCCCGATTTTTTCGGAAGGAGGCTTTTCCTTTTACTGTGCAATTTATGAATTTTTCGAAACAATCCCGAATAAACCTCTATTAAACCTTGAAAAATTCCGAGAATTGTGTTATACTATATGATGTAAAATTGTATTTTTGTGAAAACGGAGGGTTTCACCATGGATAACAACCTTGAACGCTGGTATTCAATGAAGGAAATAATGGAATATTTGGGCGTTAGCCGTGATACAGTTCTCGACTGGATTGAACGTCGTAATATGCCCGCCGCAAAGATCGGCAGACTGTGGAAATTCAAAGTCAGCGAAGTCGATGCTTGGATGAAATCCGGCGTTGCGGCTGATAAGTAATAAAATTTTGGTGACATGATATGGTGCTTGAAAATAAATCAGGGCTAACGAATCCGGTAGATCTCACCTGCGCAGAAGAACGTATCAGTAAGAAAAAAGCCCTTGAGCTTTTTGATAGTGGTACTCTCGATAAATTAGAAGCAGGAAAATTCTCTGCCCTCAAGGCAATCCATAAACATCTATTTGATGAGATCTACGACTTTGCCGGAGAGCTCAGAACCGTTAACATCTCAAAGGGCAACTTCCGTTTTGCTCCCTTGATGTACCTTGAAGCGGCTCTTGCTAATATTGATAAAATGCCGCAGTCCACTTTCGATGAGATCGTCGAGAAGTACGTGGAAATGAATATCGCCCATCCCTTCAGAGAAGGCAACGGGCGCAGCACTCGTATTTGGCTCGACCTTATTTTCAAAACCGAGCTTCACAAGGTCGTTGACTGGAGCAAAGTCGATAAAGAAGATTATCTTCTCGCTATGGAGCGTAGCCCCATCAAGGATATTGAAATCAAGCATATCCTCAAAGTTGCCCTGACCGATGATATCAATAGCCGTGAAGTCTATATGAAAGGCATCGACCACAGCTACTACTACGAGGGATATACTACATTTAAGACGGAAGAATTATGATAACGAAACGAGGTGCAAATATGCCCGATAAGAATTGGCAATTTGAACTTGAAGAATATATAAAGCAGGGCGAACCTGATAGAGCCGAAAAAAGTGAAGCTTGGCAAACTGCTATCGGCTTACAGGCGGTTGACGGGCTCAATACGTCTGAATATTTGCTGGATACCGCAAAAGACCACATCGAGGGTAAAATCACCATCGACGAGGCTCAGAAGCGTATTTACAGCTATTATGAGCAGAGAACGAACCGTACCGAGCTTGAGGACAGCACCAAAGAAGCGGATATCGTTTCCGCAAGAATAACCAAGCTTTTGGGCGAAAAAGCGTTTCAGTTCTCTCCTGCCGAGTGGATCACCATTCACCGCAGATTGTTTGAGGGCGTGTTTGACCACGCCGGTAAGATTCGTCAGTATAACATTTCCAAAAAAGAATGGATACTGAATGGTGCAACGGTTATCTACGCCGATTTCAACAGCATTAAAGATACCTTGGATTATGATTTTGCCACCGAAAAGAATTTCTCTTATGAAGGACTGTCGGTTGAAGCATCGGTAAAGCACCTTGCAAAATTCGCATCGGATATTTGGCAGATTCATCCCTTCGGTGAGGGCAACACAAGAGCCACCGCCGTGTTTATGATCAAATATATGAAAACCTTTGGGTTCCGTGTCAATAACGATGCGTTCCGTGAAAACTCTTGGTATTTCCGCAACGCATTGGTACGAGCAAACTATAACGATTTGAAAAAAGGCATTACTTCCACCACAAAGTTTTTAGAATTATTTTTTGCAAATCTTCTGCTCGGCACAAACCACGAGCTAAAGAACCGCTATATGCACATTGATTTTATGGATGAAAGCACTTCCCAAAGTATCAACCCTAAAGTTTCAAAGTATCAATTTGATACTTTAGACTGTACTTTAGAAGAACTTGCAGTTTTGGAATTGGTTGCAAAGAACCCGACGATGAAACAGCAAGAGCTTGTTGAAGCAACCGGAAAATCAATTGCAACCATCAAGCGAATTATGAAATCGCTGCAGGATAAAAACTATATCCGCCGTGAAAGCGGCAAACGCTACGGCAAATGGGAAGTTTTGGTTTAATAAAGCTCATATAAAGCATCGACCACAGCTACTATTAAGAAGGATATACAACCTTCAATACGGAAGAATTGTAAACCATTGGAGAAGGATTATGTTTGAAAAAATATTTGATCTTATAAAAAACAACTTCAAAAACCCAAAATTATACGTTTTTCTACTAGTTGTATTGTTAACGGTCTTAGTTCCATTCCCTTATATTGATGCCAATTTCTTTTATTATAATCGAGTAAATGACCGTATTGACATTTTAACAAAAGTTTCAGAAATCAATGTTGAACAAATACAAGAAAATGAAATCTTGTACAAAGAATACAATAGCATTCTCACTGAAATTGAAAAGCAGTCTTCTGGAAATATAGGCAGCGTTTTCATAAAAGAAGCAGATAATACTGTTAATCTGATCAAGTTTATAACCGGCGGAGTTCTTGTATGGCTTATAGCCCTGTTATGTCTTTTTATCAAGGGATTTAAAAATTGGGGACATCGTATATTGGGGTTCGTATTTTTTGCAGGACTTGGTTGTGTGTTTGGTCTTGCGGCTAAAGCAATACCTACAATTGCAAATCCTATGGTAAATTATATTGGATTCCCAGTTTTACTCATAATTGTAATTGCGTTACTTGCTACAGGTGGAAAGAATAAGAAAAATGTTTAGGAGTTAAGTTATGATTGTTGATGTGTTAATAGAGCTATTCTCAGGAATAATATCTTCCTTAACCGGATTTAGTGATAGTTTTATTGAACTCTTTTTTAGAAAGAAGCAAATATTAAAGGATGAAAAAAAGTCAAAGGAAGCATTATCAAAGAAGCTTGAAAAATTAACTAGCAATCTCCACGAAACCTCTATGTTAATGGCTGAAATCGAATCCGAATTTCAGCAACAGAAAGAATTAGCCGAGAAGTGGAGCAAAGAGGCTGAAACATCCCAGATTATAGCATCTTTGAGTGAAAAAGAAGTTGAAGCCGTTACCAAACTTTTCGGTGGTGTGCTCAAAGAAGATGAGAAAAAATCCAGCAAAAAATCGTGGTGGTGGAATCTGTTTTTCTGTTTACTGGGCATATTAGGTGGTTATTTAGTGTCGAAGTATTTATTGTAATCTGCAAATGTCCCTTTGATGTTATTTAAACATTACATATTATCCCGCATATATCTTTTCCTCAAGCCCATATTCATTGGCGCCATTGGTGCGAAATTTGTAGATATGTGTGAGAATCTAAAACATTGATTAGTGGAGGAACAGTATGTTCTATAAAATGATAGAGAACAAGTGCAAAGAGTGGTATGCTTCCGAGCAATGCACTGTTCATAATTTAATTGAATATATAGAGAAAACCGGGCAAATGAGAGATGCTCAGATTGAAGCGATCAAGGTTTATCTGTTCCTCAAAATCGGTTGCGAATGTAGGCCGTTGGAATTCCTTTTTAGATATGGCTGCTTTAACTCTATTAATTTGAACGATATAGAGCTGTCTACAGCAACTCGTGAATACTTAGAGGAAAACCCTGCGGCAACGGCATTATTCGAATATGCTCGTTTGACTAACGACAAAGGCGAACAGGTTTCCGAAAAGCTCGAAAAGCAAATTAAGAAAGATCCGTCAAGCATTGACTATGATGGTTTCTTCCGCACTGCCTTTTACGGAGTTTCCTATACTGATTATCTGTTCAGCCTTCCGATGGGTGCGGGCAAGACATATTTGATGGCGGCATTTATCTATCTTGATTTATATTTTGCTTTGAACGAGCCTACAAACCCCGCTTTTGCGCATAACTTTATCATTTTTGCACCGTCTGGCTTAAAGTCCTCTGTCGTGCCGAGCCTTAAGACCATTCAAAATTTTAACCCTGCGTGGATTATTCCCGAACCTGCGGCGACGGATATTAAGCGTATGATTTCCTTTGAAGTGTTAGATCAAGGTAAAACTGCAAAAAAATCAAATAAAACCAAAAATCCAAATGTACAAAAGATTGCTAATCATCAGCCGCTTTCCGAACTTTTCGGTTTGGTTGCTGTAACTAACGCCGAAAAGGTTATCCTTGACCGTATTCAAGAGAAAAACGGTCAGATTAGTCTGTTTGAAGAAAGTGACGACGAGAAGGACAGACAAGCTAATGAGCTTCGTAACCTTATTGGCAAATTGCCGTCTCTTTCTATCTTCATTGACGAGGTGCATCACGCTGTTAGTGACGAAATAAAACTCCGTGCCGTCGTAACCAAATGGGCACAGAATAACACCGTCAACTCCGTTATCGGTTTTTCCGGCACGCCTTATCTTGAAAAAGCAGAGAAGTTCAAGGTTGTAGATTCTCTTTCTGTTGGTACTGCTGAGATCACAAACATTGTTTACTACTATCCTCTTATTGATGGTGTAGGCAACTTCTTAAAACGTCCTATCGTTAAAATTGCAGATATCGCCGACAGCAGTTTGATTATCGAAAAAGGTGTTAGAGAATTCCTTGATACATACAAGGATACTGTCTATGCTGATGGACTAACCGCAAAACTTGGTATCTACTGCGGTACTATCGAAAAATTAGAGGAAGTTGTTTATCCGTTGGTATCTCGAATTGTTGCAGAATACGGGCTTGGCACAGATACGATCCTCAAATTCCACAAAGGCAATAAGCAGTACAAAATGCCTGCCGACAGTCAAATGCAGTTTGATATTTTGGACAAGTCTATTTCCAAGATTCGCATTGTCCTTCTTGTGCAGATCGGTAAAGAAGGCTGGGATTGCCGAAGCCTTACAGGAATTATTCTTTCTCAAGAGGGTGACTGCCCCACAAATATGGTTCTGCAAACTTCCTGCCGTTGCTTGCGTCAGGTGATTAAAGGCAATCCCGAAACTGCTCTTATTTATTTGAATGAGAGTAACGCTGACAAGTTAAACGTACAGCTCGAACAGCAGCATCACATCTCGCTCAAGGAGTTTTCTTCTGCTGACAATAGCAAAACGCCATTAAAGCGTTATAACCGCACAGCACATTTGAAGCTTCCTAAAGTTGATTTTTATCAACTTAAAATCAATTATGATACCCTTACTGTCGAAAAGGCTGATCCTGCAAACACGATTGCGGCTTCGGCTGATTCTGCACGCCTTGCAGACAGCGTTATCAAAACTACCGATCTTTCAATGGATGAAAGCAAGACCAGTATCACCGTTGACGATACAGAATATGGCACCGAACCAGCCACCTTTAATTCTTGGATATATGGAATTATGAAAGGCGGATTTGGCTCACCCACAGTTGCAGAGATGATGCAATATGCAGAACAGTTGAAAGCTGTGTATCAAAAAATCACTTTTGAAAAAGACGGCTCTCATTATTACAGTTCCAAATATAATCGCAATTTGGTAGAAGCAAATATCCGCAAAGCATTCTGCGATAAGTTTGACTTTAACACCACTGAGGAACTGATACCCGAAGAAGCAAATCTCTTGAATATTGCAAACTTTACTCCCGAAGTTTATACCGACAAGCCACAGACCTACTATCCTGATGTGCAAATGGTCGATAAAATCATATTGGATGATACCGGGAAATTAAAGGCTGATTCCAAAACACAACAGATGATTACTCTGGCAGAAGAAATGGGCGATACAAAAATTGTAGAAATGCTCAGATCGAAAATTACATCTCATCCTCGAAAAGATCATTCATTCCACTATTTGCCCTACCGTACTGATAGTGGCTTTGAACAGACTTTCTTGAAAGAAGTGCTGTCCTTTGACGAGATTGAAAATCTCGGCTTGGAGGTTTACTACAACGGCGACCGTGCTATGACAGAATTCAAGATCAGGTGTTATAAGAAAAACGGAAACAAATGGAGTTACATTGGCATCTATACCCCTGACTTCCTGATTATCAAGCGTAAAGACGGTAAGATACACAAAATTATCGTTGTAGAAACGAAGGGTGAAATTTATGCTAAGGATCCTACGTTCAAGGATAAGAAAACCTTTATGGAAACGGAGTTTTCAAAGCAAAATAACACGGCTTTCGGATATGAACGCTTTGACTATCTGTATTTAGAAGATACACTACCCGAAAAGGATAGAATGACACTGACTCGCCGGAAGATCTGTGAGTTTTTTAAGGAGGATTAACATGGATTTCATCGATTATAGAGAAAAGCTCGGAATAGGGTTCTGCGACAAGGAACAGATGAATTATTTCTTCACAAAGGCGTTTAATCTTTTTGACGGAATGAATCACGATTATATGCACGATCAAATTGACAATTCCGAATATTTTGAGTTTTGTGATACAACCGGAACTCCAATGGTACACGGAGGAATCTATACAGGAGGATATAATTTAATATTAAAGACATTGCACGACCACACTTCCAGTATAGAAGATTTTCTCGCTTACTACATGGCTTTTGTGAACTGTCAAAAGGATAAACCAAATAAAAATTGGACTAAAGAAAAATTCCAAAAGGTTATTTGCGGGATGTTAGATGAATCTCATATTCCATATGAAGTTCTTAAAGATCAAGATGGATATTTTATTTTCCCCAAGGGTGCAAAAGAACTTGATGCTGCCCTGGTATCGCAACCACTTGAATGGTTATCAAAATATCCTAATGCACATAAGACCTTCTGCATCGCATTAAAACAGTATTCTGAAGGGATATATATCCGTGATGTTGCGGATAATCTTAGAAAAACTTTGGAAGCATTTCTTCAGGACTTCCTCGGCAATACAAAAAATCTCGAAACGAATAAAAACGAAATTTGCAAACACCTTGGAGCACAAGGGATAGATGCAGGGATTGCAGGTCTATTTCAACCTTTGATTAACGCATACAAAAACATCAATGATCGTATTGCTAAGCACAATGATGCTGTCGATGCGAAATTATTAGAATTTTTACTTTACCAAACCGGAGTTCTTATAAGAATGGTTATTACAACTAATAACGGAGGTCAAGCATAATGCCGATTAAATATGTACCGTTTATACCGGAGCCGATTGAGGGACAAGCCGTGCTCGGTAACTTTAACAGAATATTGAGATACAAGGGCGCCGATGATGTTTCGATGACGCTCCAACGTGGTATGCCCTTGTACGAAATGGAAAAGCAGGAAACCGTGGGCAAAAATGCTGACGGTAATATGGTCATTCGTGGAGAATGTGTTTCCGCTTGTGCACACCTTAAGGAGCAAGGCATTCAGGTTGACCTTGTCTATATTGATCCTCCTTTTGCCAGCGGTGCCGATTATGCTAAGAAAGTGTATATCCGCCGTAATCCCAAGGTGGCAGAAGCAATTGCTCAAGTTGAACAGGAGCTTGATGTTGACGAACTCAAAGCCTTTGAAGAAAAGATGTACGGCGATGTCTGGGATAAAGAAAAGTATCTCAACTGGATGTACGAAAATCTTATGGCAATTAAGTCCGTAATGAGTGAAACGGCCACAATTTTTGTTCATTTAGATTATCATATCGGCGCTTATGTAAAAATCCTTTTGGATGAAATCTTTGGGGAAGCAAATTGTATAAATGAAATTGTATGGCGTCGAAAAGGCGGCACTGCATTAGGCTCGATGAATTCTCTTTCTGTTGCGTATGACAATATTTTTTGGTATGCAAAATCTTCCGAGTATATTATTAATCCGGTTTACACAGAAGCTTCCGAAGAATATATAAATCAACAGTTCAAATATGCTGACGAAGATGGCAGACGATATATGATTACTGTTATGCGAAGCCCAAATCCTCGACCAAACTTAATGTACGATTATAAAGGTTACAAAATGCCACCTAACGGTTGGGCAATCACCCGTGATAAAATGGAAGAGTTAGATCGTTTAGGTTATTTGCATTTTCCAGACTCAAAAGACAAGCAAATATATAAGAAAATTTATCTTGACGAGTATCAAGGTCAGGCTATAAATAATTTGTGGACAGACATTTCAACATTAAAAGGTAGCAATAGCGAAATAGTTAATTACGCCACACAAAAACCTGAAGAGTTATTAGAAAGAGCCTTAACGTTATCTTCAAACGAGAATATGATTGTTGCTGACTTTTTTGGTGGTAGCGGTGTCACCGCTGCTGTAGCTAATAAACTTAATCGTAAGTTTATTCATTGCGATATTGGTCTTAATTCTATTCAAACAACCCGTGATCGTCTTGTTGCCGATGGCGCAGAGTTTGATGTGCTCGAAATCAAAGACGGTGTTCAGCTCTACCGCAACCCTGTTCAGACAATGGATAAAATCAAGTCGCTGATACCGGGACTTAAAAACGAGGATTCTCTTGACTCCTTCTGGGAAGGTGCAATTTCCGATAGCAAGCTCGGTACAGTTCCCGTCTATGTTCCTAACCTTATGGATAGCGCATCGAAACTGCTTGATAAAGTTACGATGAATCGCATTATTCATCAGGCTATTCCCGACTTGGATGCCGGTATTAAGAAAGTAATCGTTTATTATATCGACATCACCGATGAAGCTGAGATTTTGAAGTTTATCAAAGAGGATGACAGCACCAATGTTGAAATTGAGCTGCGTGACCTTAAAACAATTCTCGATGATGTTATTATCGGTGATTATGCAGAGTTCCACGCAGAAGAAATCCACGAAGATCTTCTCGGTGGCTATGCTGTAACGATTGACAAATTCATCAGCGACCGAGTTCTTTCTAATATTGCCGAGTTTAATCAAAAGGCACTTCTCAACTCTTCGGCAAAGAAGCCTTATAAGCCCATCGAAATCAGCGAGGATGGCTTGGAACTTATTGAGTTCCTGAGCGTTGACTGCACCGCAACCGATGGCGAATGGCACTCCGATAGCGAGATCAAGATCGACAAAAACGGCTTTGTTATCGTCAACGGCAATAAAACTAAAGAGTTTTGGGACGGTCGTATCCGTTGCGAAAAGAAACCGCTTCGCCTAAAGATCCGTAACATCTGCGGCGACGAAACGGTTTGGGCGCTTTAATAAACGCAAAAGATATTAAGATTCAAGGGATTAGATAAAATGGATGTAACATACAGACAAGAGACAAAAAACACTGTTAGGCACGCTGTTATACGACGAGCCGTAGAAATGCTGACAACAGAACGCTCACAAGCCTGCTGTGTCCGCCACTCATACGTCCGGGATTTATATGATTATTTTAATGACCTGGCAGAATCTCACGAACAAGAAGAAGCCCGCAAGATTGACGTATCGTACATACAGGAATGGGAAAGTATGCACGCAAACAATCTAGGTGTTAAACGTCCGGAAGAATTGTCTGTATGTTATCTTGCCGGTCCTGAACCGGAAAACGATTTTGCGGAGTTTGTTTCTATGGGTATCAAGCCTCAAAATATTTGGGCCTTTGAATGTGAAAGGAATACATATTTACAGGCACTGACATCAATCGATAGTACAAACTTTATGCAGCCAAAACTGATAAAAACATCCATAGAGCGATTCTTTGAAGCATCACCTAAAACCTTTGATATTGTATATATCGATGCTTGCGCTTCTTTAATTTCCGATCAGCACGCACTAAGATGTATTGCCTCAATGTTCAAACATCATCGGCTGAGTTCTCCCGGTATATTGATATCTAATTTTGCTTATTTGGATGAAACTATAGGTGTGGAAAAGCAACAATACATTGATATCATTTCTAGGTACAATTTTATTAGAGATAACCGGAACGCTTGTTTATTGGATCATCAAGGTACAGTAGTATTTAATGACGGTTATGAAGCGGAAAAGAAAAGAGTTGAAGAAAACCTTGAGGAAGCCTATGGTGATTTTGTAAGTGCTATGATTTGTAACACAGCATCCATATCAATTCCCACAGTAAGATTCTGCAATTCCAATTATTTGCGCTCCTTATCAAATACGCAGCCTGTTCCAATAAGTTCACTTCAATTTCAAGATGTGAACACGATAAAAGACAACACCTTATATAAGTACTTGGCTATGAATTGTTTTTTAAAGCAAACCTCATCAAGGTTTGAAGGTATTTCAAAGGTGGACAAACTTATAAGTGAAATATCAGCACCGACTAGTGGATATGACCTTTTATCCTCGTCTAAGAAATTGTATGAAATAAAGTCAAAAGGTGTCGATATCTCTCCAGATCTAAAAGACACTTTGGTGTTTTTCGACAAAGAGCAATCTATGTATCAGTTTTTGGATAAACCAAATCGACTTCTGTTTTATGACGCTGTTATTAGCCAATTATCTCATCCAATGCATTATGTTAGCGATAAGGCACTTAGGTTAACATATGTAGCAAAGCAAAAAAGAATGTTTACGGATTTGATGTTATTTGATGAGTGCCGTTACCTGTACGATTGGTTACCAGCGATTCATCAGATTCCTAACGCCTTTTCTAATCCGAGTTGGCAATACACATTTAGATTTGCATTAGATGGACTCATTAAGCAGCGTATGAATTATAATAATGAATTTTTCTTCCAAGGTTCTGTAGTTCAAAAAACAGTGAATGGTTTTGAGGCAAAAAAGATTCCAACAAGAATAAAAATAAATTAGGAGATAAAATTATGAGTATTCAACTTGATTGTTCTGATATTATCGAAATATTTAAAACCCATTTGAAAATAGAAAATTCAGTAAAATCTATCTCTCATACTTTCTTAAATGCGAGATATGCCAATCGTATTGATTATTCTCCTTATTTCCAGAGAAAGTATGTTTGGGATAATGAAAAGGCTTCATACTTTATTGAAAGTATTTTGCTTGGAACTGAAATCCCGCCTATAGTATTGTTTGATGATGGAAAAAAGAATGAAGTAATTGATGGTCGTCAAAGATATGAAACGATTAAACGATTTCTTGAAGACAAGCTTCCATTGGATGCGAATGGGTTAAAGTCTTTGACATCCTTAGAAGGAAAGTATTATTCCGAACTTCCTGATGCAATCAAGGGTAGTTTTAATAACACAAAAATTCGAATTCTTCAATTTAGTATAGTTAACGAACCTTCACTAACACCAGAACAGGAAGATAAAGTCAAAAAAGAAATATTTACTCGATATAATTCCGGTATAATAGCATTAAAGCCGCAGGAAATTGAAAGAGCCGCATATATTAACGATCTTTTGGTTCGTGACTTAAAAACAAAGTTAGAACAAGATGGCGAATTTTTGAAAAAATGCCAGCTTGTATTAATGCCAAAAAGAAAGCAGACATTAAAAGAACGAGATAAAATTAATTATATCCTTTCTCGTACTAGAAATGTTTTGTCGATGCAATACATACCTATTCAAAGCTATGCGGGAGCAAGTTCAAAATCTGATGTAATACGCAATTACTTACTTCTTAAAGTGGAGAAAGAACCAATTGATATTACTATCAGTACATTTGAATTGATTATCAATAAGCTATTCCAACTTAGAGGCGAATTGGCTAAGATTAACTCAATAATAGCAGAAAATAATCTTTTCTTCGAAGCAATGTATTGGGGCTTATCCGTTGTTCGAGAGCAAGCACCTGATAAATTTGAAAATTTAGATATGGCAGCAATAGCTACAGATGTAGATGATTGTTCCAACAAAGATGTTTTTTGGGAGGGAATACTTGTAGAGAAAAAAGACTTTGATATGGTATTCTTTGCTACGGGTAGCCATTATTATAAGTCCATTATCAACAGATATCTTTTTGTATCAAACTACCTTTCGAACACCACCAACATAAGCTTTGATGCTCATATTAAGAACAAGAGTGAATTTGATGTAATAATGGCACAAAATCCTTCTGTAGATCAATTCAAGGATTTTAAATTATCAAAAACTGATCCTGTTTCTGCGACTGTTTATGATATTTTGACCGATGTTAAATCAACGCAATTTATAATAAGACCAGATTATCAACGATCAGAAGTGTCAAATAGCATTCAAAAGGCTTCGTACTTGCTTGAAAGTATTATGCTTGGCATTCGAATCCCTCCAATATTTATTTACAGAAGAGATGATAATGTAAGTGAAGTTATTGATGGACAGCAGCGTCTGCTTTCAATACTAGGTTTTCTACAAGAAAAATATAAAGATGAAAATGGCAAAGATCAGTTATCCAACAAACATGGATTTAAGCTTTCAAAACTTCGCTTTCTCAAAGAATTAAACGGAAGAAATATCGATGGAGTTGAAGAATATGACGCTTCGCTAAAGGATCGTATTCTTGATTTCCAAATTGATATCGTTGAAATCAACCAAGCACAAAACCCCAATTTTAGTCCCATTGACTTGTTCTTACGTTTGAATTCTAAACCTTTTCCGATTGAAGCAAATACATTCGAAATGTGGAATGCGTTTGTTTCAAGGCAGTTTGTTGAAACGATAAAACTGTATGCTGAGCAATATGCAGGAAAGCTTTTCAAACCTGTTGATACTCGAATGAAAAACGAAGAGCTAATAACGATGTTAGCATATCTGGCGTATATCCAAAGAAAAGACTCTATTAAACCGGGAGACTATTTGAATATATTTGTGAGAAATCAACGTTTGAATGCCCGAATTAATACAAAAAGCAATATAACAAATCGTCTCACAGAAATATCTAGCAATAACGATCCAGTGTTTGCAGATGCACTTCTAGATGTAAAAGATTTCATAGATAAACTTCAACATTTATGTGGAGATGAATTTGAAAACTTCAATAAAATGATTTGCCATACTAAGAAAAACACTCAAAGTAGAACAAATCAGAATTTCTATTTATTATGGATTGCGCTTGGTAATATCAGCTTAGAACGTATCAAGCAAGAAAAAGATACTATTTTTAAAAGTATCCAATCCTTATTCTTGATTAGCCAAGAGATTAACGAAGAAGATTTTGACGTTAAGGATTATATTAACAAGTTATCGAGCATCTAAAAAATCACCGCCACGATTATTATATTCGGTGGCGGTGATTTTCTTTATTGTGTAATAATTTCTTTTTCGATATATTCATTGATTGACCATTGAATATTATTTATACTCTGCACCCACTTCATTGGGTCGGTGGCTTTGAGTTGTTCGGTGATGCCTTCTTTTTCGGCGTATTCTTTTACGAGCCGAGAAAAGAGATTCTGCGCTTGTTCTTCGATGTCTGCGAGGTGTGAATGTAGTTTGCCGGAAGTGAGTAGATTGTAATACAAGACTTTGCGGTGGTGCTTTAGGTAGTTTAATCTACGCTGTCCCCATACGCCAATGGGACGTTCTTCTTCGGTGGGTAGGATTAGGTTTGGCAGAGAGTAATCGCCCTGCACTGTGTATGTGCCGCCGTCTTGTTCAAATATTGATTTCATATGTAATCCTCCTTTACGATTCCTTTAGCAAATCTTCAAACGGTGTTTCGGTCGAGATGAACGCATCGTAGGCGAAGTTTGCTCCTAAACGAAAGCCCATAATGAAGCTATCGAGATTGGATTCACCGTTGACGATACTCCACGCATTTGAGAAGTCGAGAAACCATTTCTTTTGCTCGTCCTGTAGGGCGTTGGTGAGTTGTTCTTCGGTATTCATCAACACTTCCATTTGTTTTTGAACCGTCTTATTTTGCTTTGTACTTCTTGCCTGCGGATCGATATTTCCGTAGTAAAATTCTTCTATAAACCGTGCCATAAATAATGCACCTGCCTTTCGATTATAGTTTAGCAAAATCAAAAGGCAGGTGCGAGTGTGCGAAAATTCAAATCGCACATTACTTTTTCTGTTTCATTTTTCTTTGAAAATCATTCAGCGTTTGTACGTGCCACATACTCTTTCGAGTAATAGAGCGAAATGTCAACGAGCAGAAGAAATCAACTAGAAAGATTTTAGGTATGTAGAATATTTGTCTTTTACGGAATGATTTCAGATAACCTCGATTACACCAATTATTTATCGTTGTTTTAGCGTATCCGGTCAAATCCATAACTTCTTTGACAGTCAAAACGTCATTATAGTCTTTTAAAAGTTTTGAATAATAGACGTGCATACAGCCGAGCACTTCTTCAGGTAGCTCTTTTGAGAGTTTTGCCACATAGTGATTTCCGTACCACCCGCTTGGCGCAGAATACAGTTCAGGATAGACGGCACGGGTTTGTAAATATTCTTTGACGTCCTCTTTTTTAATCTTGTAGCAGCGTGTTTTCTTGCCCGTCCACTCACAAGGAACCTTCCCGCTTTTTAGTAAATGTAATGCAGTCGATTTACTGATATGGCAAATCCGATAGAATTGATCTTTGTTTATTACATCGGGAATACTATCCCAATCAATAAATTGATATTTCATTTGTTACACCTCGAACATAATTTTGTCGGTATGGAGTCCGTTCTTTGGTGTGTTGCCTTCTATCATTTTTTCTTCCCAATCTATCCATTTTTCTTCCCAAAATCCGAAAAATCGTCGATTCGAACCCATTTTCAAAAAATGCGGATTTTTCAAGGCTTTGAAGGCAAAAAGCCTTGTATTATGCGGTTTTTACCGAGGATAAAACTGCCTGAAGTCCTTACAAAACCGCCCAATTTTTGCAAGATGGTTAAAAGACTCGAAATGCTGTGTTCCCAAAAGGAACCTAGGGTTCGAATCCCTAACTCTCCGCCAAAAACCCAGTCATATCAAGGCTTTTGCCCATATGACTGGGCTTTTCTTTTCTCTCAAGGTCACATCGGCGTACATGATTTTCGGCAAGAGCTCAGGTGTGCCAGCCGGTCTGCCCTGTGTCCGGCAGAGTCAGGATATTGTCCATTACATTTACCGAGGTGATCTTGGACTTGTAATCCAAATAAAGTCCACCACCCGAAACAGAAATTTCGGCAGTTCGCCTTATGAATGTCCTCGCTGTTCTTGCGCTCCACCAGCTTCCAGACAAGGTCGTTAAACTGCAAGGTCAGTTCCTGATATTCCACATCCCGCCCGCTGACCATATGCAGGAGATTATCTGGTGGAGGCTGACGGCTTTGCCGGCGACCCGGAAGAAGCCTGCCGGACATCGTACCGTTTCCTGCAGGGCAAGCTGATCTAAAATTCCTCCCGTCCGCGGCGTCGGTCAACGGCGCGCGGCGCAGGAGGGCGTCTTAGAATGGGAGGATTTTACAATGAAAAAACTGAATGTGGGCCTGGTTGGTGCCGGGTTCATGGGAAAAGCGCACTCAATCGGGTATTCCGACATGCCCAAGTATTTCTGGCCGGCCCCGGCCGTGCCGGTTTTAAAAACAATCTGCGACATCGTCCCGGAAATCGCGGCGGACGCGAAAGAGCGCTTCGGCTTTGAAAAATGCTGCACGGACTGGCGCGACCTGCGCCAGCAGCTTCGGTCTAAGGCAGCACAGCCTCAGAACCCGCAGCCCCAAGTCCCGCAGAGCGCACCCGTAGCCAAATTCTGCGGCAAGTGCGGTTCGCCGTTGAACGAAGCCGGCAAGTGCCCCAACTGTGACAACAATCAGCCTCAGGCTTAAACGCAAACATTAAGATTATGCCCCGAGCGGAAGCAATGCCGCTCGGGGCTTTTGGTTTTATCGGGAAAAATCTGCCGAAAGTCCCTTAAATTGAAAACCGCTCTCTTGCCCTCTCTGCTTTCTTCATGATAAAATAAGGGAAAAACCAAAACGGAGATATCTTCCATGTTTGCCCTTACAAACGAGCCTTAACTTTTCTTATACTCGAAAAAATGCACTCCAAAGATTGATTAAATCAACTGTGTTAATTATAGCATTTTTTGATTTTTTCAATAGAATTACGAAAAAAGAGTTAGTTTTTGGCAAAGAAAGTAAGAGCAAAACAACTTTTAATAACAAGAGAAATGTATATGGAGATGAGATAGGATGAGAATATTTTTATGCGGTGGAGGTTGTGGGCAACAAACAGTTGATGCAAATAAGAAATTAAATAAAGTTATAGATCATAATAAACCTATATTATATATTCCACTTGCTATGCCAAGTGAAAGATATCCAAGCTGTTATGAATGGATTAAAGATGAATTAAAAGGGGTTGATGTTCCAAATATCTGTCTCTTATACACATCTGACGCTGCCGACGAATAGAGAGGTGTAGA
>ERZ1026966.497-NODE-497-length-19216-cov-6.825270_pt1 | contig 19216 bp, 10 predicted proteins | sample MGYA00519296_ERZ1026966 | MGnify/ENA primary metagenome ERZ1026966 (study PRJEB26926, sample SAMN06164478) | human gut metagenome | biome: ENVO:00009003; feature: ENVO:2100002; material: ENVO:00002003 | host: Homo sapiens | place: USA | collected 2012 ... | reverse complement strand
CACCTCTCTATTCGTCGGCAGCGTCAGATGTGTATAAGAGACAGGTTGTGGAACAAATTGCAATTTATCATACAAATAATACCCTAGATCAAAATATTTGCGTACATGTTCATATACATTTTTACCCAGCCGATTAGTACGCAGCTCGTCAAAATACAATTGTCCCTCCCCCAACAGTTCCCATGAACGTTCTTGATACACGGCTTTATCAAAATCTTCCTTTGAAAGCCCTGATGTTACGGGAGTGGGTAATGAGCGTTGATGTACTTCATTTAATTTTTCATAGGCATCAGATGTAGGACCGTTCAGATAATTTTCTACTTCTGCATAATTCAGAAGAACATCTGAATAGCGAATTAAAATAAAGTTTGCTTTGGCACAACCGCTGGTGTAGGCAGCTTCGGTACGATCGTAGAATTTCACATTTCCAGGACCTGAAGTGAGCCATCCACCTGTTACACCTCCATAAAAGCCATGATTTTCGGGAACCCAATAGCGTTTTTCTCCTGCATCAGTTAAGTATTCCGTAAGCATACATGACAGACGTGTGTCTTCAGGCAGATAAGAAAAATAAGCTTGATGAGAAACTGATGCACGATGGTATTGTTTACTGCCTAATGACTTTTGTGTATCCATAACGCCAAAGTATAAATGTAACTCATTGTTGGCATTAGTTCCGAATTGACATTCAAAAAGTGATTCTTTTGTGTTTTTTGCAGCTTCTTCTACATACCAGTACCATAGGTCTTTATAATCAGGTAAAAGTTCATATTCATGTGAATCGATGACTTCGCCCAGGTATTTCTTTGCTTGCTGAAAATCGGATGTATTGTTATTATTCATACAGCCACGTGTTAAATATACATCACCCAATAATGCTTGTGCGGCGCCTTTGCTTGCCTTGTAGTAGGCACCGCTTCCCCACTGTGAACGAGTGGGCAGATTAGCTATGCAATATTCCAAGTCTTGGATAATATAGTCATAAGTCTCATCAGCGGTTTTACGAGGAATTTCAAGCCCATCCAATCCGGAAGTATATGATTCTGGAATAGCCAATCCACCATAAATACGTAACATAGTGAACATGGTGTAAGCACGTATAAAACGTACTTGTGCATAAATTTGTGCCCGTGTTTGTTCTGCCATATCGATTCCTTCACCACGTCCCAGTATTACATTGGCACGATTGATCACATCATAACCACTATCCCAAATTTGGAAATTATAAGTGGTTGACTGGTTTACATTTTGCCATGCATTCAAAGCTTTTGAATTTTGTTTGGTATGTCCCGGAGAGTAATGCTCAGTCATAATTTCTAATTGGTATATTAAAGCCCAATTGGATGCAAATGAGCGGAAACCGGCATAAACACCGGTCAATGCAGTATTCAGTTGTTCTTCTGTTTTGTAATAACTTCCTGGGTCAATGAATGTATAAGGAGTCTCGGTTAAATCTGTACATCCTGCAAACATAGAAACAAAAATAGCCAGTACTGTTGTTTTTATACTTTGGCATCTTATTTTGGATGCATCTATATGGAAAAATAATGATCTCATATAATTGTTAATTTAATGATTACTTAAAATTTAGCATTTACTCCAATGGTTATGGTCTTGATCCAAGGATTACTTGTATCACCATTCTCAGGATTATACCCTCTATGGTTGGCAAAAGTGATAAAGTTCTGTAAGTTCACGAAAGCGCTGATTCCCTTTATTCCTTTAATACCTTTGATTGGATTATTTCCAAAATCATAAGAAAGAGCGATACTTTTGATAATAAAATAATTCCATCCACTATTGCTTCTGTCTGATAAGTATAGGTTAGAGGCTCCCGCTCTAGGGAATGTACCGTTAGGATTAGATGGACTCCACATACGTTCATAGGCGTATTTTGATGGTAGGCAGCAACGATTATCTGTTTGGTTTTCACCTACCAATAGATAATTAAAACTATCTCCATATCCATGAATTCCGATCTTCATATCTGAGTTTGAAGCACCAACTGCGGCAAAATCGTGCGCTCCTTGCCCTAAAATATCTAAATGAAATTTTTTATATTCAAGGTTTAGAGCCACCCCATAAAAGAAGTTGGGTTCTGTTTCACCAATATTGATTTGGTCTTTAGCGGTTATTGCTTTATCATCATCAATATCGGCATACATTTCATCTCCTAGTTGGGCAGTCGGAACAATCTTTTGATAAGCTGCTAATTGCTCTTCTGTCTTAATAATTCCTTCTGATTTTAATCCATAAATAGAAAGTAATGATTCACCGACTTTCAAATATTTACTTAGACCTAAACCAGACGTAACGGTTATTGACTCTACATCATTATACAGCTCTTTAATTTCATTTTTGTTCTTACTTATATTGACAGTTGCATCCAGTTTGAAATCTTTTGTTTCAACAATGCGCCCGGATAATGCTATTTCCACCCCTTTATTGCTGACAATACCAATATTGCTCAACATAGTGGAAAAGCCGGAAGTAGAAGGAATAGGTACATCATATAACAAATCTGAAGTACGGCGGGAATAATAATCGACATTCAGATGAATTCTATTCCATAATGACAAATCGAAACCTAGATCGAACTGTTTGGTGCGTTCCCATTTTAAATCTGGATTCCCTATTGTTTCATAAAATCCTTGCATGAGTGCGTCATTATAAATGTAATTTTTGGATTTTAATTGTGCCAATGATTTGTAATTACCTATTTCCTGATTACCTGTAATACCATAGCTTCCACGTAGCTTTAAATTAGTAATAACCTTGTTATTCGCCAAGAAAGTTTCTTCAGAAATGCGCCACCCTAAACCAACAGATGGGAAGAATCCCCATTTATTATTAGTTCCGAAACGTGAAGAACCGTCATAACGTGCTGTCGCTGTCATCAGGTAACGGTCTTTGTAAGCATAGGTAAAGCGTCCGGTAAATGAAATAAGGGTGTTACCATATTTTCCACTGGCGTAGCTCATAGTTTCGCGGTCGGCCAATCCCATATCCCATGCGCCTGTTTCATCATTTTGGAATCCTTTACCACTGATTGATAAGTTTTCATATACATAATCTTGCCATGAATAAACTCCTGTAGCTGAAAAACGATGTTCATCCCAGTTTTTTGTATAAGTAAGGATATTTTCCGTTATCCGGCTTAATTCTTTAATATATCCATTACCTCCATTGCCTGATCCCGTAGCCGTTGTCTGTTTGGATGAACCATAGTTGTAATTTCTTACATTGGCTATATCGATGCCGAAATTTGTTTTAAAAGTCAAGTCTTTGGTTATTTTAAGTTCTGCATATACATCTCCAAACAAACGACTGGTTGTCCTAGTGTTGGTGACTTCACCGTAATTGGCTATAGGATTCCATCTTGCGTCATCCGAGAAGAATCCGGCTATGGCTGGGTTATCTGCTGGTATTGCAAAACTTCCATCTTCATTTTTAACAGGCAACGTAGGCCATCCGCTTCTCCAAATGGAACTAAGACTACCAGCTGTATTCCCGATTCCAGCTTTGGCTTGTTCGGTATATGCATATTGCAGATGACTACCGATGGTTAAGAAACGATTGAATTTATGCTGTATGTTGCTACGGAATGTATATTTATCAAATTTGGCACTGGAAATCAATCCATTCTGTAAAAACATCCCTCCTGATACCATATATTGTGTATCTCCTGTTGTCCCATCAAAAGAGATGCTGTAATCTTGAACAGGAGCGCTATCCTTAATAATTTCATCCTGCCAATCCGTGTGGATATCAGGAGCGGGATTAGCTGCTGTATATACAGGTGTTCCTTTAGCATTAGTGTATGCAGTGTTTATAAAGTCTACAAACTGCTCGTGATTCATCGTTTCTATCAAACGCCCGGGCATTTGGAAACCGTAAGTGGCATTGAAGGATAAGTTTTTAGCGTTTTTAGCACCTGTCTTGGTAGTTATCATTACTACTCCGTTAGCTCCTCTGGAACCATAAATAGCAGTTGCGGATGCATCTTTAAGTACTTCAATAGAAGCGATATCGTTAGCGTTTACTTCGGATATGGAACCATTCATCAAAGGGAAACCATCTACTACGTAAAGAGGGTCATTTCCCGCACTAATAGAACCGGAACCACGGATACGCATGGTTGGTGACTCACCGGGAATATTATTAGTCATGACTGAAACACCTGGTGCCCGTCCTTGCAATGCTTGTAAAGGATTACCTGCAGTGACTGATTTGATATCATTTGTTTTTACTTGCATGACGGCTCCTGTCAAATCCGTTTTTTTCATCGTACCATAGCCTACTACCACCACTTCATCAAGAGTTTCTGTATCTTCTTTCAATATTATATTAAGTTCTTTATTTCCAGAAACTTTCACTTCTTGAGAAACATACCCGATATACGTAATCTGTAAAACGGCATTCTTCGGGGCATCCAACACAAACCGCCCATCTATATCTGTTATCGTACCTATTGACTGACCTTTCACCGTGACATTGGCACCGATTATCGGCTCGCCATTCGTATCTTTCACAATACCTGTCACCTTATTTGCCTGTTGGGCAACTTCCCCATCTTTCGCCTTGCTCATCAGCATGATATTCTTACCCTCCATGGCATAATAAATATCAGTACCTTCAAAAACCTTATTCAACACTTCGGCTACAGATTTATTTTGCGCATTCACCTTCACATTGCGCTTCAGATTCACCTCGTTTACATTATATACAAACAGATAATCTGTCTGTTTTTCTATTTCACTGATTACCTTGCCTGTTGACATGTTATCCGCCACAACAGTCACCTTCATTGTCTGAGAATAAGACTCAGTGGCAAAAGCTGTTCCGGCAAAGACAAACAGGGCTAAGAGTGTGTTTCTCATCATATGGAATAAATGTTTAATTTCTACAATAGATTCCTGATACAAAATATTTTTCATATATTTGCATTACTAATTTTAGGTTCAACTTAAGATTATTTGAGAAAAAAATTGTCAATACGTAATTGACGTTTCCATGGGATGGTGTTGCAGCACTATCCCATTTCCTTTTTAGACCATGTGTGTTATTTCATAGGCATATTCTCTTTTAAGGGTTAATTAATTGTTATCACATTCGTCTCATCATCCTTTGTATAAGTAAACTTATTATTGAGTCTCAAAACTTTCAGTACGTGTTCCACCCCATCTTTCGTGCGGAATTTACCTGTATAACGGTTCTTTAAAATCCGGGTATTATTTACCACAATATCCACCCCATAATACAGTTTCAGTTTCTCTATCATATCACGTACGGATATATCATTAAAACAAAGCAAGCCCTCACGCCACAAAAAATAATCGGGCTCCTTGATGCGTCCTTTTACCAGTCTGTTGCCTTTCAAGCTGGCCATCGTGTTCGGTTCCAGCCTCATTCCACTGTTATTCGAACCGGGCACTAAAATTTCGACAGCACCTTCCAACAAAGAAGTTTCCCATACGCTATCCGCTGCATAAGCCATTACATTGAACTCTGTACCCAGCACCTTCACATTACATTTGTTCGTCTCTACAATAAAAGGCTGTTCCACATTCTTTGTCACCGCAAAGTAACCCTCACCATCCAATTTCACATTTCGGATATCCCCTTTGAAACTTCCCGGGAAAGTCAAGGTACTGCGTGAGTTCAACCAGACTTTCGTACCATCCGCCAACATCAATTCCGCCCGTTGGCCCGCCGGCACATAAATGGACTGCCATGTTTTGTCTTCCGGTACCTGATGTTTTCCTGTCCAATAATGTGTACCCAACAAGACGATCGCCAATACCGCTGCTATCTTGGCAGCTTCCATACATATTCCGCGTAACGAGAAATGTTTCCTTTCCCGGCTATTCTCCTCCGCCACAGGTTCCGTACGCCACAATGCCATGTCATGCAACTTCCGTTGTGCCATATATTCACGCATATTCTCAGGATTTTCCTGTATCCATCCGGTCACACGCTGCTTTTCGACTTCAGTAGCATTTCCGGCTATATATTTTTGCAATAATTCAGGATTCATATTCTATGCTGTTTTATTAGAAACGACTCAAGAAGAAATTACCCTAAAAGAAAATGAAGAAAAATATATAAAAATCATTTTTGTCCTCAAAAACATCCGTATCCCCATCCGGTCAGGCTTAATAATAAAAGAAGAAATAAAATAAAGGAAGATAATCTTTTAAAGTCACCCGCAGTACTTTCAATGCTTTTGATATATGATATTCCACCCCCTTTATAGAGATTTCCATCTCTTCGGCAATCTCTTTATTAGATTTATTTTCAAAACGGCTCAAAATAAACGCCCGTCGCGTCTGTTCCGACAAAGTGCTTAAAGTAGCACTGATGATTTTTTCCACTTCTTCCGAAAAAATCTCATCAGGATTGCACGCTTCCAAGGCAGACATACGGATAGACAATTCCTGTTGTTGCCAGTCGGCCATCACTTCAAAAGCACTGCGTTTTACCTCCTCGTGCTTTAGATAGTCCAAAGCCTTGTTCTTCAAAATTGCCAGTAACAACGGTAAGATATATTTCTCTTCAACAGGCTCGGCCTTCAACTTTTCCCACAACTTTATTAATGCCTCGGAGGCAATATCTTCTGCTGCCAAATCATTATGAACGTATGATTTGGCAAAGAAAAAAGACTTCTTATAATAAGAGGTATAGATATCATTAAAAGAATTTCCAGGCATTTTGCTCATTTGTATATCGGTTGTGCTTTTCATCCATATTACGATGGTAGAGCAAAGTTAGTAATAAACCTTCGATAAAAACAAAATTATCCTGTTAATTCTTTCTCTTATATGCTATGAGCTTGCCTTATATGCAATCGCCCTCCACCGTCAGACTAAGTGGCAAAGAGGGAAAGTTGCCATAAATATAAAGTTCACGGACAAACACCTCTATACTGTCCGACTGGAAGGAAACTTTCAACTGTAAAGTATCTCCCGGAGCAGCATGATACTTGGAGCATCTCGTTTCCAGACAATCACAAGAAGAAACAATGTAATAAATATGTAAACTGTCACTTCTCGTGTTTTTATAGATAAAAACGCCACCACTAAAAAAGTCGAACAAACAAATCGCTAAGCAATCTTTTTCATTTATTTCGCCTTATGCGATTCCCCCTGAAAAATCCTTCAAAAGCTTCATCCCTCCCGCAAACCCTTTGCCGGAGGGCGTTCCGGCTGAAAGATCACACCGGGAAAAAGCTTCAGGCCGCGGAAGAATCCTTCAGCTTCACCAGCCGGTACACATTGCCATACTCGGTATGAATGCGTTGTATTCCTAATGCAACCATCATCCTGCCCAACCGATTCGGAGTCACCCCGCGCATGGCTGCCGGATAATGCTTCTGCAAATAATTGAACAAATCCGTCGTGGTATAGGGCTTGGACAGCTCCCCTTCTTGCGGCATCCGGAAACAACGCAAAAACAGTTCCTGCTCGGCAGGCATTTTATAAAAATTCCGATTGCTATGCTGTATCTCCTTCTCTTCCTCTTCCGAGAACCAGTAACGCTCTCCTCCGACTAACTCCGCTTTCAACTGAGCGAACAATTGCGCATGATCGGGCGGTGTGCAGTCAATCTTATCATCCACCTCCGCACAAAGAAAACGGCGGCTTCCTGTGGGATCAGTCAGCAGGTCCGTCATATTGGACGTACCGATGAAAGAGGCGATACGAGGCAGATGACTGAATGCCGGACGATGTGCCCTGCGGAAAGTTAGTGTGGTCATCTGCATCAGATTCTTCAAAGCAGGCATCTGTCCGGCACGGTACTTATCGAACTCATCCATATTGATCAGTCCGAAAAGCGAAAGTTTCTGTTCACATCCACTCTCGCTCGTCAGGTCGAACTTGTCTATATAATAAGGTGTAAGTTCCTTAGGCATCAAAATCTTGCAAAAAGAAGACTTGCGCTTCCCCTGCTCACGGCTCACCAACATAGGCGCCACCGCATTGGCGCAATCCTGTGCCTGCCCCAGCCATTGGGCAGCAACACCCAGCATCCAACGGTGAAACCCTTTCACCCACATCGGTTTACGCGATATACGCACGGCCAGCGGAGTAACACGATCCACCCCGTCCCATTGAGGCAAGTGGTTCATATAATGCAGAAAAGGATGATAGTTTTCCACCTTTCTGGAATGGAGCAAACGGCTCACATCCTTATCCCAGCAATTGATGCCGCTGGTACGCGCCTCCAGGCAGAATGTATTCAAATCACGTTGAGCCACTATACCATACTCTTCATCCGGCATCTCTTTTCCACGATACTCCGTCTGTTCGGTGAGAAGGTTATAACGAAAATCATACCGTGCGGTTAAAAAGCACTGCAAGGCCTCCAGCATATTCTCCGGTTTCTTGCGCCCCGATTTGCCAGAAACCGCCTTTTCATCGATAGTTTCTGCCATACCAACTGCCTCGACAGCCGCTGGAAGAACAGTTTCGCCCACCGTTTCCATAGCCATTGAAGGCAACACTCTTTCCGGATTCGCACTTTTTCCCACGCATATCCTCATTTTCATACTCTTTTTGCACCAATTCAGTAATTTTTCCACTAATTTTTTCATCCTTTTTCATTATTTGGGGTTGTGTAATATCACAAAGATAACATACAAAATACTCTTTTACAAGCATTTACTACACACTACTGCAAAAAAGTGACTAAGCGAAAATAACTGGGAAATTATTCGTTTTTATCAAGACTATTTCATACTTTTGCACCGTCAAGTTAATCATTTCACTAGAATGATGAAGTTTCATCACTTGAGTGATACAACTTCATCACTTTAGTGATATAATTTCATCACCTAAGTGAAATGATTAACCTGAAAGGAAGTTGCAGCAAACTCTTCCGTACAAGAAAGCATAAACAACCGGATAAAAACAAATAAGCGAATGGCTATCAAATTTGAATTTTATGAATCACCCAATACGATAGGTACGCGCAAGAAGCGCTATCACGCCCGTGTAGTAAACTGGCAGCGCATCAACACCGACTATCTGGCACGGGAAATACAGTACGGCTCCTCGCTCACCGTGGCGGACATCAAGGCAACCATCATCTCGCTCAGCGAGAAACTGGCCTATTACTTGAAAGACGGCGCCCGGGTGCACATCGAAGGGATAGGGTATTTCCATATATCGCTTACCTGCCCCGAGACACGGACACCAAGCTCCACACGTGCCAACAAGGTGAAATTCAAATCGGTGACATTCCGTGCGGACAAATACCTGAAGCATCAGTTGAGCGACGTTAAGACCGAGCGTTCGAAATACAAGCCGCACTCCATGCCGGTGACAAAAGAGAGTATAGACGAGTCATTGACGGAATACTTCCTGACAAACAGCGTGCTGACACGCCGGAAGTTTGAATCGTTATGCGGACTGACACGTGCCACTGCAGGACGTTATATCGCCCAACTGGCGAAAGACAAAAAACTGCGCAATATCTCCATTCCACGTAACCCCATCTATGAACCGATGCCGGGATTCTACGGAAAAGAGAAACTGCCCGAACCGAAGAACGAAACGGAAAACGTATCGGCAACAAACGACACGGACCTGACAATAAAGTAAATATACAACGAAACAATATAATAGAAAACTTCTACAAACGAAGCTCAAACCATAAAGAGCTGAAACTTCTACACTAGGCTGAAGGAATTCCGGGAGGAAATCCTTCAGCCGCTTTTCTTTATTGACGAGCGTTTGCGAAGAGGCTGAAGGATTTGAAGGAAAAAACTGGGAAAACTTCGGGAGAGGTACTTTTCAGCCCACCAGCCATACCAGCATGGGCAAATAATCCTTTAAGGAAACACGAAGCAGCTTCAATGCCTGCTGGATGCGGTAAGCCACCGTCTGTGGTGACACATCCAGCACTTCGGCAATTTCTTTATAACTCAGTTCCTTAAAGCGATGCATCACAAAAGCCTCCCGATAACTGTCGGGCAGAGCAGCCATCGCCTCCTTTATTTTCCGGTCCAATTCCTCAAAACGAGCATAGTCCACTTCACACAATGCCGCCTGTGTCCTCTCATAAAAGGCAGCTTCAGCCTTGGTTTTCACCTGTTCCCGCGTCAAGTGGTTCAAGACCCTCCGATAAGTCATTTTGAACAAATACTGATTCAATGAAGACTCGATTATCAAATCCCCACGATTCTCCCATAGCCATAACATTACCTCCTGAACAATCTCTTCGGCATCTTCCAACGATACCAACCGGTGGGCATAGGCACACAGCATAGGATAGTATCTTCTGAATAAATGGTCAAAAGCATTACCATCCCCCTGTCGGAGAGCATTAAGCAAAGACAAGTCTTCGACGGTATGATTCATAGTATAATAACTGTTTTCCTTGCGCACAAAGATAGCGGTTTTTATCGGAAAAAACTTTTTTTTGAAAAAAAAGCATTTTTCGTTTAGATACCTTTCATTCTCGCTTGTCTTAATAATATAAAGGAAGAAATTAAAGCATAATTTATGGAAAAACATACCGATATAGAAACTTTGTTAACTAAATATTTCGAAGGGAAAACCACTCCTCCGGAAAATGAACAGATAGAAGCATGGCTGAATGCCGACGAGGAACATTTACATATAGCCAGGCAGCTGAATACGCTCTATCTGGCTGTAGACACACAGCATATCACAAAGAAAATAGATACGGAAAAAGCGTTAGATAAGGTAAAAAGCAAAACAAAAATTAGAAACCTGTCCTGGTGGGGATGGACACAACGCATTGCGGCCATCCTGTCCGTTCCCCTCCTGATAGGTGTATTGGCTCTGTATCCGGGCAGACGGCAGCCGGTAGTCACCGCTCAGATGGTGGAAATAAAAACCAATGCAGGCATGACTACCTCCGTCCTGTTACCGGACAGCACGGTAGTTCACCTCAATTCGGAATCCTCCCTCCGCTATCCCACCTTTTTCGCCGGCGATGTACGCCAAGTGGAGTTAAACGGTGAAGCTTATTTCGATGTGACCCATCATCCCCGGAAACGGTTCATCGTCTCCACCCCTCATCATTCTCAGGTGGAGGTGTACGGAACAAGTTTCAATGTGGAAGCATACGGTAATGAAACTCCCATTTCCACCACGCTTATCAAAGGAAGCGTAGGGTTTATTTATAAGAATAACAAAGGAAAATTTCAAAAGAGTATGCTCTCCCCCAGACAGAAGTTAGTTTATTCCCCACAAACCGGGGATATCAAGTGCTACGTCACTTCGGGCGAATCGGAGATTTCATGGAAAGACGGCAAGCTCATCTTTAATGACACTCCGCTGGATGAAGTGCTGCACATGCTTGGCAAGCGGTTCAATGTGGAATTCGTATTATCCAACAAAGAACTAAAAGGCTGTTCGTTCACAGGAACATTCACCCATCAGCGCCTGGAGCGTATTATGGAATATTTCCGGATTTCTTCCCGTATACGATGGCGGTACATTGACAGTGCAGATATAAAGACGGAAAAGCTGAAAATAGAAGTGTACTAATATACGTTTAACCCTTAATTTAAATACTAGAAAAATGAACAGACAACAGGCTCCCTAAACAAAAAACATACGGGAGGATATTGGCGTATCACCCCGTATGAAAAATCATCTTTCTATGCTTGTTTGGCGACAAGCAAAGACAACATTTTATTAACTTTATCTCAATTACAAAATTATGAAAAATTATTTTAGCGTCCAATTATTATGGATGATAAAGTCGTGTAGGTTAATCTTAAATAAAACTCCATTACCTATGAAACTAAGTGTACTCTTTTTAATCTGTTCGTTAAGTATGACTTATGCGGCAGAGTCGTATGCGCAAAAGACCATGATCAGTCTTGAAGTACGTAATGAAACAGTTGGCACTGTGTTGGAAAAGCTGAAAAAAGAATCGGGGTTTGATTTCTTCTTCAACAATAAACACGTAGATCTGAAACGTATTGTATCAGTTTCGGCAAACAACAATAATATATTCAAGATACTAGACCAGATCTTCGCAGGGACGAATGTGAAGTATTCAGTGCTTGAAAAGAAAATTATTCTTTCTACTGAGATTGTGCAAGGAATACAGCAAGGACAAATTAAGGTGACAGGTATTGTAAAAGATGCGAATGGCGAACCGATAATCGGTGCCAATGTCATCGTAAAAGGCCAGTCAACAGGTACAATCACAGATATAGACGGGCGGTTCGTTCTGGATACTCCAAAAGATGCCATTTTACAGATTACTTATATCGGGTATGTTTCTCAAGAAGTGAAAGTTTCCGGAAAGAAAGAACTTAATATAATATTGAAAGAAGATACAGAAACTCTTGACGAAGTGGTGGTAGTAGGCTATGGTACGATGAAAAAAAGAGACATTACAGGATCTGTCAGCTCCGTCAATACTTCCGTCCTCACTGCTGGATCTACTCCATCCGCAGCCGATGCTTTACAGGGTAGAATAGCTGGTGTAAACATCCAGAAGAATGCCGGACGTCCGGGAGGGAGTTATAGTATTCAGATCAGAGGTGTCAGTTCCATTAAGAATAAAAATAGTGGTCCTTTATATGTCATTGATGGTATTCCTACTTCTGAAGGAATGAACGACTTAAACCCCAGTGATATTGAAACTATAGATGTATTGAAAGATGCTTCAGCTACGGCTATATATGGTTCCCGTGGCGCTAATGGTGTAGTAATTGTAACAACCAAGAGAGGAGAAAAAGGCAAAGTATCCATTCAGTATGAAGGAAATGTAGGTTTTAAAGAAGCCAGTCATTTACCTGAGATGATGGAAGGAGATGAATACGTAAAATTTCGTACCGATTTATACCATCAGTTAGGCCGGAGCACGGATCGTAGCAATGCTGAATTCTTTACTCCGGAAGAATGGAACAGAATAGATCATGGTATTTATACAGACTGGGTTGATTTAGTATTACGTAAAGGCTTCCAAACCAGCAATACCATTACAGCTTCAGGCGGCGATGATAAAGGAACTTTCTCTATCGGTTTGGGACAATTAAAAGAAAACGGAACAATTGAAGGGCAGGATTATGATCGATATAATATGCATCTGAATATCAACCGGAAATTTACAGATAAATGGGAAGCAGGAGGAAGTTTGTATTTCACTTACAGCATTCAAAATGAAGGGAGTTATGAAACATTGCGTTCCGCCTTCCGGTTACCTTCCGTAGCGGCTCCATACGATGACGAAGGAAACATGTTATTTCGCGTATTCCGTAATGATGCCGTAACTAATCCCCTTTATGAAAGTACAGAAGATGGTGAATGGCGTGAAAAAAAACGATTCCGCGCTTTCGGTAATATCTACCTGAAATTCGAACCCATCAAAGGATTGAACTTCCGCACTCAATTCTCGCCACAAATGTTGAACAAACGCAATGGAGAATATTATGGTATGTGGTGCAAGAATGGAGGAGCTGGAAAAACCGACAATACAAGTGCCGTATATGAAACCAACAACCATTGGGGATATGTATGGGACAATCAAGCGACTTATGACAAACGTTTCGGAAAACATAGTCTGAATGTAAACCTTGTCCAAAGCATTCAATACCAACAATGGGAATCCTCTTATCAAAAAGCAAGAAACTTACCTTATAATAGTAAGTGGTATAACTTGGACGCAGTTGCATCAACCGATATTCAAGCATCACAAACAGACTATCAGCAGACTAGTCTTGCCTCATTTTTAGGTCGTATTCAATATTCATTTATGGATAAATATCTTTTCACTGTTTCGGGACGTTATGACGGCTCATCCAGATTGGCCGATGGTAATAAATGGGCATTTTTCCCCTCAGCCGCATTTGCATGGATGTTGGGTGAAGAGGAATTTATAAAGAAAGTGGATTTCATCAGTAGTTTAAAGTTGCGTCTTAGCTATGGTGTTACGGGCAACGATGCTGTTAGTATTTATGGGACACAGTCTAATGTGTCAAATAGGAATTACGATTTTGGAGGTGATGTTTCAACTTCTTATTATAAAAACGGTCTTGCTAATAGTAAATTAACTTGGGAACGGACACAGGAATTCAACATCGGTTTAGATTTTGGTTTCTTCAGAAACCGTATTAATGGTTCATTGGACGTATATCAACGCACCTCTAAAGATCTGATTATGGAACGCCAGTTACCTAGCACCACAGGATGGACTTCTGTTTGGGACAATATTGGAAAGGTGAGAAATACAGGGCTTGAGTTATCTATAAATACAATAAATGTCCAAACAAGTGATTTTTCCTGGCAGACAAATATAATTTTTGATACCAATAAAAATGAAATCCTTGAATTGTACGGAGGGAAAAAAGATGATATCGGTAACAAATGGTTTATTGGAGAGGCTATCAATGTAAATTATGACTATGAATTTGATGGAATATGGCAGACATCCGAAGCCGATAAAGCAGCCATATATGGCCAGACACCGGGACAAGTAAAGGTGAAAGATCAAAATCATGATAATGTCATTGATGCAAAAGATAAAGTGATTCTAGGGCAACAGCTACCCAAATGGACAGGAAGTATCACCAATACATTTACTTATAAAAACTGGGATTTGGCTTTCAATGTATATACCCGTCAAGGTGCCCAGTTAAACAGTACATTTGTTTCTTCGTTTATGGCATATGATGGTAATTACAACCAAGCTAAAGTTGATTATTGGACTGAAACCAATCCGACAAATAAATACCCTCAACCAGGAAATAAAGGAAAATATTTTTCTTCCATGTGCTATCAAGATGTATCTTTCGTAAGAGTAGGATATATCACACTAGGATATACTTTCCCCATGTCGCTGCTGAAACCTATAGGAATTAAAAGGCTGAAATTATATGCTACAGCCAACAATCCATTCCTTTTCACTTCTTTCAAAGGATTTGATCCAGAATGGGCAACTCAAAATACGTGGGGAGAAGCTACAAGTACAAGAACTTTTTTATTTGGTGTAAAACTTGCATTCTAAAAAAACAACAATATGAAAACAAAAATAAAATTATCTGCTCTACTATTCATCGCTTCTATAACTGTATCTTGTGACAACTTTCTAGAAGAAAAGAACCAGAGCAATATAACTGCAGAAAATTATTTCGTAACAGCTGACGGATACCGTTCTTTAGTAAACGCTGCTTATTCTACTTTAAGAACAGTTTGGGGAGACGAGCCTTGGTTGTATTGTCTAGGTACAGATATATTTACTCGCGGTGAAAGTGAATTAATTGGAGGTAGTTACGGAGGACGAGACACCCAAAGCCGCCAACTGAACGAATATGCAGAATTGGATGCCGAAAACCCTTGTGTAAAAGACCATTATGCAGACTTATATTATTCCATACAAGCATGTAATACAGCTCTAGCCCGAGCAAACGCAGTAAACGGAATTTCAGAAACAGAAATAGTTCAATCAAATGCCGAAGTAAGATTCCTTCGTGCTTATTATTATTTTCTTTTAGTTGAACAGTTCGGTGACGTACCTTTGGTTGAGGATGAAATTACATCAGCCATTACACACTTTGACCGCATTCCCGAGGCTGATATATATAAATACATCATCAATGAGCTAAGTGTAGTAGTCAGTAAGCTTCCGATTAAAGCTGCTGAGTTTGGCCGTGCCACTCAAGGAGCATGCAAAAACTTATTAAGCCTGGTTTATTTAACTCGAGGTTATAAAAGCTATGCTGATTCCGATGATTTCACTAAAGCTGCATCACTAGCGGACGAAGTAATCAATAGTGGAGAATATCGTCTTCTCCCTTCCTTCCAGGAAGTATTCAAAGAAGGTAATGAAATAAATGACGAAATTATCTTTTCAGTTCAATATGATGCCAAATCTTTAGGTGGAGATATTAATAATGGAAGCGGTCAGAATGCGATGTTCGGATGGGAACTATGGAGCAAAATTCCTAGTGGTTTCGAAATATACAATACAACCTATAACTGGCATAAACCGCAATTTACGCCCACACAATTTCTCTATTCACTCTACAATACAGACTCTGACTCACGCTATGATGTTACTTTTTTAAGTGAATATTATGCAACAAAAGATGATGGAAAAGTAAAAGCTGGCGATTTAAGAGTCTATTTTCCACATTATGACAAAGAATTTACAGTGAACGATTCTTTAGCCATCATGGCTGAACATCCCAATGCTATCATCATAACCAAAGAACTTTGGAAACAGGATATTGAAAATATAGGTGGTAGCGGAATTTTCCCCATGATATGGAAGTTTTTTGATTCAACAGCTCCTTGGCCATCCAACAATCAATCCTATTCAGGCACACGGGACATCTTCCTATTCCGGCTAGCAGAAACGTATTTGATTGCTTCAGAAGCCTATTTGCAGGCAGGTGATAAATCAAAAGCTGCCGAACGCCTTAACGCTGTACGCAAAAGAGCTGCCATCCCCGGTCACGAAAAAGATATGATCATAAATGAAGTAGATATTGATATAAATACGATTCTGGATGAACGTGCACGTGAACTAGCTGGTGAATACAAGCGTTGGCCTGATTTAAAACGTACCAATACACTTATTGAACGTACATTAAAACATAATAATCTAGCAAAGAAAACAAACAAAATGGATAACCATATTTTATTAAGACCAATTCCACAAACTGTTATTGATCAAGATTCGGAAGGAATAGAGCAAAATGCAGGCTATTGATAGGATTATTAATAAATAAATTTATACACAAAAGGCATATCAAAACATATTGATAAAATTTCAGAGCATACAATATTTTTGATATGCCCTTTTTAAGTATCAGAAAAAGACCAATCAAGGAAAGTTGTTGTTGGAAAATTAATAATTTAAAACAGAATATGCGACATACAATCATACATCTATTATTATTAATGATAGTAGTAAAGGCCAACGGTTTTGAACTGAAAAGTGGGCACACAATTCATATAGCTTGTGATACAACAGAAATGGAACCGGTAGTAAAATCAGCACTTAAAATGCTAGTAAATGATTTCCAAGCAGTATTGTCATCGGATGTCTGTATAGGAAAAGAAGGTAATATTATTATTAATAAAGACACCACCCTGTTAGATAAACGTAAAGAAGCTTTCCAACTTAAAGTTTCGGATGACCAACTTTATGTAACGGGAAGTGATGCACATGGCGTCGCATATGGAATACTGGAAATTTCCCGGCTGATAGGCGTGTCACCTTGGGAATGGTGGGCTGATGTTATGCCTCTAAAACGATCATCCTTTTCGCTTGCAAACGGCTACGTAAATCTGCAAGCTCCTTCCGTAGAATTTCGCGGTATCTTTATCAATGATGAAGATTGGGGATTAATGCCATGGTCAAGCCTACACTACGAACCTTGGCACAAACCCGGTCGTATTGGTCCCAAGACCAATGCGCGCATTTTCGAATTAATGTTACGCTTACGTGCAAATACCTATTGGCCTGCCATGCATGAATGTACGCAACCTTTTTTCTTAACACAAGGAAATCGTGAAGTAGCTGAACAATACGGTATCTACATTGGAGGTTCACACTGCGAACCAATGGCTTCAAGCACAGCCGGTGAATGGAGAAAACGAGGAAAAGGAGAATACGATTATGTGAACAACAGCAAAAATGTTTATGATTTTTGGGAACAAAGAGTAAAGGAAGTGGCAAACCAACCCATACTTTATACTATAGGTATGCGTGGAGTACACGACGGAGCTATGAATGGTGCAAAAACGATAAAGGAACAGAAAGCCGTGTTGCAACATGTATTTGCTGACCAACGTCATTTACTACAACAATATGTTAACCAAGACGTAACAAAAGTTCCACAAGTCTTTATTCCTTATAAAGAAGTTATGGATATATATGACGCAGGACTTGAAGTTCCTGAAGATGTATGCTTGATGTGGTGCGATGACAACTATGGATATATTCATCATTTTCCTACGGATGAAGAACGTCAGCGGAAAGGAGGAAACGGTGTGTATTACCACATATCTTATTGGGGACGCCCACATGATTATCTATGGTTGGGTACTTTCTCACCCGCACTACTCTATCAACAAATGACGACCGCCTATGATAGTGGCATACAAAAATTATGGGTATTGAATGTAGGTGACATCAAGCCTGCTGAATATCAGATAGAATTATTCATGGATATGGCTTGGGACATTCACTCCGTCAGAAAACAGGGTATCACAAAGCATCTCAGCCATTTCCTACAAAGAGAATTCGGTAACCAGTTGGGCAAACGTCTTTTACCTCTGATGAAAGAACATTATCGATTAGCATATATCCGCAAGCCGGAATTCATGGGAAATACTCGTGAAGAAGAGTATCACACCAACGATTATCGTATTATAAAAGATATGCCATGGAGCGAAAAATATATTGACACACGTTTAGCGGCCTATCAAAAATTGGAAGATGAGGTAGAAACTTGCTTTAATAAAGTTATTCCGGAACGTCAAGACGCCTATTTCCAATTAGTCAAATACCCTTTGCAGGCATCAGCGGAAATGAATAAAAAAATACTTTATGCTCAAAAAGCTCGCCACGGGCTGGAATCATGGTCAAAAAGTGATGCAGCATTTGATAGTATTGCTTCACTAACACGTATCTATAATATAGGTTTCCATAATAATAGTAAATGGCATAGAATGATGGATTTTCAACCTAGGCGTTTACCAGTATTTGAACCTGTAGATCATAAAGCTGCGACTTCTCTTATAATAAAAGAACGCAAGTACATTGCCAAATGGAATGGAGCAGACTGCACAAATGGGGATTACTCCCCCTGTGAAGGCCTCGGTTATGAAGAAAAAGCCATAACCATCCCGAAAAATAAGAGTGTAAACTATACATTTGACGCAATAAATACTGATTCTGTAGAGATTGAAGTACATTTACTTCCTTGTCATCCTATTGAAGGAAAGTCAATTCGCATTGCGCTTTCACTTGACGGGCAGCAGATTCCTGCAAGTAATTACGAAACATATGGGCGAAGTGAAATATGGAAAGAAAATGTATTAAGAAACAAAGCAATCTTACATTTCACCCTCCCACTTTCCCAAAATGAGAAACATTGTCTTCAAGTAAAAGCAATAGATAAAGGAGTCATTCTTGACCAACTATTTGTTTTTCCAAAAACACAATGATCCTCAAAAAAATTATGAATATCTCTTTTTCTATTTATCACCTGTCTCTT
>ERZ1026966.451-NODE-451-length-20230-cov-5.971103_pt1 | contig 20230 bp, 20 predicted proteins | sample MGYA00519296_ERZ1026966 | MGnify/ENA primary metagenome ERZ1026966 (study PRJEB26926, sample SAMN06164478) | human gut metagenome | biome: ENVO:00009003; feature: ENVO:2100002; material: ENVO:00002003 | host: Homo sapiens | place: USA | collected 2012 ... | reverse complement strand
AGAGCGCATCGACCGCGTGGAAGATGTCCTGACTCTGGGCGACCAGGTTACCGTTGTCTGCCTCGGCAAGGACAAGATGGGCAGAATGAGCTTCTCCATGAAGGACGTTGCCCAGGTTTGAGAAAATGAACCGCAGCTGAGCAGGCAAGGCACTTCGAAGCCTGAACACGAAGCATAGTAAAAAAACGCTGGTTTCAGCGTTGAAAAATAGGAAGAAAAGGCTCCTGCCTGCAGTATTGTGCTGTGGGCGGGAGCCTTTTTTTCATTTCATAGGAAAATGCGTCCTATGAAATAAAAACGCTCCGCTTAGGATGCGCACTCGGCGCAGGGGTAGATGGTTGCCGAAGCAACCGCGCCTCGGCGCGAGAATGTGCCAAGGCACATTCTTTTTTTTCATCGTATAGGAAACTTCGTTTCTATACGATAAAAAACGCTCCGCGAGGATCGCACTTTGGCGGAGAGGAATTATGTCGCTTGCGCGACCCGCCGCAGGCGGAGAATCCTGCGGAGCAGGATTCTATTGTTGTACTGTGCGGCTCAGACCGCTTCCAGCAGGAGCGCGTGGGCGATGCCTGGGACGCTCTGCCCCTCGTTGTAGCTCGTTTTGGAAAGCAGCGCGCCGGTGGGGACGAATAGAATCCGCTTCCACTTTTTTTCAGAAAGCTGCTTTAACAAAAATGCGGACAGAACGGAAGCGCTGCAGCCGCAGCCGGAGCCGCCCGCGTGCGTGTCCTGCTTTTTGCAGTCGTAAATTTCAATGCCGCAGTCCATGTGGCGCTCCCCAAGGTCGATACCGGAGGTCTGTAAAATGTCTAAGAGGACGCGCTGTCCGACTTTTCCGAGATCACCGGTTACAATTTTGTCATAATCGTTCGGTGCGGTGCCGAAATCTTCGAAATGCTGCCGGATGGTGTCCGCGGCGGCAGGAGCCATGCAGGCGCCCATGTTCATGGAATCCCGCAGACCGTAATCGACAATTTTTCCGGGAGTAAGGCCTGTGATCATCGCGCGATCATGCCCAGATGGAGCGTTTGCGAGGATGAACGCACCGCTTCCGGTCACAGTCCAGGAGGCGGAAAGCGGCCGCTGATTGCCGTAGCCGAGCGGAAAACGGAATTCCTTTTCTGCGCTGGCGAAATGGCTGCTTGTGACGCAGGCGGCAAAATCCGCAAAGCTGCCGGAAACGGCGAGGCTCGCGAGTGTGAGCGACAGCCCGCAGGTGGAGCAGGCGCCGTAGAGCCCGAAAAGCGGGCGTTCATACTGCATCAGCCCAAAGCTTGTGGCGATACTCTGTCCGAGCAGGTCACCTGCAAAAAGATATCGGATATCCGTAGAATGCAGTCCAGCCTTTTGGAGCGCCAGATGCAGGGCGTCGCGCTGCAGACTGCTTTCCGCATCCTCCCAGGTATCGCAGCCAAACAGGTCGTCTTCTCCTGCAAAGTCAAACAGCTCCCCGAGCGGTCCCTGCTTTTCTCGGCTGCCGACGACAGAGGCGCTGGAGCGGATATAGACCGGGACAGGAAGACGGATGCTCTGCCTGCCGCAGGCAAACAGTGCTGCAGGGCGGGAACAGAAAGAAGTTTCAGTCGTTTTATTCATGGTAATTTTCTAATCTCCCTTTCGAAAACGTTTCTGAGAACAGTATTGGTTCATTTATGAATTTCATACCAAAAAAGAACTGTACAAACCGGAAAACCTACTATACAATAAGGGCTGATTAGATGCCGGGATGCGTAGGTGAAAAAATCCGTAAGGCATCTTTTGATACCTTATAACAGGAGCAAAAGAAGATGGCAAAGGATAGGACAAAAGATTTGACCCAGGGAACTCCCTGGAAGGTGATTGCCGGTTTTTCACTGCCGGTAATCGGCGGAAATCTGTTCCAACTGTTCTATACGCTGGCAGACAGTATGATTGTCGGAAGGACGCTGGGGGCGGATGCGCTGGCTGCGGTCGGGGCGACGGCGACGATTGTATATTTTGTGCTGTGCTTCATTCAGGGACTGACCGGCGGATGTGGAATTTTACTGGGACAGGCATTCGGCGCGGGAAATGAAAAGCAGGTACGCGAATCCGTATCGGCGTCTGTATGGATCAGCGCGCTGTTTACAATCGTATTGACGGTTCTGTGCTGTAGCATGGTGCATCCGATTCTGCGGATGTTAAACACGCCGGTGGATATTTACGACCGGACGTATACCTACCTGTTTATTATCTTTCTGGGAAACGGCGCTACGGTCTTTTATAATATGATTTCCAATATTCTGCGCGCGTTGGGAGATTCCCGGACACCGCTGCATTTTCTGATTTTTTCTTCGCTGTTAAATGTTGTGCTGGACGTGGTATTTATCGTTCCGTTCGGCATGGACGTGGCGGGAGCTGCATGGGCGACCGTGCTGGCGCAGGCAATTTCCGCGGCATTGTGCATTGTGTTTGCGCTGAAACGTTTTACAATCCTGCATCTTTCGGCGAGAGAATGGCGGTTTTCTGCAGAGGCGGCATGGTGTCATTTAAAAGTCGGATTCCCGATGGGATTCCAGATGTCCGTCATGTGTATCGGTCAGCTTGCGATGCAGGCGGCGGTCAACCGGATCGGTACGAGTGCGATTGCAGGCTATACGGCGGCAAACAAGGTGGATCAGCTTTCCGTTTTAGTGGATAACGCGGTCGGAATCGGCATCGCCAACTATGTTGCGCAAAACTATGGTGCAGGCAAAATGGACCGGATCAAAAAAGGCGTATGGCATTGCTTTTTAATGCTGACGGCGATGAATTTTGCGATGGGAGCGCTGCTTTTACTGGGACAGAGCTTCGTTGTCCCGATGTTTGTCACAAACCCGACGGCGGAAATCATGCAGTATTCCAAAGATTATCTGTTCACGGTTGTGCCGTTTTATTTCTTTCTGGGGGCGCTGCTTGTTTACCGCACCGCGATCCAGAGCGTGGGCAATACCTGGGCACCGTTTGCAGCCTGTGTGATTGAGCTGGCTGCGAGAATTCTGTGTGCGTCTGTGTTGTCCGTTCCGTTTGGCTACCGTGCCGTCTGCTTTGCAACTCCATTTGCATGGCTGACCGCCCTTTCCTTACTGATTCCGGTTTATATCGTCCTGATCCGGAAGCTGGACGGTGGACAAAGCACCCAAACAAAAACCTGAACAGGAGGTATCAATGCAGAAAGCAATATTAGTAGGGGTTAATCTAAACGAAAATCTGGATTTTGACCATTCGATGGAGGAGCTGGAAAACCTTGCGGAGGCGTGTGAGATCGAAGCAGCGGCGCAGGTTGTGCAGAATCTTCCGATGGTCAATAATGCCTTTTATATCGGGACAGGAAAGGTGGAAGAGGTCAAAAATCTGGTTTCCATGCTGGATGCAGACTGCGTGATTTTTGACAACTCCCTGACACCGTCCCAACAGAGAAACCTGCAGAATCAGCTGGAGGTTCCGGTCTGGGATCGGACGAACCTGATTCTGGAAATTTTTGACAGGCGCGCTCGGACAAAAGAAGCCCGTCTGCAGGTCGAAAGTGCGAATCTGCAGTATCTTCTGCCGCGTCTGGTCGGAATGCGGGATGCGCTTTCCAGACAGGGCGGCGGCGCCGGAGCGGGCGGCGGTGCCGGTGCCGGCGGTGGTCTTTCCAACAAGGGTGCCGGTGAAAAGAAGCTGGAGCTCGACCGCAGAAGGATTGAAAAGCGTATCAGCGAGCTGAACCGGGAATTAAAGGTCATGGAAAAGGACCGGGAGACACAGCGCAAGCGCCGGAAAGAAAGCGAACTGCCGTCGGTGGCTCTGGTAGGCTATACAAACGCGGGTAAGTCGACGCTGATGAACAAAATGTTGGACATCTGGATGGGCGACACGGAGAAAAAGGTTCTGGAAAAGGATATGCTGTTCGCCACGCTGGATACGACGGTGCGCAGAATCAGCCCCGGAGATAACCGGGATTTTCTGCTGTCGGATACGGTAGGGTTTATCAGCCAGCTGCCGCATACGCTGGTCAAGGCATTCCGCTCCACACTGGAAGAAGCATGCACGGCAGATCTGCTGCTGCAGGTGGTCGATTTTTCCGATCCGCATCACCGAGAGCAGATGGAGGTGACACAAGAGACGTTAAAAGAGCTGCAGGCGGGACAGATTCCCTGTCTGTATGTGATGAATAAAGCCGATCTTGTGATGGAAGAAAGCGAGCTTCCCAAAGTTTTAGGCGATCGGATTTATCTGTCTGCGAAGCAGGGAATTGGGCTTGCCGAATTGCTGGAGCTGATTCAGAAGAAGCTGTTTGGCGATTACCGGGAATGCACGTTTTTGATTCCGTATACGGATGGTGCGGCGGTTTCGAGGCTGCAGGAGCAGGCGCTTGTGCGCAGCATTTCCTATGAGGCAGACGGCGTGCTGATTTCCGTGTCGTGTAAAGAAAGCGACGCCGGGCGGTATGCAGCGTATGCGGTAAGTACCTCGGACGATGCGGAAACGGCGTTTGAAAGGGAAGGCGCGTAGGGGGCGGCTGGCAGCTCATGACATGAGGCATGTGTGGATGGAAAGTGTGCAGCCATTGTGTTTCGAAAGCAGGCTTGCACAGAAAGAAGGCAAAGTATGGGTGTCAGAATGATGGAGTTTAAAATGGAGCGCCCGGGTCTGTTAAAAGAGGGCGACCATGTGACCGTGACGGAGGGCGTACTTCCGAGCAATTATTATTATACGATCGATCCGTCCCTTGCGATGTCGGGCAATTATCCGTTCCGGGAGCGTTTGCTTGCGAGGGAGGGCGATGTGACGAGCGTTGTAGAAAATCCAAGGGGATTTTATGTGACTGTGGCATTTTCGGAGTGACAGTACAGGAAAAAGCGTGCTATACTAAAAAACGAAAGCCCCGAAGCGGGACGTACCCAGAGGAGGAAAAAGACATGTTTAAAGTAATTTCAACTGTGAAAGCACCGGCTGCAATCGGCCCTTATTCTCAGGCGATCGTTGCAGGAGATTTCTTATTTGCATCCGGACAGATTCCGATCAACCCGGCAAACGGAGCGATCGAAGCGGAAGGCATCGAGGCGCAGACAGAGCAGGTCATGAAAAATATCGGCGCAATTTTGACTGAGGCCGGAACCAACTATACCCATGTGGTAAAGACAACCTGCTTTTTGGATGATATGGGCGATTTCGCTGCATTTAACGCAGTATACGAAAAATATTTTACCGGAAAGCCCGCAAGAAGCTGTGTTGCAGTGAAAAAGCTTCCCAAGGATGTTTTATGTGAAGTAGAAGTAGTCGCTTATTTAGGAGAATAATCCTATGAAAAATCTGATACTGATTGGCATGCCCGGCGCAGGAAAAAGCACGGTCGGTGTCGTGCTTGCAAAGCAGCAGGGATATCATTTCGTGGATTCCGATCTGGTCATTCAGGAGCAAACCGGACTTTTACTGCATGAGATCATAGAACAGCAGGGCGACGACGGTTTCCGGCAGGTGGAAAACCGGATCAATGCGGATCTGGCAGTCAAGCATTCTGTCATTGCGACCGGCGGCAGCGTGATTTATGGGCGGGAAGCCATGCAGCATCTGAAAAAAATCGGTGTTGTAATCTATCTGAAGCTGTCGTGCGAATCGATCGCAGCGCGTCTGGGCGATCTGCGCAAACGCGGCATTACGCTGCGGGAGGGACAGACGCTGCAGCAGCTTTACGATGAGCGTGTCCCGCTATACGAGCGTTATGCGGACATTACAGTGGACTGTGAAAACAAAAGTATTCGGGAGATTGTTGCAGAGATTGTGGCAAGACTGCCGAAGTGACAACAGGGGACAAGACAAATGAAACAGCAGTTTGAATCTGTACGGAGCGGCTTTTTGCTGCTTCTTGCCGCATTTATCTGGGGCATTGCCTTTGTGGCGCAGAGTGTTGGAATGGATTACATGGGGCCGTGTACGTTTAATGCATCTCGGTTTTTAATTGGCGGCGTTGTGCTCCTGCCGGTGATCTGGACAAAAGAACGGATGGAAGCAAAAAAAGGCGCAACAGGAGCTCCTGCGAAAAAAAATAAATCCGGTGCGCTTTTGCCTGGCGGCGTATGCTGCGGTATCGCGCTGTGTGCGGCAAGCCTTCTGCAGCAGTTTGGTATCCGGTATACGTCAGTGGGAAAAGCAGGATTCCTGACGACGCTCTATATCGTTATCGTGCCGCTGCTCGGGATTTTTGTGCGCCGCATTCCAGGTGTGAAGGTATGGTGCAGCGTTGTGGTTGCGTTAATCGGAATGTATCTTCTATGTATTTCCGGAAGCGTTCGGATCGGACTGGGGGATGCGCTGGTGATTGGCTGCGCGTTAGTATTTTCTATTCATATTCTGGTGGTGGATCATTTCGCAGAGCAGGTGGATGGCGTAAAGCTTTCGTGTCTGCAGTTTCTGACGAGCGGTGTCATCTGTCTGGTGCTTGCGTTTTTGACGGAGCATCCGTCCTGGGGTGCATTGTTTGCCGGAATCGTGCCGGTTTTATACGCGGGCGTTCTGTCCAGCGGCGTTGGGTATACGCTTCAGGTTGTTGGACAGAAAAAAGTGGAGCCAACAGCGGCATCCCTGCTTTTGAGCATGGAATCTGTTTTTTCCGTGCTGGCAGGCTGGGTGATTCTGGGACAGAAGCTTTCGGCGCGGGAGCTTTTTGGCTGCGCGCTCGTGTTTGCGGCGGTGATCTGTGTACAGCTTCCGGATAAAAAGAAAGCAAAACAGGTGGAAACAGCCTGAAAAGTGGCGTGTATTGCACGAAAAGATGTATACTTCAGAAGGGAGAAGATGGGGATGAAGGAACTTTCAAAAGAAGTAAGGGAGATTATGAAAGAATACATCGGCGACAACAGTGTAGCGGGTGTGACAGTGCTGGCGGTGAAGGATGGAAAAGAAATCTGCGACTGTCAGGAAGGCATGGCGGATATCGAAAATGGACGTGCGATGAAGCGCGATACGATTTTTCGGTTATATTCCCAGACGAAACCGGTTACCGGAGCGGCTGCGATGATTTTGATGGAGCGCGGAAAGCTGGATCTGTATCAGCCGGTTGCAGAATATCTGCCTGCATTCCGCGAACAAAAAATCTGGCGCAACGGCAGATGCGAAGCACTTTTGCCTGGAGAACGGGAGATGCTGGTTGTCGATCTTTTACGGATGACGTCGGGGCTGATTTATGGCGATACGACGACGGAGCCGGGGCGGATGTATGAGCACGTTTTCGAAGAGGGAAAGGAACGGATGCATACGCTGGAGGCGATGACGACAAGGAATGTGGCGGATGCACTGGCAAAGTGCCCGCTGCTTTATGCGCCCGGGCAGGGCTGGCAGTACGGTTCCTCTGCAGATGTGCTCGGTGCGATTATTGAAGCTGCGTCCGGCAAACGGTTCGGGGAATTTTTGCAAGAAGAAATTTTCGAGCCGCTTGGAATGAAGGATACGGCGTTTTGGGTACCGGAGGAAAAGCAGGACCGGCTGGCGGCAGTATACCAGACTGAAATTGACCAAAATGGTCAAAACGTACTGAAGCGCTATACGCAGGATCATCTGGTCGTTGCAAACCGGATGGAAAAGTCCCCTGCCTTTGAGTCGGGCGGAGCGGGACTTGCTTCGACGCTGGATGATTATATGAAATTTGCGCAGATGCTGATGCAGGGCGGAAGCTTAAACGGCGTGCGGGTGCTGAGCGAAAAGACGACGAAGTATTTTACCAGTCCGGAGCTGATGCCGGTTTCTCAGAAGGTATTTTCTGAATGGGTCGGACTGGATGGCTACAGCTACGGCAACCTGATGCGCGTCTGCAAAAATCCGGCGCAGTGCGGTTATCTTGCAATGCAGGATGAATATGGTTGGGACGGCTGGCTGGGTGTTTACTTTGCAAACCTGCCTAATGAAAAGACGACCATTCTGATGGGGATGCAGAAGGTGGACGCAGGCACGTTTTCCATGACCCGCAAAATCCGCAATCGGATTGTGAGCAAGCTGTAAAGAAAATAGAAAATTCCGCTTCGCCGGGAAATTGCTGCCTACCAGAAAACACAGAAAAAGAGCGTATGAAGGAGCCCTTTTTTTTAATTCCAACCCGGAGAAATCTGGTTTTCTGAAGTTTATTGCTGCCGGAAAAGTACGTTTTCACGGAATTGCATTGCAGTTTAAAACCGTGTAGAATATATAACTAGCTTTTACAATCAAATGGAAGGACTGTAAAAATGTATCAGAGAAGATCGAATCTGCAGAATCTGATGATTTTGCTGCTGGACTGTCTGACGATTGTCGTGAGCCTGATTCTGGCAAACTATATTCGAAATGGTCGGCTGTTTGAGAGCGATGATGCCCGGATGGATTTCGGCCTTTTGCTCGGAGCAGTGCTTGTCGTTTTTCTGGCAATGAACCTGTTTGGCAGCCTGTACCGGAACATGATGCTGCGGGGACCGCTGCATGAATGCATGTGTGTGATTCGCAATAATGCAATCAGTTTTGCGGGCGCGGCGGTTGTACTGTATTTTATGGGACTGCTGGATGCTTACTCGCGTCTGGTGTTCTTCTATTTTCTTCTGATTGACTGTATCCTGATGCTGATTGTGCACCAGCTCTGGAAAAAATGTCTGCCGTCTTTGTATCGGATTTTTCGGGAGAGCAGGAAGACGCTGTTGGTTGCGGACGATGTGTTCGCAGTGCCGCTCGTCATGGATATGAAAAATTTTAAGGATTACAGCTATGAGTTCTGCGGATTGGCATTTCTGGGCGAGAAACCGGAAAATGGCGAGGTCGGCGGAATGTCGGTCGTAGCTGGGGCAGATGATCTGATCGATTACTGTAAAAGCGCGTCTCTGGATGAAGTGATCGTTGCAGTTGCGGATACCCAGAGCAAAGAGATGAAGCATGTTTTGGAAACGCTGGCAGAAATGGGACTGACGATTCATTACCGGATTCCTGTTCCGGAGCTGTCCGGTGCGAGCCAGAAAGCTCTGACGCAGTTTGGGCGCTTTTATACGATTACCTATGCGAATCGTTTTGTACTGGTTGGGCAGCTGGCGATGAAGCGGCTGCTGGATCTGGTCGGAGCGCTGGTCGGCTGTGTATTTTTAGGAATATTGACGGTGATCGTCGGGCCGATGATCAAGCTGGAGTCTCCTGGACCGATTTTCTTTGCACAGAAACGGGTTGGACGGAACGGCAGAATTTTTAAAATGTACAAATTCCGTTCCATGTATGCGGATGCGGAAGAGCGCAAAAAAGAACTGATGGCGCAGAATGAAATGAACGGCCTGATGTTCAAGATGGAAAATGATCCGCGGATTACAAAGACGGGGGCTTTCTTACGGAAGACGAGCCTGGATGAATTTCCGCAGTTTATCAATATTTTAAAGGGCGATATGAGCCTTGTGGGAACCCGTCCGCCGACGTTGGATGAGTTTGCACAGTACAGCCCATATCATAAGAAACGCTTGAGCTTTCGTCCCGGTCTGACCGGAATATGGCAGGTGAGCGGGCGCAGCGACATAACGGATTTCGAAGAAATTGTAAAGCTGGATGTAGAGTATATTGATAACTGGTCTTTCTGGCTGGACATTAAGATTTTATTGAAAACTTTCCTGGAGGTCTTTACACAAAAGGGCGCCAGATAAAAGACAGTTTTAATGATTCATAACAATAGAGTGTTCCCAAAGTGTACATTTTATTCATGACAATAGAATGCTCGCAGAGCGTGCATTCTATTGTTGCCTGGGTATTTGGCTGCGTATTGCGGCAGAATGTGAGGAGAATTTGAAAAAAAGAAAACCGGCAGCCTGTAACGGGCTGTTGAGAGGAATTCTGACAGGCATCTGTGTTTTTGGAGTAACGCTGTCCGGATGCAGCTCTTCGAATCCGGAGACGGCGGATACGACAGGCGTTGAGACAATAACGCAGAGCAGCTCTGCAGAGGAAACTTCTATCGAAGAAGCAGAGGCAGCAGTGGATGCAGCACAGGTGGAAGCGGTTCTGCAGTCGGATGCAGAAATTCCTTTGAAATTGAATGAGCTCTGCGCGCTGAATGCAGATGCATATGCGTGGCTGGAAATTCCTGGAACGGGCATCAGCCAGCCAATTCTGCAGAGCAGCATAGACGATGAATATTATCTAACCCATAACGTTGCAAAGGAAGAGGCGGAAGATGGGGCAATTTATACAGAGACAGCCAACGATATAGATTTTTCTGATGGAAATACCGTGATTTACGGACATAACACCTTGGATCGTTTTGGAAAGCTTCATGAGTATCAGGATCGTACTTTTTTTGATGAAAATCGGGAAGTGCGGATTTATCTGCCGGAGAAGATGCTTGTCTACCGCATTTTTGCAGCATATCCGTATGACGACAGGCATCTGATTGCCGCATATGATTTTTCAGATCCGATTATTTTCCGCAATTATCTGGAAGAAGTCTTTTCCATTCGTCAGATCGATGCTTTTATCGATGATACGATGGATGTGACGGAAGATGACAAGCTGATTACGCTGGAAACCGGTGTGAGCGACGAGCCGGATCAGAGGTATCTGGTGCAGGCAGTTTTGGTTGAGGAACAGTAATGGAGCAGGAAAAGAGAAAACGCAGGAAAAAAAGGACGAAAAAGCGTTCCGCAATTTCAAAAGTTGGTCTTTTTTTCTTGATTTTGTTACTTGTGCTTCTGTTACTTGGAATTACTGTATCGGCAGGGTGGCTGTGGATGAACTACAGCGGTCAGAGCAGGCTTTCCAAAAAACAGGAAGCGATACCGGAGCTGATGCAGCAGGCTGAATCGGAAGCGGAAAGCGAGATGATGCTGGAGGCGGGAAGCATCCGGTATCATGGAAAGGTTTATACCTACAAAAAGGATATTCTGACCTTTTTGTTTTTAGGAATTGATAAAAATGGAGAAGTAAAGGCTTCTTCCAATCTCTTTAAGGGCGGCCAGGCGGATGCACTGTTTCTGGCTGTACTCGACCCGGGAGAGAAAAAGATCAGCGTGATCGGAATCAACCGCGATACCATGGCTTCTATGAATGTGTATGATAAGAACGGGAGATATTCCGGAAGACAGACTGCACAGATTGCACTTTCCCACGCTTACGGGGACGGTCTGGAAGAAAGCTGCGAAAACAGCCTGGATGCAGTTTCCAATCTGTTCTATGGTCTTCCGATCCACGGTTACTGCGCACTGAACATGTCGGTTGTATCGAAGTTAAACGATGCGGTCGGCGGTGTGGACGTCGTGATTCCGGAATCTGCAAACGGACTGGAAAAGGGCTGGACAACCGGAGCCGAGGTGCATTTAGAGGGCGATGCGGCGTACCAGTTTATTCATTATCGCGATACGGCGCAGGAACAGAGTGCAGAAGCACGCCTGGAGCGTCAAAAGCAGTATTTGAAGAAATTTATCCTTCAGGCAAAAGAAGCGATGAAGCAGGATATGACGCTTCCTTTGCAATTGTATACACAGATTACACCGTACATGGTAACGGATGTGACTGCGGATGAAGCAGTTTACCTGGCAGGTCAGGCGCTGTCCTACAGCTTTGGGGACGACAATTTTTATTCCATGACGGGAACGGTCAAAATGGGAGAAAAATTCGAAGAATTTTATCCCGATGAAACAGCACTGTATGAACTGGTGCTGGACGTATTTTATGAAGAGGCGGCGGATTGACCTGCACGCCGGATAAAACGGTATTGGCAGACGGGACACCGCCTGTTAATATAAAAACAGAAGCCACACAATTTTACGAAAGGGGGATGATTGACATGAAAAAGAAAATGGCAATTGTTCTTTCACTTGTACTCGCATGCTCTATGAGCATGACCGCATTTGCAGCTCCCAGCCCGTCTCTGAATACAGGTAATACGCCTGCAGAACAGATCGTGGTTGACAGCTCTGTAACAGGCACAACAGCACAGGCGGGCGTCGGCAATGTAACCGGCCCTAACAGCGCAGTTGCTCCTGGAACAACTTTCGCAACAGTAAAAGGAAATCGTACAGTGGATGCAAGTGCTGTGCTGTTGGTCGTAGAACCGACTGTTGACACTGCATCTGCAAGCCATCTGGCAAGTGCCTTGAATACAAAAAAAGTCAAAGTAATTAACCAGAGCGGTGAGAAAAATATTTCCATCCTGAATAACGAAGGCAAGGTAAAATATCTGTGCACCAAGAAGATTTACCTGACCACTACGAACGGAGAACTGGTAGCGAGCAAGGGTTCCATCTCTGTTATGAGAAGCCTGAAAGAGATCGTTGGCAGCTATAAGCTTGCTGAAAACGAAACCATCAGAGCAATGTACAAGAGAGCAGACGGAAGCTACGCAGTACTGCCCGTTGTTATCAAGGGCGATGCAGTTTCTTTCGCACTTCCTTCCATCAGCGGCCCTGTTGAAGTTGTCTTTACAGCAGCAAGCGGAGTAAGACAGGAAACACTGCAGACTGCCAAAGCTCCCAAGCTTTGATGCATGGCCGACAGGCTAAGTTTTAGATCGAATAACAAATTAAATTTATTCGTGTGGTTTCCTTTGGAACACCGCCTCCTCTGAAACGGGGAAGCGGTGTTTTGTTTTTTTGCTGCAAAAAAAGTCCTCCGCAAAAACGGAAGACTTTTCTGGATGTTGGCGTTGAGACTTATTCGTTCAAGGAATAACCGCAAGCGGTGCAATATTTTTGACTGTCTGCAGATTCGCCAATTTGGTGTTCTTCTTTTTCGGTATGACCGCAGAATTTACAGACCAGCTGATGATAGGATTCATCAAGACTTTGCCCGACGGTGTATTCATGTGTACGGGGTTGACCACAGATCTCACAGATACCGTCCGGATCAAATACACATGCGCCATCCATTGTATGTCCACACACGGAACAGGTTCCCTTGTGAATCCGCACGCCGCCTTCGGCAGTCTCGGTTGTATAGGTATACAGATGGGATTCTTCTTTTATAACGCCGCCGCATGCACCACAGATTTCTTTACGGGAAGAATCATCAGCGGTATAATGATCAGCGATACAGCTTTCTGCCTGTTCTTCGTTGATATATCCACAGAGGACACATACGGGACCGTGCATAGTTGTTCCGGTGATCTGTTTCCTGCCGTCGAACTCATGATTGCAGGGGACCTCCGGTTCTGGTGTTGTCGGCTCCGGTGTTGGTGCAGGTGTCGGCACTGGGGTTGGAGCGGCAGAAGATGGTAAGGTCAAAGAGGACAGGATGTTCGAAACAGAGCTGTTGTCTACACTGGAAGGGACGATCAGTCTGGGGGATGCAAGGATCTGTCCGTTCATTCCGCTGACTGTAAAGCCGGCTTTTGTCGTTGCGTCAATGGTCGTATATTTTCGGTTTTCTTTGATGCCGAAATTTACATAGTGAACATAGTATGCCAGAAGATCGTCGCCAAACGCCTTTTGCAGATCCGGATAAGCGGAACTGTATGCAAAAACATTGAAGTCAGAATTAATATCAGATCTTCCTTCGTTCAAACCGAAAATAACAAAATGGTTCCAAAGCGCTTCTGAGTCATTTCCAAAGGCCTTTGCAACATCCGGATATGCTATTGCATACCGTTCGGGTTTGAAAACCTGCCTTAAAGCTTCAAGGGCTTCCGGGGTATATGTTATTTTGTACTTTTTCATAATTTCCTTGTGCAGAGAGGTCTCGGAAGAGGTGTTTTTGTTTATTGTATTCAGTGTATTCAGTGCGCTCATATTGTTTTTGACAATCATTGCGGCGTTTGCCGTCATACCGGAGCCCAGACACATGGTGAGGGCGAGAGCGAATGCCAGAAGTTTCTTTTTCAATATTCCATCCTCCTTTTTCAGAAAAAAAGTTCCTTTATCACAGGTCTAGGTTACCATTTTTCAAAAAGCTTTGCAACGAAATCACAATAAATAGTATTTCCGTTACAGTTCACTCGTACTTTTTTGTAAGCAGATTTCATGCTCGCATGAAAATCTGCTTACAAAAAAGTACGGAGGGAGCGCCACTTTATGAGCAAAAATGAGATGCGAAGCAGCGGAGAGCATCGAAGCACGGTTCATGACAATGCTGATCCTTGGGATTCCGTATGCCGGTGTGGTCTCCGCGTTTGTGGCTGTCACTGCGCTGGTGCCGATTTTTGGCGCATGGATCGGCGGCGAAGCATTCGGCATCTTAGGGATGCTGTTCAGCGTTCCCGTCTGTGCTGTGCTGTTCAGTCTTTATTTAGAGTACATGAAGAACGCACACACCTTTTAAGACGTGGTCTATTTAACATACAGGACGATAACTTACTTCGTGAATGCCGGATTTAAGATCTTAGCTGACCGCCGTATCCTTGAAATCCACCGCCAAGTCCCCAAAAGTGGACTGTGTAGGCAATAGGCTGACGCGCCTGCTCCGAAACGCTGGGAAGAACCCATGATCGCAGAATCTGCAATTGGACGCAAAAAAAACGGTGTGACCTTCACGGTCACACCGTTTTTCTGCCCAACCGCAAGACTTATAGCTCCTTACGGCTGTCAAGTCTTGAATTTACAGGCTTTCGGGCATACAAAAAGCAGATGACGGGAATCGAACCCGCCTCCTCAGCTTGGGAAGCTGATGTTCTACCGATGAACTACATCTGCATGACAAACATTATAGCATATGAATTCAAAAAAGAAAAGCATTTTATTCATAATAATAGAATATCCGCAGAGCGCACATGCCGTTGTATGGATTGCCCGTCAGAAGCTGCGAGAAAACTGCAACTACAGTTTTAGAGATTTTTCACTTTTCGTTCTCAGTATTCTATGATATACTGTCTGCAGAAGGCTTTGTAAGCGATGCAGAGCCAATATTACGGTTTTACGGAAGGTGAAAAGATGCAGAGAATATTATTAAAATTAAGCGGTGAAGCGCTTGCAGGAGAAAAGAAGCAAGGCTTTGACGAGGATACCGTCAGGGCAGTAGCGCTTCAGGTAAAACAGCTGGTGGATGACGGCATTCAGGTCGGCATCGTGATCGGCGGAGGAAACTTCTGGAGAGGACGTACCAGCGAACATATTGACCGCACCAAAGCGGATCAGATCGGTATGCTAGCGACAGTGATGAACTGCATCTACGTTTCTGAGATTTTCCGTTCGGTCGGCATGATGACCAACATTTTGACACCGTTTGAGTGCGGTTCCTTTACGAAGCTATTTTCCAAAGATCGCGCGAACAAATATTTCGAAAAAGGAATGGTCGTATTTTTTGCAGGCGGTACGGGACATCCGTATTTTTCCACAGATACCGGCGTTGTGCTGCGCGCAATTGAGGTAGAGGCGGACGTTATTCTGCTCGCTAAGGCGATTGATGGCGTATATGACGATGATCCGGCGAAGAATCCGGCGGCGAAGAAGTATGACGAAGTATCGATTCATGAGGTAATCGAGAAAAACCTGCAGGTAGTGGATATGACTGCATCGATTCTGGCGAGAGACAACAAGATGCCGATGTGGGTATTTGGTTTAAATGAAAAAGACAGCATTGTCAACACAGTAAAGGGCAATTTTACCGGCACCAAGGTAACGGTATAAGGAGGATAGGAGAACAAGATGGACGAGAGATTACAGCAGTTTGAAACAAAAATGGAAAAGACCTGTGAATATCTGGAAGCAGATTTCATGACAATCCGTGCAGGACGTGCCAACCCGCATGTACTGGACAAAATCCGTGTGGATTACTACGGTTCTCCCACGCCGCTGCAGCAGGTGGGCAATGTAACTGTTCCCGAACCCCGCATGATCCAGATTGCACCCTGGGAAAAATCCCTGATCAAAGCAATCGAAAAAGCAATTATGGCGTCCGATATCGGCATCACCCCATCTAACGATGGTAATGTGATCCGTCTGGTATTCCCGGAGGTAACAGAGGAACGCCGTAAAGCGCTGGTAAAGGACGTTAAGAAAAAGGGCGAGGACGCAAAGGTTGCAGTCCGCAATGTCCGCCGTGATGGCAATGATTTTTTAAAGAAGCTGGGCAAGGAAGACGTTTCTGAGGATGAAATCAAGGAGCTGGAAGATCAGCTGCAGAAGCTGACTGACAAGTTCGGCAAGGATATCGACAAGCTGGTAGAAGCAAAATCCAAAGAGATTATGACCGTTTAAAACGGATACAAAAGTACATTCTGCCAGGATGAACAATGGAATGTACACGCTGAAAGCATTATATTGTCATGAATAGTGAGGGAGAAGGGGGCAGGCTGGGCTTGTCCCCTTCTCTCAGATAGGAGAAAAGAAAGAATGAATATTCCGAATCATGTGGCGATTATTCTGGATGGAAACGGCAGATGGGCAAAGGCAAAGGGCATGCCGCGCAACTACGGACATGTGCAGGGGGCAAAGACCGTAGAACAGATCTGCGAGGATGCATGGAATTTGGGCATCCATTATCTGACGGTATATGCGTTTTCCACTGAAAACTGGAATCGCCCCAAGGATGAAGTATCCGCGCTGATGACGCTTCTGCGCAATTATATGAAAAGCTGCTTAAAGCGTGCAACACAGAACAATATGTGCGTGCGCGTGATCGGGGATAAGACCGGGCTCGATGATGATATCCGCAAACGGATTGCGGAGCTGGAGGAAGCGACAAAGGACAACACCGGTCTGCATTTTCAGATTGCGATCAATTACGGCGGCAGGGATGAAATCCGCCGTGCTGTGACGAATCTGGCAGAGCAGGTACAGGCAGGGACCCTGCAACCGGAGGAAATCACCGAGGAAAAGATCAGTGCTGCGCTGGATACGGCAGGAATCCCGGAGCCAGACCTTTTGATCCGCACCTGCAATGAGCTTCGGATTTCCAATTTCCTGTTGTGGCAGCTGGCCTACACAGAGTTTTATTTTACACCGGTGGCGTGGCCCGATTTTTCAAAGGCAGAGCTGGAAAAGGCGATTGAGGCATATAATCATAGAGACAGAAGATATGGGCTGGTGAAGGAGGAGTAATGATGTTCTGGACGAGATTGGGCAGCAGCGTTGTGCTGGTTGTGCTGGCGCTGATTTTTCTGATCAGTGGAGGTCCTGTTCTGGGAGCGGTGTGTCTGCTGCTTTCCCTGACGGCTTACTGCGAGCTGATTAAGGCGTGCCATGTGGAAAAAGATGGCAAATTTACGCTGCTGGAAATCATGGGAGGCTGCGGAATCGTGCTGTATGGCGCAGCGATGATGCTTTCCAAAAACTTTCTCTGGGGAATCGGGGCAATTGTCCTGATGTTTCTGGCAGTGATGTTCGTCTATGTGTTCCATTTTCCCAAATACCATGCAGACCAGGTGATGACTGTTTTTTTCTGTGCATTTTACCCGGGGGTGCTGTTTCCATTTATCTATCTGACCCGGGAACTGAGCTGGGGAAAATATCTGGTGTGGCTCATTTTTATCAGCTCCTGGATCTGTGATACCTGTGCCTATTTGACCGGTATGGCAATTGGAAAACATAAGCTGGCACCTGTGCTCAGCCCGAAGAAATCGATAGAGGGTGCAATTGGAGGCATAGTCGGTTCTGCCCTGGTGGGAGCATTATTCGCATGGCTGTTTCTTATTCCGGAGACCGGAAGCGATGCGATGATCTGGGTGGTTGCGCTGATCAGTGCTGCCGGTGCAGTCATTTCCCAGGTAGGAGATCTTTCGGCGTCTGCAATCAAACGAAATCACGATATTAAAGATTACGGAAAGATAATTCCGGGACACGGCGGGATCATGGATCGGTTCGACAGTGTGTTATTTACCGCACCGGTGATCTATTTCCTTTCGGTCATTTTGCTCGGAGCAGTTCACGGATAAACAGGATGGAAAGAAGTGGCAGCTCTGGAATTTGTGATCGGAGCTGTGTATAAGCGGGTACAGGAGAGGAAAACTATATGAAAAAAGTAGCAATATTGGGTTCTACGGGGTCAATCGGAACCCAGACCCTGGAAATTATCCGGGATAATGAGGATTTACAGGCGGTTGCGCTGGCAGCAGGGCAGAATGTCGATCTGATGGAAAAACAGATTCGGGAATTTCATCCGCAGATCGCGGGAATGTGGAGTGAGGAAGCGGCGGCTGACCTTCGGCAGAGAGTTTCAGATCTTCCGGTCAAAATCGTGTGCGGGATGGACGGACTGCTGGAAATCGCGTCTTTCCCGGAAAGCGACGTTGTCGTTACGGCGGTGGTCGGCATGATCGGTATCCGTCCGACCATCGCAGCGATTGAAAGCGGAAAGACGATTGCGCTTGCCAATAAAGAAACGCTGGTGACAGCTGGACATATCATCATGCCGCTGGCAGCTCAAAGAAAGGTTCCGATTTTGCCGGTAGACAGTGAGCATTCCGCAATTTTCCAGTCTTTACAGGGAAGAGCAGATAATCAGATCCACAGAATCCTGCTGACAGCCTCCGGCGGGCCGTTCCGCGGAAAAAAGCGTGCGGACTTAGAACAGATGACGCTGGAGGATGCGTTGAAGCATCCGAACTGGTCGATGGGCAAAAAGGTGACAATTGATTCGGCATCCCTCGTCAATAAGGGGCTGGAAGTGATGGAAGCGAAGTGGTTGTTTGACGTATCCCTTGATCAGATTCAGGTTGTTGTGCATCCGCAGAGCATTGTGCATTCCGCAGTGGAATATGACGATGGTGCGGTGATTGCACAGCTCGGGCTTCCGGATATGAAGCTGCCGATCCAGTATGCCCTCGTTTATCCGGAAAGAAGACCGATGCACGCGCCATTTATGGATCTGTTTGCAATCCATCAGCTGACCTTCGAAGCACCGGACACCGAGACGTTTCCGGGACTTGCGCTCGCCTATCGGGCGGCAAGAGAAGGCGGCAGTATGCCGACCGTTTTCAATGCGGCGAATGAAATGGCTGTCAAGCTTCTGCTTCAGAAAAAGATCCGTTTCGTGCAGATTCCGGAAATTCTGGAAATGGCGATGGAGCATCATCATACTATAGAAAATCCTGATGTGGTGCAGATCCTTCAGGCAGAGGCTGAGACCTATGAACAAATCAGGCAGGAGATGAAACTTTGATTGGAACAATCATCATTTTTTTACTGATCTTTTTCGTGATCGTAATGGGACACGAATTTGGTCATTTCCTGATTGCAAAAGTGAACGGCATCCGTGTGAATGAATTTGCAATCGGGATGGGACCGAAGATTGCAGGCTTTAAAAAGGGGGAAACGGAATATGTGCTGCGGGCGTTCCCGTTGGGCGGCGCATGCATTTTTGAAGGGGAAGACGGACTGGAAACGGCGAAAGAAGAGACATCTGCCGCAGGCACGCCGGCGGATAAAACCGGACGGGGCGCTTTGCAGAATGTGCCGGTGGATGTGGATCGCGGAAATTTCCAGAACGCGCCGGTATGGAGCCGGATTGCCACTGTTTTTGCCGGACCGCTGTTTAACTTTTTACTGGCATTTATTTTCGCAATTATGGTTGCGGGTTACGCCGGTGCAGATCTGCCGGTGCTTGGCAGCGTAGTGGAGGGTTCTGCAGCGGAGGCAGCCGGAATGCAGGCGGGAGACAAAATCCTGCGGTTTAACAGCAAAATCAATCTGGCACGGGAAATTTCCCTGGAAATGGCATTGAATAAAACCGGAGAGCCTGTAAAAGTGGTATATGAGCGTGACGGTCAGGAGTACGAAACGACGCTGACGCCGATTTATAACGAAGAAGCAGGTAAATATCTGGTCGGCTTTCAGAATTATGCGTCCTATGATGAGGCGAAGGGGACAAAGCTGTTCCGTTATGCCTGGTACCAGCTGCGCTTTTGCATAAAAAATTCCGTGCTGAGCGTGAAATCCCTGGTAGAGGGTAAGTTGTCCAAGAACGACGTGGCAGGACCGGTCGGCATGGCACAGATCGTGGATCAGGTGAAAACAGCTGCAGAACCCGGCGGACCGATGCTTGTGTTCATGAACATGGTCAATCTGGCGATGCTTCTGTCAGTCAGCCTGGGTGTGATGAATTTGCTTCCGCTGCCCGCACTGGACGGCGGCAGACTGGTATTTTTGTTCCTGGAGGTACTTCGTGGAAAGCCAATCCCGCCGGAAAAAGAAGGCGTTATTCATTTCGCGGGCTTTGTCGCACTGATGGTGCTGATGGTGTTTGTGATGTTCAATGATATTCAGAGAATTATCGGGTGAAAAGGTTTCGGATAGGAACCCGCTTGGGCGGCTGCACCATTCCAAAAGATGGTGCAGCCGCTCAAGTTATTTATTTCATAGGAAAATACGTCCTATGAAATAAAAACGCTCCG
>ERZ1026966.447-NODE-447-length-20302-cov-5.276732_pt1 | contig 20302 bp, 17 predicted proteins | sample MGYA00519296_ERZ1026966 | MGnify/ENA primary metagenome ERZ1026966 (study PRJEB26926, sample SAMN06164478) | human gut metagenome | biome: ENVO:00009003; feature: ENVO:2100002; material: ENVO:00002003 | host: Homo sapiens | place: USA | collected 2012 ... | reverse complement strand
TGGTTGCCGAGGCAACCGCGCCTCGGCGCGAGAATGTGCCAAGGCACATTCTTTTATCCATGGACGTTTCATTCCACCGTTACAGATTTTGCGAGGTTTCTGGGCTTATCGACATCCAGACCGCGTCCGAGAGAAACGTAGTAGGCAAACAGTTGCAGCGGGATGATAGCAAGGGATCCGGCAAACAGGTTTTGGGTTTCCGGGATATAGAGGACGTAGTCGGCATATTTTTCGATGTCCGGATGCTTTTTGGTGCTCAGTGCCATCACGAAGGCACCGCGAGTTTTTACCTCGATCATGTTGCTGACTGTTTTCGGATAAAGGGCATCCTGAGTAGCCAGGGCAACCACGAGGGTACCTTCCTCCATCAGGGAAATTGTGCCATGCTTTAATTCTCCGGCAGCGTAGGCTTCGGAGTGGATATAGGAAATTTCCTTTAGCTTCAGGGATCCTTCCATGGAAATCGCATAATCGATACCCCGTCCCATGAAGAAGATGTGCTCTGTCGCAAGGTAGTGGTTTGCAAAGAACTGAATTTTTTCTTTCTGAGAAAGAAGTCCTTCTATCTGGTCAGGCAGCTGCTTTAGGGCAGTCAGTAAGGTCTGGAAGGTATCCGGTGTAATGGCGGAACGGATTTGGGCAAATTTTAAGGCAAGCAGATAAAACACCGCAAGCTGGCAGCTGTAGGCTTTTGTTGTTGCAACGGAGATTTCAGGACCTGCCCAGGTGTAGAGCACTGCATCAGATTCGCGGGCGATGGAACTGCCGACAACATTGACAATGGAAAGAACCTTGCAGCCATGGGCCTTTGCGTCACGGAGAGCAGCAAGGGAATCGGCGGTTTCACCGCTTTGGCTGACAATGATGACGAGGGAGTTTTCCTGATAGATCGGATTTCGATAGCGAAATTCGCTGGCAAGATCGGTTTCAACCGGAATGCGGGCCAGCTCTTCGATCACGTATTTTCCGGCTGCACCGGTATGATAGGCAGAGCCGCAGGCAACGATGGATATTTTCCGGAGATTTTTAATCTCCTCGTCGGTCATACCGATTTCGCCCAGATCGATTTCATTCTCGTGAATGCGGGGAGAAATCGTGTCACGGACAGCCTTTGGCTGCTCGTGGATTTCCTTGAGCATAAAGTGTTCGTAGCCACCTTTTTCGGCAGCGTGGATATCCCAGTCGATGGTGACGGGCTGTTTTTCAATGGGTTCGCCGTCAATATTGCAGAAGCGCGTGTGCTCATTGGAAAGGCAGACGATTTCTTCATTTTCCACATAATAAACTGTCCGGGTATACTGCAGGATGGCGGGAACGTCGGAGGCAATGAATTTTCCGGTATCGTTTATGCCAACGATCAGCGGGCTGTCCTTGCGGGCGGCGTAGATGTGATGCGGATGATCTAAAAACATGATGCCGAGAGCATAGGAGCCCTCTACGCGGTGCATGACCTTTTCAATCGCTTCGACCGGATCGCCGCGGTAATATTCAGTCAGCATGTGTGCAAGCACCTCCGTATCTGTTTCAGATACAAACCGATAGCCTTTCTTTTCCAGACGCTGTTTGAGCTTTTCATAGTTTTCGATGATGCCGTTGTGGACGACAGCAATGGTATGCTCCTCGTTCATATGGGGATGGGCATTTGTGTCAGAGGGACAGCCATGTGTCGCCCAGCGGGTGTGACCGATGCCGCAAAAACCGGGCAGCAATGTGCCGTGGTTTATTTTTTCATCCAGAACGCGAAGCCTGCCGACTGCTTTTTCCATATGGATTTTTTGACCATCAAAAACAGCGATTCCGGCAGAGTCATAGCCTCTGTATTCCAGCTTGGAAAGCCCATCCAAAATGATGGGGGCCGCCTGCTGTTTTCCGATATAACCTGCAATTCCACACATGATTTTTTCCTCCTTGTGCCATAAAAAGAGGCGCAGTTATCCTGTCTGTGGATAAAAGCGCCGTTGCTTCTCTACATATCTTATGCCTGTCGATTATTTTTCAGGTAGAAAAGATCGAAGATCCGACAAACATATTGTTCAGTATATATAATTCGAAGAAAAATGTCAAGTTTTTGGTGTATAGAATAAGATTTTTGGTGTATATAAAATCCAAATGCCGTGGACAAATGAGAACAATCGGGGAGATCGCGTCGCTTGATGCAGGGGGTGGATTATGGTAAGATGGGGATACAGCATTGTACAGTATGAGGAGAAGTGACAAATGAGCTACATTACAACCTACACCGGAAAACATTTTGACCCGATACAACCGGAGCCGGGGTTATTTGATTTAACGGATATTTCCCATGCGCTGTCGCTTTTGTGCCGCGGCAACGGACACATGAAACATTTTTATTCCGTGGCGCAGCACAGCATCGCATGTGCGGAGGAGGCGAAGGCACGCGGATATTCGGCAAGGGTGCAGCTTGGCTGTCTTTTACACGATGCGAGTGAGGCATATCTGTCGGATGTGACCAGACCGGTAAAAAAAGACCTGGACTATTATCTAAAAGTGGAAGCGCTGCTTCAGGATCGTCTGTGGGCGTTTTTTATTCCGGGACGGGTTTTGAGCGAAGAAGAACGCGGACAGATTTTTGAGATTGATGACGCGATGCTTTCCTGGGAGTTTAGGGAGCTGATGGCGGAAGAACTCGGGGATGGCTGGAAGCAGTTAAAAACTGTGCCGGATTGCTCCTTTGCAGGAATGGAAGATGTGGAAAAGCGGTTTAGCGTCTGGTATCGGGACACGATCGGGCAGGTGAAAAGAAAATGAAAAAATTACTGGTGCTGTTTCCTGGCGTCGGCTATTCAACCGCACGTCCGCTGTTATATTATGCGAAACGGATGGGACAGGAAAAGGGCTACGAAGTTCTGGAACTGGAATATAGACGGATGCCGGAGCATCCGTTTGACAATTTAAAAGAGACTGCCAAAACAGTTTGCGCTTGCGCAGAAGCATGGGCGGAACATGTGGATTGGGAAAAATATGATCAAATTGCGTTTGTTTCAAAAAGTGTAGGAACCGTGGCGGCGGGTTTCCTGACCCGAAGATTGGCAGAAACAGGCGGATGTGTGCAGATCGTCAACCTTTTCCTCACGCCGATTGAGCCGACGCTTAAATATCTGACCGAAGCAAAAAACGGCACAAAAATGGGTTCGTCCCAGATCGTCTTTTCCGGCACAGCGGATCAGTGGATGGAGCCGGAACTGCTGGCAGATTTTTGCAGGAAGCATGGAATCGAGCATCACGCTTATGCAGGAGGAAATCATTCGATCGAAACAGGGCATGTGCTGCGGGATGTGGAGATTGCAAAAGAAATCGTGGGATTCTATGAGAAGTTGCTGTAAGCCGACGCTGCGGGCAAAGGGTACAGGCTGGGAAAGCGAATACATGGATCGAACTGCAGCGAGGTATTGCCTTGTGATTCTGCAGAAAAATTTGATATGGGAGGAAAGCAGAAAGCGCTGTGCAGCCGAAGTATGAGAAAAACTTCGGTTGCGCAGCGCTTTTTATTCATGACAATAGAATGCTCGCAGAGCGTGCATTCTATTGTTGATATTCTACAAACGTCCCTGTTACTTCTGCGGCGCAGATGCAACGGCTACCTTGGAGTCCGCAGTGCCGTAGTACATGTAATAGCGTCCGTGGAAGCTGACAAGACCCTCCAAAAAGCAGGTCGGCATGACCTGTCCTTCCAGCTCAAAGGATTCAGACGGGCTGATGAAGGGACGGGTGGTGCGTGCGATCAGACAGGTCGGATTTTCGGGATCGATCAGGAGCTGACCGCCCTGATACATAGTGTCATGTCCCCCGAGACGTTCCGGGTTGTTACCCTTGCCGTTGTAGATTAAAACGATACCGGCATCTGTCAGGATTGCCTGAGGGCCCGGCTCGCACAGAAATTCATCATAGTTGCCGACTCTGGGGCGGATGATGGGAAGCAGGACTCTTGCAACTTCATCGTTATCCTTGCAGCGGGAATCGTGCTGGCTGAAGGAATGGGACGGGTCTGCACCATCTGCAAGAAATTCCACCGGTGTCCAGTGGATCAGATCATCGGAGGTGGCAGCATAAATGTCACTTTCTCCCCAGTACATCCAGTAGGTTTCTTTGAGCTTGACCGGATAAAAGTGGTCACCCTCCTGCCTGCAGACAACTGCGCCGGATTTTGACCAGAGGTTTTTATATTTCCCATTCATTGCATCCTTGAAGATCGGTCCGTGCTTTTTCCAGTGGACGAGATCGGTGCTTTCTGCGCAGCAGAGCAGTGCAACTTTTCCGTTATAGGAAGTATAGTAGAGAAAATATCTTCCGTCCTTTGTTTCTACAATACGGGGATCCTCGCAGCCGCCCTCCCATTCATAGACGGAAAATTCGTCCTTTTCGGGATACAGGACGGGCTCCGGCATGGTGGTAAAATGCAGCCCGTCGTCGCTGACTGCCAGACCGATGCGAGAGGTTCCTGCATATTTTCCCTCGTGATCTTCTGCGCGGTAAAGCAGGTAAACGCGGTCATCCTTTACGACGGCCGCAGGATTAAATACATCCTTTGCTTCCCAGCCGAGTTCCTTTTCCTGAACCGGGCAGAAAAAACGGGATACTGCATTGGGAACCAGACAGGGATTGGCTTCGGCAGCCTTTTCAAAAGGACCGAGCATCCAGGAATATTCTTTTGTCATTGGTAAGTCCTCCTTTTTATAGGGAAAACAGATCGCAGCGTGCGGTGTTTCCCCGGATTGTGATATTCCCCCAAGAGCGTTAAAGGCTATTTACGCTGACTATAGCATAGGAGAAGGGAAAAGTCTGTGTAGAAAATGTCAGAAAGGGGGAAAAGGAATGTGATTTTCTGGAGTCTTATAGTTGCGAGATGGATGATGAAACAATAGAATGCATGCTCTGCGAGCATGCTGTTGTCATGAATAAAAATCCCGGACTCCTGTGATTTGGAACAGGAGTCCGGGATTTTTTATACGACATGCTGCCGTGTTTATGGATTGTTTTGCTGTGTTATCATTCTACATCCTGCAGTGCAGCGGTATTTTCTTCGCCGGTGCGAACCTTTACGACTCTGTCAACATTGTATACAAAAATCTTGCCATCGCCGATGTGACCGGTAAAGAGTACCTTCTTTGCAGTTGCAATGACGGAATCAACAGGGATCTTGCTGACGACAACCTCGATCTTTACCTTAGGCAGCAGGGTTGCATCGATTTCTGCACCACGATACATTTCGCCTGCACCCTTCTGGATGCCGCAGCCCATTACCTGTGTCATGGTCATACCGGTTACACCAAGGTCGTTTAATGCAGTCTTCAGTGCTTCGAAGCGAGACAGCTTTGCAATGATGACAACCTTGTAAATGCCGCTTGCAGAAGCGGTGATCGGAGCTTCCACAACCTTGACAGCTGCATCCTTCTGGAACTCGGAAGCCTTGTCGTAATCCGAAACACCGAGATCGGTGTTTTCGTTGACATCCATTGTCATGGTGTTGGAGATATCCATGATGGAGAAGCCGGCATATGCGGATGGAAGACCATGTTCTTTTGCATCAAGACCAATAATTTCCTCTTCTTCGGAAACACGAAGACCGAAAATCTTTTTGATAATAATAAATGTAATTGTGATGGTTACAGCAGTCCATGCGATGGTAGCGAACATGCCAAGAAGCTGTAAACCAAGCTGTTTGAAGCCGCCGCCGTAGAAGAGACCTGCACCTGCGATCTGGTTTGCGCCGAAGCTTACACCATCACCGAAGCCTCTTGCAAAGGCAGGAGCGGAAGGAGTAGCGAAAAATCCGACTGCAACTGTGCCCCAGATACCGTTTAAGCAGTGTACTGCAACTGCTCCGACAGGATCATCCACATGGAGCTTGTAATCCAGAAACCATACGCCAAAGACAACCAGAACACCGGCAACTGCGCCGATTACGATGGAACCAAAAGCATCTACAACATCACAGCCTGCGGTAATGGCAACCAGACCGGCGAGGGAAGCATTTAAGCACATCGAAACATCAGGCTTGCCATATTTTACCCAGGTAAGGATCATGGTAACAACGGTTGCAATGGCGGGAGCGATGGTTGTAGTAACAAAGATGGAGCCGAGCTCTTCAACGGAGGTTGCAGCAGCACCGTTGAAGCCGTACCAGCCAAGCCACAGAATGAAAACGCCCAGTGCACCGATCGGAAGGTTATGTCCGGGAAATGCGTTTACCTTTGTTACTTTGCCTGCCTTATCCTTTACAAACTTACCGATACGGGGACCAAGCATTGCTGCACCGATCAGAGCGGAAATACCGCCGACCATGTGGATGCAGTTGGAACCTGCGAAATCATGGAAGCCGATCTGGGAAAGCCAGCCGCCGCCCCATGTCCAGTGTGCTTCAATCGGATAAATGACTGCGGAAATGACTCCGGAGTATACACAGTAGGAAATGAACTTTGTACGTTCTGCCATTGCACCGGATACGATGGTAGCGGTTGTTGCACAGAACACAAGGTTGAATACGAAGTTTGACCAGTCAAAATTTGCATAATCGGTAAAAATGTCAAATCCGGGTTTTCCGATGATGCCGGCCATGTCTTCTCCGAGCAGAAGGCTGAAGCCGATCAGAATGAAAACAACGGTACCGATACAGAAGTCCATCAGGTTCTTCATCAGGATATTGCCGGCATTCTTTGCTCTTGTAAAGCCGGTTTCCACCATTGCGAATCCGGCCTGCATCCAGAATACCAGCGCAGCGCCGATCAGAAACCAGACACCGAATACTTCGCCGTTTAAAACGCTTAAGATTTCTTCTGTCATAATAGTTCCTCCTCATTTTGTGGTATAAAAAAACGACGCCAGGGATTTCTTCCTTTCGAAGCCCCATTGCATCGTTTCAGGTGGATGTCAGACAATCCGGTTTGCCCGAGATCCGGAATATGTTTATCCGACCGCATGCGAAATCGAGTTGGGTTGTCGGATAAAAAAAGGTGCTGCGACGTTTTGTCGTAGCACCTTTGCTATGTTGGCAGTATAGCACCGTGCTAAGAACGTGTCAAGGAAAAAATGAAAAATTTATAAACTTGAAAATCCAAAGAGCAAGTCCGTTTTTTTGGACACATTATCTGTTATGCTGGAATTGTTCCAGACAGGGACAGAAAGAGAGAAGATGAGTATGATCGTGCAGATGAGCAGTAAGTCAAAAATATATCACAGACCGGGATGTCAGTATTTGAATCGTATCAAGGAAGGATATCTGACATTAGTGGAGCTACAGAAGAAAACAGCTGGAAAATTATCTCCCTGTAAATGTTGCTGTAAGCTCAGCAAAATGTACAGGGACTACGAACCGGCGATGAAAAAGATTCTTGAAGAGATTGACGGATTAGCGAAGCTGGAAGAAAATCAGATCAAAATCCAGGCGAAAAATTATTGTTGGGAAATCCGGTTTGATCCAGCAAAGCAGCATTTCAGGCTGTATAAGAAAATTTGGGATGAGACGATAGGACGGACGAATCTGATACAATGCAGCGGATATGATGGGAAAGAAGAGACCGGGCAGCTTGAGAAGATAATAGCTTTGCTTGTAGGAAAAGAGAGAACAGCATCTTATCCGGAAGCTTACCGGAAAGCTGCGTGGAATATTGAGCGTCAGGCAAAAGAGCATCATATGAGTATTGAGTATGACGGAGATATTTTATATGTACTTACGGATATGGCTGCATGGAAAATAGTATTTTTTGACCGGAAGCAGTGTTACAAGCTGTTCCACTGTCCGTTTGGCGGGAAAAAGATGACAATGGAGCAGGCAAAAAAAGCCAGCTATCACAGACAGGTGGATGCAGGAGAAAATAGTCATCCTGCGAAATATCTGAAATATATTGCCGGTCATGACCGTGCTAAGAAGATTATGGAACAGGATTATCATTTGCTTCCGCAGAGAAGCAATAAAGAAAAAATGTATTATAATCAGGCGAGAAAGAGAGAGGCAAGGAAAAGTACCAGACGGGTCTGGAACCTGTTTGCGGAGCTGGAAGCACAACAGGAAGGCTTTCAAAAACTGTCGTTTTGTTGATAAGTAAAGAATTTATGCGGGACGTTTTTATTGTACATAACACCAGCCCGCAGAAACTCTGCGGGCTGGCATTTTCCATACCGGTGCAGTTCCGGTACAAATATATAAAGTATGCATCTGACAGTCAGGGGGAGAGTTATACAGGGTAGTGACTGTCAAAGCATGCTTTGCAAAGTGGAAGATCCCCGGTCATCTGCTTCAAGTCCTCCAGCTTCATGTAACCGAGGGAGTCTGCGCCGATAGAGGCGCAGATTTCGGCAGCAGTGTGGGAGGACGCGATCAATTGATCGTTGCTGGGAACATCGGTTCCGTAGTAACAGGGGAAAAGAAAAGGAGGGGAGCTGATACGTACATGCACCTCCGTTGCGCCGGCATCCTTTAACATACGGATCAGGCTGGCCATTGTCGTGCCGCGGACGATAGAATCGTCAATCAGGACAAGACGTTTGCCTTTGACGACGCTGGAGAGTACGCTCAGTTTCAGGTGAACAGCGGACTCCCGCTCCTTTTGGGTGGGTTTGATGAAAGTTCTTCCCACATAGCTGTTTTTGTGAAACGCAAGGGCGAATGGCAGACCGCAGGCCTGCGCATAGCCCATTGCTGCAGCCAGACCGGAATCCGGGACTCCGGTAACAAGATCCGCCTCGACCGGGTAGGAAGCGGCAAGCGCTTTTCCGGCGCGGATTCTGGCATCATATATGTTTACATTGTCCATCGTGGAATCCAGACGGGCAAAATAGATGTATTCGAAAATACAATGTGCATGAGGAATCTGTGCAGCTTTACTTTCCTCGATGAGACGGGAATCGGATTTGATCCCATTTTCGGTAATGGTAACGATCTCGCCGGGAAGAATATCACGTACAAATTCTGCGTCTACAGCTGTCAGGGCGCAGCTTTCCGATGCAAGGATGTAGCTGTCACCACGTTTGCCCAGACATAATGGTTTTAAACCGAGCGGATCTCGGACGCCGATCAGTTTTCTGGGGCTGATGATGACAAGAGCGTAACCGCCCTTTAATTTGCGTGCAGTCTGTAAAATTGCATCTTCCACACAGGAGGTGTGGGTTCTTTCCCGTGCGATATCGCAGGCGATGACCTCGGAGTCTGTCGTAGAGCGGAAAATAGCGCCGCCCTCCTGAAGAGACTGACGGAGCTCGGATGCATTTGTGATGTTGCCGTTATGGGCAAGCGCAAGCGTGCCTTTTAAATAGTTCAAGACGAGGGGCTGCGCATTTTCCACGATGCTTGCGCCGGTCGTGGAGTAGCGGACGTGCCCGATGCCGATATTTCCCTTCAGGGAATCCAGGGATTTTTCATGAAACACCTCGCTGACAAGCCCCATGTCTTTGTGCCAGGTGATATTTCCTTTCGGGCCATTTGTGTTACAGACGGCAATACCGCAGGCTTCCTGTCCGCGGTGCTGCAGAGCAGAAAGCCCGTAGTAGATAGAAGGAGCAGCGGCGCTGCCATCGGGATTATAAATCCCGAAGACGCCGCATTCCTCTTTCAGTTTATCCTCTTGTTCCGGATCAAAAAAACTCATTTTAAAGTGTCCCTTCCGGCTGTTTTAAACGGAAAACAGCAGCTTCTCGTAGTTCGGGTAAGGCAGGATGCTGTCAGGAATATAGGTTTCTGCAGCATCTACAGCGCTGCGGACTGCATCCATATCAGGCAGGATTGTCTCGTGATAGAACAGGGACAGGGCAGGCTGATTGCTCATGCCTTCTGCTGTTGCAAGATCTGCTTCCAGCTTTTCTTCCGCGGTAAAAATGGCTTCGTAATAGCCGGAAAGTGTGGTCAGCAGTTTCTCCTGTGCGGTGCAGGGCAGTGTTGCAAGAACTGCTTTTTTCGCGGAGATCGATGCTGCAACCTCGTCTGTATAGGTCATCAGGGCAGGCAGGAAATCGCGGCGAACCATATCCTCCATGGTCTTTGCTTCGATATGGATGGTTTTGCTGTAGGTCTCCAGCAAAATTTCATATCTGGAGAAGATCTCTTCTTTGGAGAAGATGTGATGGCTGGTAAACAGGTCGATATTCTTCTCGTGAATGAAATAAGGAAGCGCATCAGGAGTGGACTTTAAGTTGTACAGACCGCGCTTTTCAGCTTCCTGAACCCATTCGTCAGAATAGCCGTTGCCGTTAAAGATAACCTTTTTGTGCTTCAGGATCGCTCTCTTTACCAGAGCGCGAACTGCTTCATCCATCTGATCTTCGGGGAAGGCCTTTAATTCTCCGTAGAACTGACGCAGTGCTTCTGCAACAGCTGTATTTAAAATGATGTTTGGACCTGCCACAGAGCTGGAAGAGCCAAGGCTTCTGAATTCAAATTTATTGCCGGTAAATGCAAAGGGTGAGGTTCTGTTTCTGTCGGTATTATCCTTAAAGAAATGAGGCAGTACAGTTGCGCCGGTATCCATCTGAACAAGAGGATGCTTGCCAAAGAAAGTATCATTTTCAATGGAATCCAGAACAGCAGTCAGCTCATCTCCAAGGAAGATGGAGATAATAGCCGGAGGCGCCTCATTTGCACCGAGACGATGATCATTTCCTGCGCTGGCAACGGAGATACGCAGCAGATCTGCATAATCGTCAACCGCTTTGATGACAGCCATCAGGAAAATCAGGAACTGTGCGTTTTCAGCAGGAGTACGTCCGGGCTCCAGCAGGTTTACACCAGTATTTGTAATCATGGACCAGTTGTTGTGTTTACCGGAACCATTGATACCGTCGAAGGGTTTTTCATGGAGCAGGCATACCAGACCGTGTTTGTCAGCAACTTTTTTCATGACTTCCATCGTCAGCTGATTGTGATCGACGGCAACGTTTGCCGTGTCGAAAATCGGAGCTAACTCATGCTGGGCAGGAGCAACTTCGTTATGCTTTGTCTTTGCAGGGATGCCAAGCTTCCAGAGCTCTTCATCCAGATCATGCATGTATGCGGATACGCGGGGCTTTAATGCGCCGAAATAATGATCTTCCATTTCCTGACCTTTGGGAGACATTGCGCCGAACAGAGTTCTGCCGGTAAAGATCAGATCTTTTCTCTGCTCATACAGAGCTTTGTCAACCAGGAAATACTCCTGCTCAGGACCGATGGTGGTGGAAACACTTGTAACATCCTTGTTTCCGAGCAGCTGCAGAATTCTGACTGCCTCTGTGTTCAGAGTTTCCATGGAACGCAGCAGAGGAGTCTTTTTATCCAGTGCTTCGCCGCTGTAAGAACAGAAAGCGGTAGGAATGTAAAGGGTTCCATCTTTAATAAAAGCGGGAGAAGTAGGATCCCATGCCGTATAACCTCTTGCTTCAAAAGTAGCGCGCAGACCGCCGGACGGGAAGCTGGACGCATCCGGCTCACCCTTTACCAGCTCTTTTCCGGAGAAATCCATGATGATCTGACCATCTCCGACCGGACTGATGAAGCTGTCATGCTTTTCAGCAGTGAAACCGGTCATGGGCTGAAACCAGTGCGTATAATGGGTAGCACCGTGCTCAACGGCCCATTCCTTCATGGCAACCGCAACGGAATTGGCAACATCCAGTTCCAGATGGGTGTTATTTTCGATTGTTTTACGCACCGCTTTGTAAATATCCTTGGGGAGCTTTTCGCGCATCACTTTGTCGTTAAAGACCAGGCTGCCGTAAATTTCAGGAATACTTTTTGACATAGATCAAATCTCCTTTCAACTGTAGGGTAAGCATTATACATTTCGGTGTTTTGTCTGACGAAACGTTTCGTCCTGCAGAAGGTATTCTTTAGAACGAAAAAAGGCACTTCGGAGAAGATTCTCCAAAGCGCCTTTGCTTTATGTGACGTATCATACTCACAAATAATAAAACTGTCAAGCCCCTTTTTTCAAAAAACGAAAATTTGTGCAGCAAAGCCACAGGTGCATTTGAGGCGGCTTTTTTGTCAACTTACCTCCGATCCTGAGACAAACCGCATGTTTTCGTGTATGCTTTTGTCAACGAAAGGAAAGGAGGTCGGGGCATGAAAGTGAGCATTGAACTTTCACCGGAATACCGGATTCCGTATGCAGTCATTTATGTGGATGAAATAACGGATGAAATCCAGAAAATCATGGAGAGTTTCAGCCGGCAGGAAATGCCGATCACGGCGCTGCAGAATGAGGAGAATCTCGTTGTCCTGCAGCCAGAGGAAATCTACATGGTGAGGGTGGAAGCAGGAGAGACGATTCTTTTTGGAGAGTGTTCGAAATATCGTTCCAGAAAGAGGCTTTATGAACTGGAAAGACAGCTTGGAAAACAGTTTATGCAGATCTCAAAATCCACACTGGTTAATCTTTCGTATCTGGACAGTATCGAGGCCGGGTTTAACGGCACCTTGCTTCTGAAGTTGAAAAATGGCTGCAAAGATTATGTATCCAGAAAATATCTGCCGGAATTTAAGAAATATCTGGGACTGTAGGAGGAATAAAGATTGAAAAATAAAATTTTTCAATCGCGAGATTTGTGTCTGCGCGCACTTGACGCAAATCTCGGCATGCACAAAAAGCGTGCGCAGAAATGAGAGGAAAGCATGAAAGCGATTGTAAAAGAAGCAGCGAAATATGTTGGAATCAGCACCGGGATTGCGCTTGGAATTTTCTGCTTTGTCGGAATGATATTTGACCTGTATTATGGCGGAAATTTCAGTCTTTCCGGGTATCAGTTCACGAAGATGGTGGTCGGTTGTGTGGTGGTCGGCTGGGGCTTTGGCGTTCCGGCTGTCGTTTACCGGAAAGAAAATATGCCGATGCCGATCCGTGTTGTAATCCATATGGGAAGCGGCTGCGTGATTTATACGCTGGTCGCGTGCTGGGCCGGCTGGATCGACCTGTCAGCGGGGCTCTGGCAGGGAATCGGCATGATTGCTGCTCAGCTGGCAGCAGCATTTCTGATCTGGTTTTTCTTTCTGCTGCATTACCGCCGGGAAGCGAAAGAGATGAATGAACGGATACAGGAGATGAAAAAAGGGAAGGATTAAAATCCTTCCTTATTTCGTTGGATGCGAAGTTCTTTTCTTTTCTGCCCGGCTTCCCATTCCGCCTGCTGTCCGATGGATTCGATCAAAAGACCGGGAACTTTGGTCGGTTTTCCGTTATTGTCGACGGCGACGAGCGTCAGATAAGCCCTGTTTACGGGATACCGTGTGCCGTCAAGCTTTTCCACATAGGTATCAACCCGGACTTCCATAGAAGTGTTTCCGACCCAGGTGAGGGTTCCGACCAGCACGACAAGGTCGTTCTGGTACACGCCGCGGATGAATTTCAGGTTATCGACGGATGCGGTGATGACGTTGCACTGGGAATGCCGGATGCCGACGAGCCCGGCGGCTTCGTCAATCCATTCCATCAGCCTGCCGCCGAAAAGCCGTCCTGCACCGTTTAAATGTTCCGGGCGGATCTGATAGACCTGTTCCACGCGGGATTCGATTGCTCTTTTTTTCATAGTATTTTAGGAAGACCTCCATTCTGAGTACAGATTTTCCTGCAGGCGCGAAAATGGTCCGCAGGGAACTTAAAAGCCTTGAGATTATTTTATTTCTATAGTTTGGGACAGTCAAGTGGCAGAAGGTAAAGCGCGTCAGCGCGGGCTCACTCAATAATTTCCCTTTACACACCCGAGCAGTGTTGTTATAATACTTTCCGGGAATGAGGTTCTCCCGCGTCGTATGGCGAAACCGCTTGAAAGAATTTTAAGCTGATGGCTTCTGTGATTTTAGATGTGAAAGCGACAGACTTTGGGCATCGATGGCTGGCAGTAAATATCCGTAAAGATGTTTGCATGCAGCCAAAATCGCAGAGGGCATTGGCTTTTTTGATTTTTGACAGTAGAATGTTTGCAGAGCGTGTATTCTGTTATTTTACAAGAAAGCGGGAGAGCACACAGCCGAATAAAAAAACCAGCGCAAGAGGCTTTCAGTTTCGTTGCGTCCATCCCACAGGGAATAGAAAAGGAGAAAAGATTGAAAAATAAAATTTTTCAATCGCGAGATTTGTGTCTGCGCGCACTCGACACAAACTCGGAACGTGCAAAAAACGTGCGCGGAAATGAGGGGAAACATGCTGACAGGAAAAGTTGCAGTAATAACCGGAGCATCCAGAGGAATCGGAAGAGCAACGGCGATTGAACTTGCCAAAAGAGGTACCTTTGTGATCGTCAATTACAGGGGATCGGAGGCGGCAGCACTTGAAACGGTTGCAGAAATAAAGTCTGCAGGCGGGGATGCAGTGTGCATGGCATGGGATGTTTCTGATTATGCAGAGTGTGAAAAAAATATCAAACAGATCATAGATACATTTGGAAGAATCGATATCCTGGTCAATAATGCAGGCATAACAAGGGATGATCTCTTGATGAAACTGTCGGAGGAGGATTTTGATGCTGTGATTGCTGCAAATTTGAAAGGAACTTTTTGCATGCTGCATTTTGTTTCCCGTCAGATGATTCGCCAAAGAAGCGGAAAGATCATCAATCTTGCATCTGTAGTCGGAATTTGCGGGAATGCAGGACAGGTAAATTATGCGGCGTCCAAGGCTGGTGTGATCGGTATGACAAAGAGTGCGGCAAAAGAGCTGGCTTCACGCAATATTACAGTGAATGCAGTTGCACCGGGATGGATTGAGACCGATATGACAAAAAATTTAAGCGATGCAGCCAGAGAACGAATGCTTTCTGCAATCCCATTGAAAAAACCTGGAACGGCAAAACAGGTGGCGGGGGTGATCGCGTTTCTGGCATCCGAAGACGCAGATTATATTACCGGTCAGGTATTGCAGGTAGATGGCGGCATGCTGATGTAGCAAAAAAAGCAGAAGCAAATCTGGCGCAAGACAGCTTTGAGATAGCAGCACAGGGAATTTTCAGGACATGAGGAGCCTTATGAAAAAAAATACAGAGGAAAAAATGGTGCAGAAAAGAAGAGTTGTGATCACCGGATTAGGCGCGGTTACGCCAATCGGGAATACGGTTCCGGAATTTTGGACAAACGTCAGAAAAGGAACCGTAGGAATTGGAGAAATTACCGGATTTGATACGAAGGATTTTAAAGTAAAGCTTGCAGCTCAGGTAAAAGATTTCCATGGGGAAGAGAGAATGGATGCAAAAGCGGCAAGGCGGATGGAACTGTTTTCCCAGTATGCAGTCGCAGCTGCAAAGGAGGCCCTGGAGGATTCCGGTCTCGATCTGACAAAAGAAGATCTGTTTCGTGCCGGTGTGATCGTGGGATCCGGAATTGGCAGCCTTTCGACTATTGAAAAGGAATACGCAAAAATCCTGGGAGGAAGGGCAAATCGGGTAGATCCTTTGATGGTTCCGAGAATGATTTCCAATATGGCAGCAGGAAATATTTCCATTCAACTGGGTATACGCGGAAAATGCACCAATGTTGTAACGGCATGTGCTTCCGGAACAAACTGCATCGGAGACGCATTCCGCGCCATTCAGTATGGGGACGCGGAGATCATGTTTGCCGGCGGAGCAGAAAGCTGTATTTGTCCGACAGGTATTGCAGGATTTCAGGCTCTTACGGCGCTTTCTCAGGAAACAGATCCGCTGCGGGCATCCATTCCCTTTGATGTAGACAGAAAAGGCTTTGTTCTTGGGGAAGGTGCCGGGATCCTTGTTCTGGAAGAGCTGGAGCATGCCCGGAAAAGAAGCGCAAGAATTTACGCAGAGCTGGTTGGATATGGTGCGACCGGAGATGCATTTCATATTACATCGCCATGTGAGGATGGAAGCGGTGCAGCAAGGGCGATGGAGCTTGCTATGCAGGAGGCAGAAACAGAGCCGGATCAGATCGGATATATCAATGCACATGGAACAGGGACGCATCATAATGATTTGTTTGAAACACGGGCGATCAAACGGGCATTTGGAGAAGCAGCAAAACAGGTGACTGTTAATTCCACCAAATCCATGATCGGGCATTTACTTGGTGCGGCTGGTGCAGTAGAGGCAATTGTATGTGTGAAAACCTTGCAGGAGGGCTTTATTCATCAGACTGTCGGTACGAAGGAGACGGATGCAGAATGTGACCTCGATTATACCATTGGTGCACCGAAGCAGAAAAAACTGGATTATGCAATGAGCAATTCCCTTGGCTTTGGCGGACACAATGCCACTATTTTAATGAAACGCTATGAGGAAGGAAACAGGGAGTAACAGATATGGAATTGGAACAGATCGCAGAGCTGATCGACCGGGTATCGGCATCAGAGCTTGACAGTTTTTGCCTGGAACAAAACGGTATGCGTTTAAGCCTAAAAAAGAAGCAGCCTCGTAAGCAAACAGATCCAGAAACACAAAGCACTTTGGTGCAGCTGCAAAAACAGTCGGAAAGTCCACAAGAACAGTCAAAACAGATGTCACCGGTGGAGCTTACAGGAACAGAGCCCACAAAAACAGAGCATACAAAAACGGTAGTCTCCCCGCTGGTTGGTATTTTTTATGCAGCGCCAGCAGAGGATGCCGAACCCTTTGTACAGGAAGGCGACGGGATAGAAAAGGGTCAGACCCTTGGAATTGTGGAAGCCATGAAGCTGATGAATGAGCTGGAAAGTGATTACTGCGGGACCGTGAAGCAGATTCTTGTATCAAACGGGGAGATGGTGGAATACGGGCAGCCGCTTTTTATTGTGGAAGAACAGAACTAAAACGGATATGGAGAACCCTATGAAGCAGTTGAATATTATGCAGATCCAGGAACTGATTCCGCACAGACATCCCTTTTTGCTGATTGACGGAATTGAGGATTATGAGCCGGGAGAATATGCAGTTGGCTATAAATGTGTTACATACCGGGAAGATTTTTTTGCCGGACATTTTCCGGAGGAGCCTGTAATGCCGGGAGTGCTGATCCTGGAGGCATTGGCGCAGACAGGAGCAGTAGCGATTTTATCGCTTCCGGAAAACAAAGGTAAAATTGCATATTTTGGTGCAGTGGATAAATGCCGCTTTAAAGGAAAAGTGATTCCGGGTGACAGACTTTGCCTGGAAACACGCATTATCCGAAAAAAAGGACCGATGGGAATCGGAGAGGCAACTGCCAGTGTAGGCGGAAAGATTGTTGCAAGGGCAGAGCTGACATTTATGATAGGAGCTTGATAACAGACATGATCAGAAAGGTACTTGTTGCAAACAGAGGTGAAATTGCGGTTCGGATCATCCGGGCGTGTCGGGAGATGGAAATTGAGACGGTTGCTGTGTACTCCGAAGCAGACCGGGATGCATTGCATGCAAAGCTGGCGGATGAGGCTGTCTGCATTGGACCTGCGCGTCCGACAGATAGCTATCTGGCAATGGAACAGATTCTGAGCGCCGCTGTTGTAACAGGGGCGGATGCGATTCATCCGGGATTTGGATTTCTGTCAGAGAACAGCCGGTTTGCAGAGCTGTGTGAAAAATGTGGGATTATTTTTATCGGTCCTCCTGCAGAGGTGATCGCACGAATGGGGAATAAGCAGGAAGCCAGAAATACGATGCAGAAAGCAGGAATCCCGATTATTCCGGGCAGCAGGGATGCTGTTTATAAGGAAGAAGATGGACTGGAGCAGGCAAAAGCGATCGGATATCCTGTCATGATCAAGGCTGCCCTTGGAGGCGGAGGAAAGGGTATGCGTGTGGCACAAAGCCCGGAGGAGTTCAGAAAAAATTTCCGGATAGCACAGACAGAAGCAAAACAATCCTTTGGAGATGGAGCGATGTATTTGGAGCATTTTCTGACCGGACCAAAGCATGTGGAGGTACAGATTCTGGCAGATCGTGCAGGAAATACGATCTATCTGGGAGAACGGGACTGTTCTATGCAGCGACGGCATCAGAAGGTGCTGGAGGAAGCACCCTGTGCAAGCATTTCCCAAAGTCAGCGTCAAAAAATGGGGGAATGTGCTGTAGGCGCAGCAAAGGCTGCTGGATATGTGAACGCAGGTACGATAGAGTTCTTACTGGAGCCGAATGGGAATTTTTATTTTATGGAAATGAATACCAGAATTCAGGTAGAGCATCCGGTTACGGAATGGGTTACGGGTGTGGACCTGATCAAGGAGCAGATTCGAATTGCGGATGGACAGCTGCTTTTACTGCAGCAGCAAGATGTGTCTGTAAATGGTCATTCCATAGAAGTCAGGATAAACGCTCAAAATCCGGACGCGGGATTTGCACCATGCCCGGGAACGGTTACAGGGCTGCATTTGCCGGGAGGAAAGGGTGTCCGTGTTGACTCTGCCATTTACAGTGGCTATACGATTCCGCCGTTTTATGATGCGATGATCGCAAAGATCAGTGTATGGGCGAAAAGCCGCCGGGAGGCAATTGAAAAGCTTCACAGTGCGCTGGGAGAAGTGATCATAGAGGGCGTAGATACAAATGTAGATTTTTTGTATGAGCTTCTGGAGAATGAAGAGTTCCGGCAGGGAAAAACGGACATTGAATTTCTGGAACGCAGGAATGGAGAAAGCAAGTGAATCTGGATCATGTTTTTAAAAAAACAAAAACGGCTTTGAAAAAAAGAGAAAGCACCACAACTGTTCCGGATGGCTTATTATGCCGCTGCAGCAGATGTAAAAAACCGATTCTCGTACAGGAAGTGCGGGATGCATATTATATTTGTCCAAAGTGCGGAGGTTATTTTAAGGTACGTGCTTATGAGAGAATCCGCAGAGTGGCAGATGAGGGAACCTTTCAGGAATCAGACAGAGAGCTGGTCGGAGAAAATCCGCTGGGGTTTGAGGGATATGAAGAAAAGTTGGCAGCGGAAAGGCTGAAGACCAGAATGAAGGAAGCTATCGTTACAGGAACCGGTTCCATAGATGGTATACCGGCAGCCCTTGGTGTAATGGACAGCCGTTTCATGATGGCGAGCATGGGATGGGCTGTCGGGGAAAAGCTGACTCGTTTGATCGAGAAAGCAACGACGGAAAATTTACCGTTAATTCTGTTTACCTGCTCCGGCGGCGCGCGTATGCAGGAAGGAATTCATTCTTTAATGCAGATGGCAAAGGTATCTGCTGCAATGGCAAAGCACCACGCGGCAGGGCTTTTGTCTGTTTGTGTATTGACAGATCCGACTACTGGCGGTGTGACAGCGAGCTTTGCGATGGAAGGAGATGTGATACTGGCAGAGCCCAATGCGCTGATTGGGTTTGCCGGACCTCGGGTAATTGAACAGACGATCGGACAACGTTTGCCAAAGGGCTTCCAACGCTCAGAATTTTTAATGGAGCACGGATTCGTAGATCGGATCACAGAACGTTCTGAGTTAAAAAAGGTACTGGCGGATCTCTGCAGAATGCACGACCGGGAAGGCTGTAAAAAGGCGCTTTGTCAGCTGGTGGATACAGAAATGCCGGAAGGTGCAAAAAGGAACCCGACAGCCTGTCTGGTCCTGGAGCAAAAAGAATCGGAATCGGCATGGGAGCATGTGCTTGCTGCACGACGGGCGGACAGACCTGTGGGCAGTGATTATATCCGGGCACTTTTTTCCGAATTTTATGAATTTCATGGGGACAGGAGGTTTGGAGATGATCCGGCGCTGATTGGAGGAATTGGGTTATTTGAAGGAGTTCCGGTTACTGTGATTGCCCAGGAAAAGGGAACCTCCGCCAAAGATCGGGTAAAGCATAATTTTGGAATGTGTCAGCCGGAAGGATATCGGAAAGCTCTTCGTTTGATGAAGGAAGCGGAGAAATTTCATCGGCCGGTGATTTGTTTCGTAGATACCCCCGGAGCTTTTTGCGGGATTGGAGCTGAGGAGCGCGGTCAGGGATCCGCAATTGCGGAAAATCTGTTGGAGATAAGCAGGCTGAAAACACCGGTGGTATCCATCTTTATCGGGGAAGGGGGAAGCGGCGGAGCGCTGGCCCTCGCCTGTGGAGATGAAGTGTGGATGATGGAGAATGCGGTGTATTCTGTTTTATCACCGGAAGGTTTTGCAAGTATACTCTGGAAAGATAAAAAGTGTGCGCCTGAGGCTGCAGATAAAATGAAGTTGACTGCAGAGGATGTTGTGGCCGCACAGGCAGCAGAGCGGATGATCAAAGAACCGGAAAAGCTGACCACACAGAATATGGGATCAGTGTTGGAACAGCTTCGGGAAGAATTAAGAAGGTTTTTAAAACAATATGCTGTGCTGGAGCCTGAAAAACTTTGTGACAGACGGTATGAAAGATTCCGGAAGCTTTGAACCCGGCATCCTCTTTAGAAGAAATTCTGTCTCTTATACACATCTCCGAGCCCACGAGAC
>ERZ1026966.436-NODE-436-length-20700-cov-11.851586_pt1:2500-20700 | contig 20700 bp, 18 predicted proteins | sample MGYA00519296_ERZ1026966 | MGnify/ENA primary metagenome ERZ1026966 (study PRJEB26926, sample SAMN06164478) | human gut metagenome | biome: ENVO:00009003; feature: ENVO:2100002; material: ENVO:00002003 | host: Homo sapiens | place: USA | collected 2012 ... | reverse complement strand
TACACCTCTCTATTCGTCGGCAGCGTCAGATGTGTATAAGAGACAGATGCAAAACGGATATAATATATTATACCCATAAAGCACAAATGAGTATGGAAAAGATAGAAGAAATAATACACAATGCACAAAAACTATGCTCGCGTCTGGAAAAGGATGAATGGAAATGTGACTTAACTGCAAAAATGATATAAATAGTATATAAAATATAACAAGAGAGGAAGGAAGAAGAATGAAGGAGAAAACAAAAGAAAAACAAAAGGGTAAAAGCTTTTGGAAAAGGGAAGGAGTACAGGGATATTTATTCATGATCCCGACCCTGATCGGATTTCCGCTTTTGTGTGCATATCCGATGTTGTATTCCCTCTACTGTGCATTTTGTGACTGGGACGGATACAATGATCCGGTATTTGCAGGTTTGAAGAACTTCAAATACATCCTGACGCTGGACCCGGTATTTCCGAAGTCCGTAGCTGTGACATTTATTTATGCGCTGATTAACGTTCCGGTTTCCCTGATCCTCGGTCTTGCACTGGCGGTATTGTTAAACAAGCAGTTAAAAGGAATCAAGTTCTTCCGTGTTCTTTATTACCTGCCGACTATCGTACCGAGCGTTGCAGCAATCATTCTGTGGCAGTTTATGTTTAAGAGCGACACCGGTCTGTTAAACGGAATGCTTCGCCAGATCGGACTTCCTGCAGTTGGCTGGCTGACAGATGAAAAGGTTGTGCTGCTTTCCCTGAGTCTGATTAAATGGTGGGGCGTTGGAGGTATGATGATTATCTTCTTAAGCGGTCTGCAGTCTGTACCGGTAGATGTTTACGAAGCGGCAGACTTGGACGGCGCAAGCGGATGGCAGAAGTTTAAGAGCATCACGTTACCGATGATTACACCGATCGTGTTCTTACAGCTGATTACCGGTCTGATCGGATGCATGCAGTCCTTTGCAGAAGCACAGATTATGACAGGCGGCGGCCCGAACTATGCATCTCACTTTATCAATTATGATATTTATACCAATGCATTTTCCAATAACAAATTTGGACGTGCGAGTGCAGAAGCGTGGATTCTGTTCCTGATTATTATGGTATTTACTGTTATTATTTTCAGAAAATCTGAGCAGTACGTTTATTACGAGAATGAATAAGGAGGAAAATCGAAAGTGGGAAAGAAAAAGAAAGCCATTGTCACGACAGTGATTCGATATCTGATTATTTTGATCTTTTGTGTCCCGATGATTATGCCTCTTTTGTGGATGCTGACAACGGCCTTAAAAGATAATGCGGCAGTATTTGCGATGCCGCCTCAGTGGATTCCAAAAGTATTCCACTGGGAAAACTTCACAATCGGCTTACAGCAGATTGAATTCTGGAAACGCTTTGGCAATACTGTATTTATTTCCGTGATCGTATGTTTCGGTCAGGTGTGTAGCTGTATGAGCGTCGGTTACGCGCTGGCAAGACTGAGATTTCCGGGCAAGAAGGTGTGGTTTTACCTGATTGTAGGCAGCATGATGATTCCCGGCATGGTTACGGTAATCCCGGTATTCCGTTTATGGGCGGCATGCGGATTTTACGGAACCTGGTGGCCAATGATTATCCCGGCTTTCCTAGGTGCACCGTTCCAGACTTTCCTGGCAAAACAGTTTATGTCCGGTCTGCCGAAGTCTTATGATGAAGCGGCGAGAATGGACGGCGCGAGCAGACTACAGGTTCTGTTAAAGGTAATTGGACCGATGTGTAAACCGCTGATCGCAGTTATTGCAATCCAGTCGTTCCAGGGTGCCTGGAACGACTACTTAACTCCATTGCTGTATGTCATTTCCAAACCGGAAAAGTGGACACTGTCCCTGGCAGTCGGCAGAATGACAAGCAGTACTTATGGAACACAGTGGAACCTGTTTATGGCAGCAGACGTTGTCTACATGCTCCCGATCCTGATTTTGTTCTTCTTCTGTCAGAAGTACTTCATGGAAGGCCTTGGCTCTTTAAACAGTTCCGGCGTAAAAGCCTGAATGTTTTTGAAGATTGCGGAAGTGCAAAGCACGTGGCAATCTGGTATCAAAGGGGTCAAAATACTTTTTGATCCCAACATCATTTCATAGAAGGTTTTTTACAAAAAGGCTATTTGAAAAGTGCGTTTTTGTAAATAAAATACCGACAAAGATAAAAGGAGGGTATATCAAATGAAAAGAAAGAAAGCGATGGCAATTGTGATGGTTGCTGCAATGACAGTGACAATGCTGGCGGGATGCGGAAGCTCTGCATCGGATACAGCAGCAACACCTGCGGCTGATTCTGCAGTTACAGACACCAGGGCTGATTCAACGGCAGACACATCAGCGGATTCGGGGGAAGTTATAACGCTGAGAGTGGTAGACTGGGAAAGCGATGAAATGAATGCAGCGATGCAGGATGCGTTTGACAACGTATTCTCCGTAGAGCATCCCAACATCAAGGTTGAAATCGTAGAAGGTTCCTATTCCGATTACAACCAGCAGATGAACGCGATGATCACTGCAGGAGAAGCTCCTGATGTATTCCAGTTAGGTTATGACCAGGGCTGCTCTTTTTACAAAAAGAACCTGCTGACAGACTGGACCGATAAGGTTGCAGAAGATACGGAATTCATGGATGGTTTCTATGAAGGAACTGTTGACGGTTGGCAGTACGATGGCAAGACCTATGGACTTCCCGGACTTGTAAACGTATACGGCGTATTCTATAACAAAGACATTCTGGCTGACGCTGGTCTGGACGAGCCTTCTGTAGACTGGACATGGGATGACCTGTTCGATTATGCGGAAAAATTAAAAGATCCTTCCGCTAACAAATTCGGTCTGTATGGTTTGAACACCGATATCTTCGGTCTGACCAATATCAGCGTATCCGAAGGCGGTTCTCCGTTCGTTGACAGCCTGACCCATACCACAACCGTTACCGTAGACGATAAGTTAAAAGAAACAGCGGAAAAGGTTGCAGGCCTGATCGCAGACGGCACAATCCCTGGCAGAACCTATGAAACCGCAAACCAGCTGTCCGCATTCGAAGCAGGCGAAATGGGTATGCTGTTCTATGGACAGTGGGAAGTTGACAGCCTGATCCGTAACTGCCCTGACTTAAACTGGGGTTATGCTCCGATTCCGAAAGGCTCCGTAAAGGCAGCAGAGAGCTATGATACCGTTGGTTGGGTATCCCCGAAAGATCTGAAGTATCCCGATGAGACATGGGAACTGATGAAATTCATGAGCAGCGAAATGTACGAAACCGTACTGACCAAGACACCCGTTGCAGCTTGTGCACATGCAGCATCCGCAGACGTATTCTATAACACCGTAAAAGATAACGGTCATGAAGACGCAGCAGAAGCAGTTAAGACCATGATGGCAATCGAGACCAAGAACGCAATCCGTTATGCAGCTGACTGGTCCGGCGACGCTGGTAAGCTTTGGGATCCTGATTTCAACAACTTCATGGATGGCAAGAGCGGTACCGTTGATACTCTGACAGAGCTTGCTCAGAAAGTAAACGACCTGATTGCTGCACAGTAAATAGTTATTCAGATAAGATTCACTGTCGGTTCAGAACAGACAGGCTCTGTGATGGAGCCTGTCTGCTTTCGGGTTCAGGACAATAGAATATTCCTGTATCAGACATTCTGGTGTTTATGACGATAAAATGTTTGCATAGCAGGTATTCTTTTGCTCATGATAATACAGACACAATTGGACTGTGCCGACGGGGGGACGGAGGTAACCGTGAAACAGATTCCACTTTATGAACAGATTTATGAGGAAATAAGAGCCAAAATTGAAGAAAGAGGATATCAGGTCGGGGACAGGCTTCCGTCTGAAAAAGAGCTGTCGGAACAGTACCATGTGAGCCGGATCACCAGCAAAAAAGCGGTGGAGCTTCTTGCAGAGGAAGGACTGGTCACGAGGATTCCCGGAAAGGGGACGTTCGTGATCGAACACCAGGAAACGCCAAAGGCACTGGAAGTACCTGCAGGGAGCATTGCAGAAAAAAAACCTCTTTCGGATCATACGCCTGTAATCGGCGTTGTGCTGGACGGATTCGGGGCGGATTTTGGATGCCAGATGCTTGGAAGTATCGAAATGGAATGCCGGAATCAGGGCTTTGGGATGATGCTGATTTGCTCTTATGGAAGAAAAGACGGAGAAACAGCCGGAATTGAACGATTGCGCGAGCTGGGGGTGAACGGAATTATCATTATGTGCGTCCATGATGAAAATTACAGCGAGAGCATTCTGAAGATGGCGGTACAGCATTTCCCGGTCGTGACAATTGACAGACAGCTGAAGGGCGTGCCGATTTCGTTTGTCGGAACGGATAACGAGGCGGCTTCGAGAGATCTTGCACGTTATCTGCTCGCCCGGGGATATCGAAAAACCTGTTTTGTCAAACCGCATGCCGCTGAGACCTCTACCCTGCAGGAGCGGATTCGGGGCTTTAAAAAGGCATATAATGAATATGGTCTGTTTGCAGATGAAAGCCTGTGGATTACGGATATCCGCGCGACACTTCCGGCATACCATCAGGATCGGGGAGAACAGCAGCTTGCAGAAGACGAGGAGAAGATTATCGAATTTATCCAAGAGCATCCGGAGATCGATTCCTATTTTGCAGTGGAATACAGTCTGGCACGGATTGTCTATACCTGCTTAAGAAAGCTGGGTTTGCAGGAAAAATGTCCGGTTGTGTGCTTTGACGGCAGCGATAATATCGTGAATGAATCGATGTTTACGCATGTCAAACAGAATGAAAAGGAGATCGGCAGTTTAAGCGTACGGATTCTGGCAGATGAAATCCGTGGTGACGACGAGGTAAAGACCGTTCTGGTTCCGTATCATATCAGGGAAATGACAAAAGGGGCGATGGAGTGAATCAGGCAAGCTGCTGAAGATTGGGAAATCTGTCTTTACAAACCGATTCAAAAAGCATACATTAAAAGAGATACCTGACAGGAAGCTAATACCTGTCGGGCGGGAATGGACTACACAGCGGAGGATGAGACAAAATGGATACAAACAGCAGAATGCAGATTGCAGATAAGGCGATGAAGAGCTTTATTGCAAGATATTTCCGGGATGATGAGGATGGAACCGGCATGATTACCGGCGAGTTTTACTGGCCGAGGGCGGAGATCATGGAAGTTGTCATGGATGCCTGGGATAAGACCAAAGATCCTTATTATCAGGAACTGATGGGTAAAATGTACCGCGGATTTGTCAAAGAGTTTGGAGAAGACTGGTCGAACAATCCGTTTAATGATGATATCATGTGGATGACGATTGCCTGTGCGAGAGCCTATCAGGCATTTCACGAAGAGATTTATCTGCAGCAGGCAGAGAAGCATTTCAATCTGGTTTATGACCGCGCATGGAGCGATGATCTGGGCGGAGGCCTGTTCTGGAGAATCGAAAATACGACGAAAAACGCCTGTATCAACGGCCCTGCCGTGATTGCAGCGAGCCTGTTATATCAGATTACCCAAAATCAGAGCTATCTGGATCGTGCGATTGCGATTTATGACTGGGAAGTGAAGAAGCTTTTTGGCGACGACGGCGCGGTGTATGACTGTTATAACCTGGAAAAGGGCTTAAATGCGTGGTGCTCGACCTACAACCAGGGAACCTTTATCGGCGCAAGCGTATTTTTACATCAGCTCACCGGCGGTGAAAAGTATTTAAACAATGCGGTTATGGCAGCGGATTATACGATGGAATACATGTATAAAAACGGCATCATGAACAATGAAGCGGACGGAGACGACATGCCCGGATTTAAGGGGATTCTGGCAAGATGGCTCAGCAAGCTTGTTTATGAAGAGAACCAGACCAAATATTTTGCATGGATGGAGAAAAATGCGGACAGCGCATGGATGCACCGTAACACGCAGAACCTGATGTGGACGGCATGGGAGTTCCCGACCAATGAGTTCCCGCGCTGCGCATGGGGCTGCAGCGCGGCGGTAGCACAGCAGTTTGCGTGTCTGCCGTATCAAAAATAACAGTATTTCGTAAGAAACGGGAGGGACTTATGAAACGGGTACACTTAATCTGTAACGCACACCTCGACCCTGTATGGCTCTGGCGCTGGCAGGAAGGCTGCACGGAAGCGCTTTCCACATTCCGCACGGCAGAAGCCTTTACGGAGGAATTCCCGGACTTTGTGTTCAACCACAACGAAGCGATTTTATACGAATGGGTAAAGGAAAATGAGCCGGAACTGTTTGCGCGCATTCAGCGGAAGGTCAAAGAGGGAAAATGGCATATCATGGGCGGCTGGTATTTACAGCCCGACTGCAATATGCCAAACGGCGAGTCCATTATCCGCAATATATCGGAAGGACACCGGTTTTTTGAAAAAGAGTTTGGCGTTCGCCCGACGACGGCAATTAATTTTGACTCTTTTGGTCATTCTGTAGGTTTGGTTCAGATTCTGAATCAGGCAGGATATGATACTTATGTGGTCTGCCGTCCGGCGAAGGCACAGTTTCCGTTCAAGGAACAGGATTATCTGTGGAAAGGTCTGGCAGGGTCGGAGGTTTTGGTGCATCGTTCCGATGAAAATTATAACTCCGTTTACGGGCATGTCGGAAAAGAACTGGAACAGTTCCTGGAAGATACGAAGGACGAACCGGTGTCCTTGTATCTCTGGGGCGTTGGCGACCACGGCGGCGGACCCTCCAGAGTGGATTTGACCGATGTGACAAAGCTGATCAAAGAGCGTGCGGAGGAGCTGGAAATTATCCACTCTGATCCGGAGTCTTACTTTAAAGAGAGAAAAGCGGCAGGAACATCCTATCCGGTTGTGGAAAAGAGCCTGAATCCGGTTGCAGAGGGATGCTATACGTCCCAGGTTCGGGTAAAACAGAAGCACCACCTGCTGGAAAATGAGATTTTAGTCGGCGAAAAGATGGCGACGCAGGCAGAGCTGTTATACGGCACGAAATATCCGAAGGAAGAGATTCACGAAGCAGTTCGCGCATTGTTGTTCTCAGAGTTTCATGATGCGCTGCCCGGCTCCGGCACACAGCAGGTAGAAGAAGATACGCTGCGCCTGCTGGATCACGGACTGGAGCTGATGTCCCGCGTCAACTGCAGAAGCGCGATTGCGCTGACCGCAGGCGAGGCGCCGATCAAAGAAGGAAGCTCCTGCGCATTTTTATACAACCCACATCCGTATCCGATTACCGGACAGTTTGCGTTTGAAGTCGGACTGCCCAAACAGAACTGGGATCCTTGCTTTTATCATCCGAGAGCATCTGTAAACGGCGAAGAAGTGCCGACCCAGTCGGAGATGGAATGCAGTCATTTCTGCATCGACTGGCGTAAGAAAGTTGTCGTGGAAGCAACCTTAAAACCGTGTGCGATGAATCGGGTGGATGTCTGGTTTGATGCCATTGAAAAGCGTCCGACCTTTGAACGGATTTCCAGAAAAGAAAACTTTGTTTTTGACAACGGAAAAATGCGTATAGAGATCAACCCCAGAACTGGTCTGGTGGATTCCTGGAAGGTCGGGGATACCGAATACTTAAAGCCTGGCAGCTTTTGCCCGGTAGCGATCGACGGCACTTATAATTCCTGGGGACTCTGGAAAAATGAGCCCGGAGCGCGCAGGGCATTTACACTGCTGACAGACCACGAGGGAAGCGAATTCTCCGGATTATACGAGCAGATCGAGCCCTCTGTGCGCGTGATCGAGGACGGCAAGGTGCGTACGGTTGTGGAAGCACTGTTTGGCTGGCATAACAGCAAGCTGTATCAGCGTTATATTCTGCCGAAGAACGATACGCATATGGATGTGGAAATCGGCGTATACTGGAACGAAAACGATACGGTTTTGAAATGGATGATTCCGTCTGCAATGGAGCAGGGAACCTATTACGGACAGGTAATGTTCGGCAGGGAAGCTCTGGCGCAGGACGGTCAGGAAGTTGTCGCACAGCGCTGGAACGCGTGGACGGACGGAGAAAAGGCGTTTACGGCAGTCAACTGCGGCAGCTACGGAAGCAGCATCGAAGACGGCGTGATCGGACTGACGCTGCTGCACTCTGCGGGCTATTCTGCAGCGGATTTCGATGAGAAAAAGACGCTGCATGAGGTTCGCCACACCGTTCGGATGGAACAGGGAGAACGTAAGTTTGCATTCCGCTTTGAAGCAGGAAAGACAGATCTTTTGGACAACGTGGATCGCACTGCACAGGCTTATAATGAAGAGCCTTATGTGCTCGCATTCAATGCATCCGGAGCCGGAGAAAAGAAATCGCCCGCAATTTTGGTCGATCAGGCAAATGTTCTGGTCTCTGCATGGAAAAAGGCAGAAAACGGGGAAGGATATACGCTTCGTCTTTATGAGAGCACCGGTAAAGATACCACAGCAGTTGTAGAACTGCCGTTTGCAGGTGTTGCCTGCCCGGTATCTTTAAAAGGATTCGAGATCAAAACGCTTCATTATGACGAACAGACAAAACAGCTGGCAGAAGCAGATCTGTTGGACTGATTTCCAACACTGGAATGCACGCCCTTCGGGCATTCCAGTGTTAGGAAGAACAGAATCGCTCGCATGCAGACATTCCGCCGTATAGAAGTGACAAAGGAACGACAGGAAGACATGACAGAAAAAATTTGCAGCTTTTGGAATTATGAAAAAAAAGACCGGCCATTTAACGTCCTGTTAGCAGGAGTATCCTATTGTGATGGGACATATCGGATCGAGAGAAAGCCGGAAAATCTGTATTCATTTGAATATATTTACAGCGGAAAAGGGATGCTGGTGATCGACGGACAACGCCTGGAGCCGCGGGCGGGGGATGTCTATTTTTTAAAAAGAGGCATCCCACACTGCTATTGGTCGGATGAGGAGGAACCGTGGACGAAGATCTGGATCTGCTTTAACGGACTGATGGCGGAAGCAATGTTTTCTGCTTATCTGGACCGAACCGTATACCTGATGCACAACTGCGATATCTCCGGGCAGATGGAAGCACTCCTGCAGCGCCTGGAGCAGTTCGATGGGGATTACGATAAAATGGCGGACGAGACGGCAGTCGCAGTGCTGGAGATCCTCCAGAAGCTTCATAACCAGGGCAGCAGCCATACCCGCACGCTTCCGGAGCAGATTAAGGAATGGATCGATCTGCATGTGGAGGAAAATGTCAAGTTAGAGCAGCTGTGTGAAAGCCTGCATTATTCCAGAAACCATTTGATCAACCAGTTCCGGAACCGCTATCAGATCACGCCGTATCAGTATCTGCGAGAACAGAAAATCGAAGCGGCAAAGCGCTATCTGCTCTATTCCGGCATGTCGATTCAGGAAATCGCAGAGCGGCTGTCCTATACGGATGAAAATTATTTTCACAGCTGCTTTAAAGAGGCGACCGGACTGACCCCGGGCAATTTCCGAAAATTCGGTTCGGTCTATCCGACGGAGTACGGACAGAAGCAATAATGTGGCGCAGGCAGAGTCTTTTCAAAAAAGGCAGGCGCCAAAAAGCTTGCAAAATCAGGGAATGATTGACAGCTCGGGCTGTTTTCATTATAATTTACTCATAGTAGAAAGTGCTGAAACTACAGCAGTTTCTGCATGAGGAATGAATGAAAACGGCCCGGATTTTTTCTGTTCGGGCAGACAGGAGCAGAAAGATGAAATGCCCTTTTTGCGGTCGGGACAATACGAGAGTAATTGATTCCCGTCCATCCGATGATAATAACGCGATTCGCCGCCGCCGGGTATGTGATGTGTGCGGCAAACGCTTTACAACCTATGAAAAGGTTGAGACGATCCCCCTGATTATCATCAAAAAAGATAACAACCGGGAGCCCTACGACCGTTCCAAGATCGAAGCCGGTGTGCTGCGTGCCTGCCATAAGCGTCCGGTCAGTGCCAATGAGATCACAGGGCTGATCGACGAAGTGGAGACAGATATTTTTTCCAGGGAAGAAAAGGAGATCCCAAGCAGCGTGATCGGGGAGCTGGTCATGAACAAACTGAAGGATCTGGATGCGGTTGCCTATGTGCGGTTTGCTTCTGTTTACCGCGAATTTAAAGACGTAAATACCTTTTTTGACGAACTGCGCAAGGCCGTTGAAAAAAAGAAAAAATAAATCTTGCAATTTGATTCACTCCTGTATACAATAAGTGAGGCATTGGGAAAGACGACGCTCTGTTTTTCGCCGCACGGGAATTCGCTTCCCGATGAAAAACGCGTTGGTGTATCCCGACACAGCTTTTTGGTGCGGACAGCTGCCGCAACCGGAAAGTACAACTGAATAAAGATCAAATCAAAAAGGAGAAACACATGAAGACAAAAGCAGGAAAAAAAGTTCTTTTGACTTTGGTGTGCGCAGCACTGACTATTGCACTGGGCGCGTGCTCGGGCGATAAGGCGGGAAAGGAATCTTCTCAGATTACCATTGGAATTCCTCAGGATGTGGACAGTCTTGACCCCCAAAAAGCAGTGGCGGCGGGAACAAAAGAGGTATTGTTCAATGTATTCGAAGGTCTTGTAAAGCCTGACAGCGAAGGAAACTTAAACGACGCTGTAGCAGAGAGCCATACCATTTCGGAAGATGGAAAAGTGTATACCTTCACGCTTCGCGATGGGGTAAAATTTCATGACGGCACAACTGTTACGGCGGAAGATGTAAAATATTCCATTGACAGATGTGCCGATACCAGTAACGGTGACCCGTTGGTATCGGCCTTTTTGGCGATTGACAGCGTGAATATCATTGATGAGAAAACCGTTGAGATCGTATTAAAAGAAGGAAATACCGACTTCCTCCCTTACCTGACCGCAGCGATCATTCCGGCAGCCAACGAGGATCCGGAGAGCAATCCGATCGGAACCGGACCGTACAAATATGTATCCCGGTCCCCTCAGGAAAATGTGATCTTAGAGAAATTCGATGAATACTGGGGTACACCGGCAAACATCGATACCGTAAAGCTTCAGGTAATCGCGAATGCGGACACGATTGTGACCAGCTTAAACGGCGGTTCGGTTGATATGTTTGCGAGAATTTCCCAGGCACAGGCAGATCAGCTGTCCGATGATTTCGATGTGCTGGAAGGTACGATGAACCTTGTGCAGGCGATGTATTTAAACAATGCAAAAGAGCCCTTTAACGATGTACGGGTTCGCCAGGCACTTTGCTATGCGGTAGATCCGCAGGGCATTATGGACATGATTTCCGACGGCAAGGGAACGCAGATCGGCAGCAGCATGTTCCCGTCGTTCGGCAAATATTATATGGAAGAGTTAAATGATCTGTATGCGACCAATATCGAAAAGGCAAAGGAGCTGTTGACAGAGGCTGGCTATCCGGACGGATTTTCCTTTACGCTGACCGTTCCTTCCAACTATCAGCAGCATATCGATACCGCGCAGGTGATTGTAGAACAGTTAAAGGAGATCGGCGTAACCGCCAATATCCAGCTGATCGAATGGGAGAGCTGGCTGTCTGACGTTTATTCCGACCGCAATTACGAAGCGACCGTAGTTGGTGTAGACGCATCCAGTCTGACTGCAGCAGCGCTGCTGTCCAGATTCGATAGTACTGCTTCCAATAACTTCATTAACTTTAATGATCCTGCCTATGACGAAGCATACGAAGCGGCCGCAGCGAGCGCGGACGATGACGAAAAGACCGAATATTACAAGGAATGTGAAAAGATTCTGGCAGAGGATGCGGCAAACGTATATATTCAGGATCTGCCTTCCTTTGTAGCCCTGAACAAAAAGTACGGCGGTTACGAGTTCTACCCGCTGTATGTACAGGATTTTGCAAAGCTGTATATCGTTGACGAACAGACGGAGTAAAAATTCATGAAGTATTTGGCAAAAAAACTGGCTGGTTTTGTGATGACTATGCTGGTGGTATCTTTCCTGGTATTTGCGGCGTTTGCCGTAATACCGGGAGATCCGGCCACAGCGATGCTGGGCACGCAGGCGACCCCTGAAAAACTGGCGGCGCTGCGGGAACAGATGGGATTAAATGAACCGCTCTTGGTGCGCTTTGGCAGCTGGGCGGTCAATTTTATACAGGGAGATTTCGGAACCTCCTACAAGTATCAGATGTCGGTGCGCAGCATGATCGCCGAAAAGATTCCGGTCACGCTGACGCTTACGGCGATGTCCTTTCTGATTATGGTGGCAGTTTCGATTCCGGTCGGTCTGTTCTGCGCGCATCACGCGGGTGGAAAGGTAGATCGTATCGTCCTGATCGTCGATCAGGTGATCATGGCGATTCCACCGTTCTTTTCGGGCATCCTGATCACGCTTCTGTTTGGTCTTGTGCTGCATTTGTTTACACCGGGCGGGTATGTGTCCTATACGACGAGCGTCACAGGCTTTCTGGGATACCTGATCTTTCCGTCGGTCGCGATTGCGCTGCCGAAAGCGGCGATGGCGATCAAGCTGCTGCGCACATCTGTACTGTCTGAGATGAAGCTGGATTATGTCCGCACGGCATACAGCAGGGGAAATAATACCAAAGGAGTGCTGTACCAGCATGTGCTGCGCAATGCGATCATCCCGGTTATTACGTTTCTGGGCATGGCGCTTGCGGATATGGTCGCGGGAAGTATTGTTATCGAACAGGTGTTCAATATCCCCGGACTGGGCAGGATTTTGCTGACTTCAATTTCCAACCGGGACTATCCTGTAGTACAGGCGATCATTGTATTTATCGCATTTATCGTTATTTTTACAAATTTCCTGGTGGATCTTCTGTATCAGAAGATGGACCCCAGAATTACATTGGATTGATTAGGCGATTATGAAAAAGAAAATGAACAAAAATCTGACAGTTGGACTCTGGCTTACCGGAATCATGCTGACGCTGATTCTGGTAGGTTTTTTCTGGACACCCTATAATCCGGAGACGATGGATAACGCAGCAAAGCTATCCGGCGTCTCTTTTTCGCATCTGATGGGCTGCGACAATTTCGGACGGGACATTTTCAGCAGAGTATTAAAAGGCGGCGGCACGACGTTTTGCGTGGCGCTTGGCACAGTAGCGATCGGCACGGTATTTGGTGTTATCATCGGGGCGTTTACCGGATATTTCGGTGGAATTTTGGATGAAGTTTTGATGCGCATCAACGATGTGCTGTTTGCATTTCCAAGCATCCTGCTGGCGCTTGTGTTCGTAACCCTTCTTGACGGCGGCACATGGAACGTGATTATTGCGCTGGGCATTGCATTTATCCCGAGCTTTGCGAGAATTGTCCGCGGCGAGTTTATCCGCTGTAAAAATATGGATTATGTCAGAAGCGCGAAGCTGGCGGGGGCGGGGGATCTGCGAATTATGTTTGTCCATATCCTGCCCAATACCGTACCGGTGCTTTTATCTGCAATCATGATCGGCTTTAACAATGCCGTGCTGGCGGAAGCAGGGATGAGCTATCTGGGCATCGGCGTGCAGCCGCCGCAGTCCAGTCTTGGAAGAATGCTGTCGGAAGCACAGACCTATCTGTTTTCTGCCCCGGGCTTTGCGTTGTTTCCGGGAATTTTTCTGATTATGCTGGTGCTGGGATTTTCTCTGCTCGGAGAAGGATTAAAGGATCGGGAAAAGGAGTAAGGCGATGCTTGACGTTAAGGATTTGAATATCGAATTTCATGATCACCTGGTGCCCGAAACGGTTGTGCATCAGGTCAGCTTCCATATGGACGCAGGGGAGATCGTCGGACTGGTAGGGGAATCCGGTTCCGGAAAATCCATGACCGCACTGGCGATCGCCGGACTTTTGTCCCGCCATGATATGAAAAAAACGGGAGAAATTTTATTCGAGGGAACAGATCTGCTGCACTGCGAACGAAGCTTTTTAAGAGAGCTTCAGGGAAACGATATTTCCGTCGTTTTTCAGGAGCCGATGACATCGTTAAACCCGGTTTACCGCATTGGCTGGCAGGTGGAAGAACCGCTTCGCATCCATCATCCGGAGCTATCTGCGCAGGAGAGAAAGCAACGGGCGCTGACGCTGTTAAAGCAGGTGGAATTGGAAGACCCGGAGCGGATTTATCAGTCGTATCCGCACCAGATTTCCGGCGGACAGAGACAGCGCGTCATGATCGCGGCTGCGATGATCTGTGAGCCGAAGCTTCTGATTGCGGATGAACCAACGACCGCGCTGGATGTAACGGTTCAGGCGCAGATTGTGAAGCTGTTAAAGCGGATCAACCAGAAAAAAGGAACTGCCATTTTGTTTATTTCCCATGATTTGAGCCTGGTGCGCAGACTCTGCAGCCGCGTGATCGTCATGAAAGACGGCAGAATTGTGGAACAGGGAGCGATGGAGGATATTTTTGAGAACCCGCAGCAGGAATATACGCAGAAGCTGATTGCAGCAATTCCTCGCTGTGTCAAAAAGAATTCCGGACGTAGCGCAAAAACGGAGGAAGCACATGGCTGACGTGATTTTAAAGGCAGAGCATCTGAAAATCGGCTTTTTTTCGGAACGGCACAGCCTGTTTGAAAAGAGAAAACGCAACGAAGTGTTAAAGGATCTGTCCTTTACGATGGAGAAAGGCGAGGTGCTGGGGCTTGTGGGTGAATCCGGCTGTGGAAAAAGCACGCTCGCGAAGGTAATTCTGGGGCTGTTAAAGCCGGACTCCGGGACGGTGATCGTGTCCGGCAATCGTCCGCAGATGGTGTTTCAGGATCCGTATGGCTCCCTGAATCCGGCGAAGAAAATCGGCTGGATTATGGAAGAGCCGCTTCGAATTCAGAGAAAGCTTCCTGGAAAAGAACGGAGGCAGAAGGTACTCGAAATGTTAAAAAAAGTCGGTCTGGATGAAAAAATTGCAGACCGTTATCCGAACCAGCTTTCCGGTGGGCAGAGACAGAGAGTCTGCATCGGGGAAGCGTTGATGACAAATCCCGGGCTTTTGGTGGCGGATGAGGCGGTTTCTGCACTGGACGTGACGATTCAGGCACAAATTCTGGAGCTTTTGGAGCAGCTGAAGGAGGAAATGGGACTGTCGATTTTATTTATTTCCCACGATATGCGCGTTGTTTATCAGCTCTGCGACAGGGTTATGATTATGAAGGACGGCACAATTGTCGAAAGCGGTGATGTGGATACCGTTTATTTTTCCCCGCAGCACGAATACACAAAAGAGCTGCTGGAGGCGGCAGGAATCGGAGAGGATGAAGCATAAATGGGCATGTTGGAAATTTTTTATCCGGATGAAACGGCGGATACCTCCTATGGAATCGATTACGAGGCGCTGTACCGAAAAGGATACCGCGGACTGATTTATGACGTGGACAATACGCTGGTGCCGCATGGCGCGCCGGCGGACGACCGTGCAAAAGCGCTGTTTGAAAGGCTGCATACCATCGGCTTTTCGGCGGTGCTTTTGTCGAACAATAAGGAACCGCGCGTAAAAAGCTTCGCAGAGGATGTAAAGTATGCAGACTATATTTTCAAGGCGGATAAGCCGTCGGTAAAAGGCTATGAAGAGGCGATGCGCCGGATGGGGACGACAAAAGAAACGACTCTTTTTATCGGCGATCAGCTTTTTACGGACGTCTGGGGCGCAAAAAGAAGCGGAATCCGCAGTATTTTGGTCAAACCGATCCATCCCAAAGAGGAAATCCAGATCATTTTTAAAAGACAGCTGGAAAAAATTGTGCTACACTTTTATTATCGGCAGAAAAGCCGGAAAGAAATGCAGTAAAGGAACTGAAACAGGATGGACGAAAAGGATACAGTAGGAGCAGTAGAGATCGGAGGCAGGACGAGACTGTGCGGTCTGATCGGGAACCCGGTGGAGCATACGCTTTCCCCGATGATCCACAATACGCTGGCAGCGGCATGCGGCTGCGATATGGCATACCTGCCCTTTCTGGTGGAAAAGGAGGGGCTGGGTGCAGCGGTCAAAGGTGCGTATGCGTTAAACGTACTGGGCTTAAACGTCACAGTGCCGTACAAGATGGCGGTAATTCCTTATTTGGTGAGCGCAGATAAGCTGGCGGCAGATGTGGAATCTGTTAACACGCTCGTCCGCACAGAGGGCGGATATCGCGGCTACAACACGGATATGAGCGGCTTATACCGTGCGATGCAGGAGGATAAGGTTGAAATCAAAGACCGTGATGTCGTGATACTCGGCGCAGGCGGAGTTGGTAGAGCAATTGCGTTTTTGTGTGCACAGAAGGGCGCGGAACGGGTCACTATTTTAAACCGCAGTGTCGATAAGGCGTGTAGTGTTGCAGAAGAAGTGAAGGAGAAAACCGGCTATCAGGCGATCCATGCCAGAACAATTGCAGAGGCTGGAAGACTCGATGGAAGAGACTATCTGGCGATTCAGGCGACCAGTGTGGGATTATTTCCGGACAGCGAAAAGGCGGCAGTGGAGGACAGCGCTTTTTATGAAAAGGTAAGCACCGGCTACGACCTGATTTACCGGCCGGCGGAGACGAAATTTATGCGTCTGGTAAAAGAAAATGGCAAAGAGGCGTATAACGGCCTGAAGATGCTTTTGTATCAGGGTGTGGAAGCGTTTGAATTGTGGAATGACGTAGCAGTTTCCAAAGAGACAGCGGACAGAATTTATCAGAGAATGGAACAGGAATTAAGTGGAAAGTGAGGAAACAGGCAGTGGGAAATGTTGTATTGATCGGTTTTATGGGATGCGGAAAGAGCAGTGTGGCAGTAAAGCTTTCGTATCGGCTCAAGAGACAGATGACGGATACGGATCGTCTGATTGAAAAGAAACAGGGAAAATCGATTCGGGAAATTTTTGAACAGGACGGAGAAGAAGCGTTCCGGCAGATGGAGACACAGACGCTTCAGGAATTGAAGGAAACAGCGAAGAATCAGGTAATTTCCGTCGGCGGCGGAACTCCGGTGCGGGAAGAAAACCGTACCCTGATGAAAGAGATCGGAAAGGTAGTCTATCTGCGTGCAAAAGCGGAAACCTTATATGAACGGCTCAAAAAAGATACCAACAGACCTCTGCTGCAGGGCGGCGACGAGGATTTAAAGACAAAGATCCAGGGACTTCTTGAAAAAAGAAGCAGCGCGTATGAAGAAGCTGCGGACTTGATTATTGATGTGGACGATAAGCCTTTTGGACAGGTGTTATATGAAATCGAGCGCGGGATTCGTCCGTCCTACCGGGACAATGCAAACACAGCGTCGGAGGAGGGTGGCTATAAAGGAAAATATTCCCAGCGCTATCCGCTTGGTCAGCGCTTTGGTTATGGTACAAGGGCGCCCTACGGAAAACCTTCCTACGGAACATTTGGCTCTTACGGACAGTCTGCAGCCGGCAGCCGCTTTTTATCCGGCGGACGTTCTTCGTATGATGGACACACTGAAGGGGATTTACAGACACTGGCAAACAACTGTTCGACAGAAGAAAAGGCTCAGTCCTATGGATCTCAGCCCTATGGGCAGTCCTCTTATGGGCAGCAGGCAGAGGGCGGTCAGCTCTTTTACAGACAGCAGTTTTCCCGTGCGGCGGCAGAAAAAGAAAAGAAAAAGTCTCTGCGCAAGCTTTTGGTCATCAACGGTCCCAACTTAAACTTCCTTGGCATCCGCGAAAAAGGAATTTATGGCACGCAGGATTATAATGATCTGTTAAATATGATCGCACAGAAGGGACTGGACTGTCATGCTGCAATCAGCGTGTTCCAGAGCAATCACGAGGGTGCGATTATTGATAAAATCCAGGAAGCGTATTTTGATAAGACAGAGGGCATTATCATCAATCCCGGCGCTTATACGCACTACAGCTATGCCATCCGCGACGCACTGGCAAGTATTACCGTACCAAAGGTAGAAATCCATATTTCCAATATTATGGAACGAGAAGATTTCCGAAAAGTATCTGTGACAGCTCCTGTCTGTGATAAGCAGATTTACGGACATGGATTAAACGGATATCTGGAAGCAATAGATTTTGTACTGGAAAAACTTGACGAACAGGAATGAGTTGAAGTATGCAAAAAAGATGGAATTTTGCAGGAATGATAAAAGAAATAGGGATTCTGACCGCCGCAGTAGCAATTATTGCGGCGGCAGTCTATTTTTTCCTGGTGCCGAGCCATGCGTCGGTCAGCAGTATTTCCGGCCTTGGCATCGTAGTATCTAATTTTATACCGCTTCCGCTGTCCGCGATTACGATGATCCTGAATGTGGTTTTACTGGTGATCGGTTTTCTTA
>ERZ1026966.425-NODE-425-length-20875-cov-4.292411_pt1 | contig 20875 bp, 18 predicted proteins | sample MGYA00519296_ERZ1026966 | MGnify/ENA primary metagenome ERZ1026966 (study PRJEB26926, sample SAMN06164478) | human gut metagenome | biome: ENVO:00009003; feature: ENVO:2100002; material: ENVO:00002003 | host: Homo sapiens | place: USA | collected 2012 ... | reverse complement strand
GTGGGCTCGGAGATGTGTATAAGAGACAGATGAAGGAATGCGACGGCGTGTATTTCGGCGCCATCGGCGGTGCGGGAGCGCTGCTTGCCAAGTGCATCAAGAGCGCCGAACTGATCGCCTACGAAGATCTGGGGGCGGAAGCCCTGCGCAAACTCTATGTGGAGGATATGCCGCTGGTCGTCATCATTGACTGCGAGGGCAACAACCTGTACGAATCCGGCCGGGCGGCCTATCTGCGCAAAAGGAACGGGAAATAAGCTGCCGCATACCGAAGCAGGTTGTGCGGGCGGCAGGCAGTTTCCCCTTTGACTTTTGGAAAACCTGTGTTATAATCACGGCGGGAAATAGCTTCTTGTGGCTTCGGGGCAGCGCTGGTCGGTTCCGGGGCTTAAAAAGGGAACGGGGTGAAAGTCCCCACGCGGAAACGGCGCTGTAAGTGTCGATGCGTCCGGTTTGTCGGCGGAAGCCGGTCATTGGGGAAACCTGAGAAGGCAGACCCGGACACGTTGGAGGCACAAGTCAGAAGACCTACAGGGAGAAAAAACAGGGGAACGCTCCTGTTTGTTTGTGTTGCGTAAAAACGTTCGCGGCGGCTGGTTTTTGGCTGCCGCGTTTCAATTTGATAATATTGGAGGCTGTCACATGAGAGGAATTCCATCTCTGATTACGGATATTCGCAAAAAGGTATTTACCGAGGTCGCCCGCATGGCCTACAGCGGCAACGGCTATGAGGGGGCGGAGGATCTGCCCTTCCGGATCGTCCCCGGCGACCAGCCCATGCACCGGGAGTCTATTTTCCTGGAACGCGCCATTGCGGGAGAACGGGTGCGGTTCGCTATGGGTCTGAGCCTGCAAAGCGTTCAGCAGCGGACACTGATTACCGACGGAATGGATCAGGCGGCCATTGCCGAGCAGTATTACGAGCCGCCGCTGATCAACATCATTCCCTACGCCTGCCACGCCTGCCCCACCAACCAGTACCGGGTGACGGAGAACTGCCAGAACTGTCTGGCAGCTTCCTGCCAGCGGGTCTGTCCCAAGGGCGCAGTCTCCTTCGTCAACGGCAAGAGCCACATTGACCCGGAAAAGTGCATCAAGTGCGGCAAGTGCGCCAGCGCCTGCCCCTACCACGCCATCATCCACATGGAGCGCCCCTGTCAGGCGGCCTGCGGCATGGACGCCATTGTTTCCGACGAACATGGCCGGGCAAAGATCGATCAGGACAAGTGCGTGGCCTGCGGCCAGTGTCTGGTGTCCTGTCCCTTCGGCGCCATTGTGGACAAGGGGCAGATCTTTCAGGTCATCCAGTCCATCCTGAAAGGCGACCGCGTCATCGCCATCGTCGCCCCCGCCTTCATCGGGCAGTTCAGCGGCAAGGTGTCCCCCGGAAAATTCGTGACCGCCATGAAGCAGCTGGGGTTCGACCGGGTGATGGAGGTCGCCATCGGCGCTGACCTGTGTACCATCGAGGAAGCCAAGGATTTTCTGGAAAAGGTGCCGGAAAAGCAGGACTACATGGCGACCTCCTGCTGCCCCGCCTGGTCTGTCATGGCCAAGAAGGAGTTCCCGGGCTTCGCACCCTACATCTCCATGACCATGACGCCCATGGTGCTGACGGCGCGGCTGCTGAAAAAGAAGGACCCCAACTGCCGCATCGCCTTTATCGGCCCCTGCGCCGCCAAGAAGCTGGAGGCCAGCCGCCGCTCCGTCCGCAGCGATGTGGACTTCGTGCTGACATTTGAGGAGCTGCGGGGCATGTTCGAGGCCAAGGGCATCGACTTCTCCCAGATCGAGGACAGCGCGGCCCACTACGAGGCATCCGCCCCCGGCGTGGGCTTCGCCGCCGGCGGCGGCGTGGCCAAGGCAGTGGAGGAGGTCATCCACCGGATCCGTCCCGAGGTGGAGGTCAAGACCGTAGCGGCGGAGGGCCTGGACGAGTGCCGCAAGATGCTGCGCGTCGCTCGCACTGGCAAGTACAACGGCTATCTGCTGGAGGGCATGGCCTGCCCGGGCGGCTGCATCGCAGGCGCCGGTACAGTCCAGCCGGCGGAGAAGTCCCGCCGGAATCTGGAACGCTACAAGCAGGCGGCGCCCATGGCCAACCCCATGGATACCCCCTATCTGGAGGATATCCATCTGGTGTACGAGAACGGCGATGAGTGGGACTACGTGGAGCGCCACTGACGCGGAGACACTGAGGTATATGCCATCGACCTCCCGCGCCGCGGGGTTCCGGCCCACCGGCGGAGAGTGGTATGCGCACCAGCTTTAAATCAGAAGGGGAAGCAGGCGAGTTGTTTTCCATATACAAAAAAGCTGTTCTGTCAGAGACAGAACAGCTTTTTTTACGTCATTCATTCTCTCCCAGCACGATGCGGTAGTAGTCGTACTGGATGATGAGCCGCGCGTAGGTGTATTTGGCGGAGACAAGGCGGTTGACGGCGTCCACGTAGCCCTCCTCCGGTGTGACGCCGGGGGCGGGAGTGAAGGTGCCGGTGCGGGCCTCGTAGACGCCGGCGGCGGTGGCCCAGCTGTTGCCCACGGGAGTGGGCAGCACCACCAGCGGGATGCAGCCGGAGGCACTGGCGGGGTCGTAGTTATCTGCCAGAATGTCGCGGCCGGACAGCAGGCGGGAGTCGTAGCGAAGGCCGAACAGGTTGCTGAGGGTGGGCACGATGTCCACGGCGCTGCAGGGCGTGTCCACAGTGACGGGCTGGTCCATGCCTCCGCACCAGAGAATCAGCGCGTTGCGGTAGCGGGAGGTGTCCAGATCCGAGTCCTGACGGCCCGTCAGCTCGGCGTAGTAGTCCACGCCGGTCTCCGCCAGCGCGTAGGGGTAGTGGTCGGCGGAGAGACAGATCACGGTGTCGTCGGCGATGCCGCGGGCCTCCAGCTGGTCCACCAGATACGTCAGGGCGGCCTCCAGCTCCAGATTGGCGGCTACGTAGGCCTGCACCGACGCACTGGCGTTGGGGTAGGCGGCCTCCGCTGCGGCGCGGTTCTTGGCAGCCATGGACTGGCCCCAGTTATAGCTGCCGTGGCCGCTGACGGTCATGTAGTAGGCGTGGAAGGGCTGACCGGTGGTGAGGTAGGCGTCCACACAGCTGTCCAGCGTGGCCTCCAGCATTTCCAGATCGGAGTAGGGCCAGCTGCTGTCCTGAGTGGCCAGAGTCAGACCGGAGCCAATGCCCTCATAGTCGTAGCCCAGATTGGGGTGAGTGGCGTTGCGGCCATAATAATTATAGGTGTTGTTGTGCCACGCCGGTGTCTGATAGCCCAGAGCACGGAACTGATTGCCCAGCGCCAGCGGCATGTAGTCATAGCGGCTGGCCCAGAAGCTGACATCGCCGCCCACCCATGTGGGCAGCAGGCCGGTGAGGACGGCAAACTCGCCGCCGGTGGTGGACTGGCCCCAGCCGGGCTGGTAGTAGTTGCTGAACACGAAGCCCTCGTGGGTCAGGCGGTACAGGGTGGGGGTCAGCTCCTGAGAGATGAACCAGGGCGAGAAAGACTCCGCTGTCAGCAGGATCAGGTTCTTGCCTGCGAACATGCCGGTATACTGGTTCCGGCGGGAGGGAGTACGGGCGGCCATATAACGGTGCAGCGAGGCCAGCGTGCTGTCGCCGGTGGACTCGGCCAACGCGGTAAAGTCGATGTCCAGCACATTGTAGTCGTAGTCCACAGGCGTGGGCTCCGGTTCCGGGTCGGGCTCCGGCAGGGGTTCCAGCGGCGGCGTGGGCACGCCGGTGACGGCGTAGGTCAGCTCCAGCCGCAGAGCAGTGTTCAGACCGAAGCGGGGGACGGCACTGTTGGTGTTGAAATCGTAGGTGAACAGCGCGGCGCTGGGGCCGAAGCGGCCGACAGCGTCTCCGCCGCCCAGCGTCAACAGGGCCAGCAGCGCCAGCACAAGCAGGCCGCGGCGGCCCATGGAGACCTCCGGTACGATGCGGCGGCGCAGGACAATGGCCAGCACCGGCGGCACCAGCGCCAGTAGGATGAAGGGCAGGCGGGGCAGCACCACATCGGGGATGGTGCCGGCGAAGTCGCCCACCACGTGACCGGTCATGGTGACCATGAACGTCAGGGCAAAGTAGGACTTGAAGTAGCTCTTGCAGCAATACTCCACGCAGACGCAGACGGTCCACAGCAGCGTCAGGATCAGCGCGGCCCAGCGGGAGACCCTGCGGCAGGGCAGAGCATTGGCCAGCAGGCTGATGAGCAGGCCCAGACCCAGCGCGGTCAGGGCGGTAGGCGCCAGCGCCGCGTCGAAAAAGACAGTGCCGCTGTCGAAAGCGCGCAGCAGCAGCTCGTGGTACAGCAGGGCCAGCGGGAAAAAGAGCCAGCGCAGCGGATGGCGGGAGGCCGCAGGTGTCTCCAACTGCGACGCAGTATCCGGTTGGGCGGGGGAGGTGCTCTCCATACGGTTCGCCACCTTACTTCAGGCCGGTGAGTCCGGCGGAATTCCCTTTATTATAGCACGATGCGGCAGAAACTGCAACTGCCGGTGCGGTCATTCCTCCGGCGGGTCCGGCAGAAATTCCATCAGGTCGGCGGGCTGGCAGTCCAGCGCGGCGCACAGGCGGTTCAGGGTGTCCAGCCGCACGGCACGGGCCTTGCCGGTCTTGAGAATGGACAGGTTGGCTATGGTGATGCCTACCCGCTCGCTCAGCTCCGTCAGGCTCATTTTGCGGCGGGCCAGCATGATATCCATGTGAAATACGATCATACTGCCACCTCACACCGTCAGGTCGCTCTCATCCTGGAGGCGGGCGGCATCGGCTACCAGACGGCTCAGGGCCATCGCCATGACGCCCACCAGCGTGCAGACCATGACGCCCGCGGGCATGGCGATGACCGTCATGCTGGGGGAGCCGGCGCCCAGCAGAGCCAAGGTGATGACACCCGCCGGCACCAGCACCGCGTCGAAAAATGCCAGGCGGGACACAGTGGCCATGGCCCGGGCATTCTCCATACAGAAGGCGTCGCCGCGGCCGATGCGGCCGAATACGGTCCACAGGGCGGCCATGGCCCAGAATACCGGTACGGCGAACAGCCACGCGAAGATCAGGCAGGGCCAGAAGGCCCAGGCGTACTCAGGGTCGGCCAGGGCGATGCCGCGGCCCAGCTGAGGCAGGAACCAGAAAAAGATGGCCCCACACACCAAAGCTGCGATCATAAGGCCGATGCGCAGCAGGACGGCCAGCTTTTTATGCGCGATATGCTTCATGTCTCACACATCCTTTCTGGTGTCAGCATACCACGTGTTATATCGTTTGTCAATCATTATTTATCGAAATACAATAAAAAATTACTGCGAAGCAATAAATGGAAAAATTCAGCAGAAAGCGGTTGCATTTTGGCGGGACATGGTGTATCATAGAGCGCGAGAACAACCGCATATTTGTCTTCGGGGCGGGGTGAGATTCCCCACCGGCGGTATAGTCCGCGAGCGGCGAGAGCTGCATGAACCGGTGTGATTCCGGTACCGACAGTATAGTCTGGATGAGAGAAGGCGTGTATGGCATTTTGTGATGCTCTTTTTTGATGCGTACACCTTGGAAGGCAATTTCCGGGTGTTTATCATCGAAAAGGAGTGTTTTTTTATGACTCAGAAGCAAAAGACCCATCGTATCGCCGTGGCCGCCCTGCTGGCGGCGGTGGCCGCCGTCCTCCAGTTCGTGGAGTTCTCCATCCCCATCATGCCCGCGTTCGTGAAGCTGGACATCTCCGACCTGCCCGCCCTGCTTGGCACGTTCTCCCTCGGCCCCGTCTACGGCGTCGCCATCCAACTGGTGAAGAACCTGCTGCACCTGCCCTTCGGCTCCAGCGCCGGCGTGGGCGAGCTGTCCAACTTCCTGCTGGGCGCTACCTTCGCCCTCATCGCCGGTATCATCTACAAGAAGCACAAGAACCGTTCCGGCGCTCTGTGGGGCTCTGTGGCCGGCGCCGCCGCCATGGCGCTCATCAGCCTGCCTCTGAACTATTTCATCGTCTACCCCGCCTATGTGGTGCTGTACGGCCTGCCGCTGGAGGCCATCGTGGGCATGTATCAGGAGATCCTTGGCACCGTGGCGCAGATCCCCACCGGCAACGCCCTGTTCAACTGCCTGCTGGTGTTCAACGTCCCCTTCACCCTGTGCAAGGGCCTTCTGGACGTGGCACTGTGCTTCCTGATCTACAAGCCCCTCAGCCCCCTGCTGCACAAGTAAGCGGCCAGATACATAAAAAGCTCCCCCGACACCGTGTCGGGGGAGCTTTTTATGTATCCGTGTTATTCGGCGGTTCTGCTGGCGGCTTCGCGGCCGGCGCGGAACGCCTGAAGGTTCAGATCCTTGACCTTGGCGGGCACCGTCTCCGCCACGATCTGCTCCCAGTCGATATCGGGGCAGCCCAGGGAGTCGCACATGGCGCCGAACAGCACCACGTTCATGCACTTGGGATTGCCCAGCTCCAGAGCGATGTCGCTGGCGGGAATCGCGATGGTCTTGAAGTGCCTGGCCATAGCCTCGATGCAGCCCTCGGGGTACGTCTCGGCGCCGGAGGCGATGGTGGTGGACTTGATGGCGTAGTCATTGATGACGACCACGCCGCTGGGCTTCAGGAACTCCGCGTAGCGGACGGCTTCCATCTTCTCCAGGGCCACCATGATGTCAGCCTCGCCGCGGCCAAACACGGGGCCGTAGACCTTGCTGCCCCAGCGGACCTGGGTGGACACGCTGCCGCCGCGCTGGGCCATGCCGTGGACCTCGCTCTGCTTGACATCGTAGCCGGCCTTCATGAAGCCGTTGGACATGATCTTGGAGATCAGGATAGCGCCCTGACCGCCTACGCCTACCAACAGGCAGCTTTTCACATCGCTCATGTTACTTTTCCTCCTTTTCGATAGCGCCGAAGGGACACGCCTGGGCACAGACGGTGCAGCCCACGCACTGGGTGCGGTCGATGAATGCCTTGCCGTTCTCCATGGAGATGGCGGGGCAGCCCACCTTCAGGCAGCTCTTGCAGCTCCTGCACTTGTCGGCATTGACCACGCACATGCCGTTCTCGTGCTTCATCCGCTTGATCAGCAGGCAGGGACGGCGGGTGACGATGGCGGGGTGCTTGCCCTCGTTGAGGGCGGCCACTGCGGCGTCCACGGCCTGTTTCATGGCCTTCAGATCCTGGGGATCCACAGTGAACACGGGTGCGAAGCCGTAAGCCTCCAGCACACCCTCCACGCGGATCATGGGGGCAGGCTCGCCCATCAGGGTGAAGCCGGTGCCGGGGTTGTCCTGGTGGCCGGTCATGCCGGTGATGCGGTTATCCAGCACACAGGGGATCATGCGGCCGTTGTTGTAGATGATCTCGGCGGCGCCGGTCATGCCGCTGTGGAAAAACGTGGAGTCGCCCATGACGCCGAACACCACCTTATCGGTGACGCCCTCGCGCTGGAAGGATTTGGCTATGCCCATGCCTACAGTGAAGCCGCCGCCCATGCAGAGGCAGGCGTCCATGCAGCTCAGGGGCGCGGCGCTGCCCAGAGTGTAGCAGCCGATGTCGCCGGTGACCACGTAGTTCTTGTTCTTGGACAGGGTGTAAAAGAAGCCGCGGTGAGGACAGCCGGGGCACAGTGCGGGGGGACGCTTGGCGGCCTGGACCTCGGTGATGACCTGATAGCTGGGCTTCACGCCCAGCACCCGCTCACGCACCAGCTCAGTGTTCAGCTCGTACATGTTGCCGGTGAGCTCCTTGCCCACGCAGTCGATGCCGGCGGCCTTGATCTGCTCCTCCATGAAGGGCTCCAGCTCCTCGATGACGTACAGCTTCTCCACTTTTTTGGCGAAGTCGCGGATCAGATCCATGGGCAGGGGGAAGGTCAGGCCCAGCTTCAGGAAGGATGTGCCCTCGGGGAATACCTCCTTGGCGTACTGATAGCTGATGGAAGCGGTGATGACGCCCACCTTGCCGTCGCCCAGCTCCAGCTTGTTCAGGCCGTTCTCCAGTGCGCGGGTGCAGCCGTACTCCGCCAGCTTGGCCAGACGCTCCTCCACAATGGGGTGGTTCATATAGGCGTGAGCGGGGGTGCAGACAAACTTGCGGACATTGCGCTGGTAGGCGGGAGCGGTATGCTCGGTGCGCTCGCCGAATTCCACCAGACCCTTGCTGTGACAGACGCGGGTAGTGGTGCGGTACAGCACAGGGGTGTCGAACTCCTCGGAGATCTCGCAGGCCAGCTTCACAAAATCCTTGCACTCCTGAGAGTCGCTGGGCTCCACCATAGCGACCTTGGCGGCCCGGGCATAGAGACGGTTATCCTGCTCGTTCTGGGAGGAGTGGCAGGAGGGGTCATCAGCGCTGACAACGATGTAAGCGCCGTTGACACCCAGGTAGCCGGCGGTGAACAGGGGGTCGGCGGCCACGTTCAAACCTACCATCTTCATGGTGCAGAAGGAGCGGGAGCCGGCCATGGCTGCGCCGTAGGCTACCTCGGCGGCCACCTTTTCGTTGGGGGCCCACTCACAGTACACATCCTTGCCGTACTGGGGCAGGTTCTCCAGGATCTCCGTGCTGGGAGTCCCGGGGTACGCGGAACAGACCTTGATACCGGCCTCGTAGACGCCGCGGGCGGTGGCCTCATTGCCGGACATCAGATGTTTCATAGCTTTTTCCACCTTTCTATCTATCCTTATTTAATATTGACCGGCTTCCTGCTGGCCGCGGAGCACCCGCAGGGCACCCTCCGCCAGCGAGCGCATCTCCTCCTCACCGGGGAGGCGGAGTACGGGGGCCAGCTTGCCCACGTAGGCGGTGATGTCATCGCAGAAGGACTGCTCATACGCCATGCCGCCGGTGTAGACGATGGCATCCACGTTGAAGTGCAGCACGGCGGCCATGGTGCCGATATCCTTGGCCAGCTGATATACCAGAGCCTTATAGGCTGCGGCGGCCTGCTGGTCGCCCTCCGCCATTCTGGCGCAGACCACGCGGAAGTCCGTGGTGCCCAGGTAGGAGAACATGCCGGCGCGGCGGCCCAGCGTCTTTTTCACCTCGGCGCGGGTCTTGCCGCTGAAGCAGTAGTCAATGAGCTGGTTTACCGGCAGGCCGCCGCCGCGGTCCATACCCATGGCGCCTTCGTCCTTGACGTTGCACACGTCCACCACGCGGCCGTGCTGGTGGGCGCCCACGCTGACGCCGCCGCCCAGATGGCAAACGATGAGGTTTACCTCCTCATAGGTACGGCCCAGCTGCTGCGCGGCCTTGCGGCCGATAGACTTATGGTTCAGCGCGTGGAACAGGCACCTGCGGCGGAACTCGGCAAAGCCGGTGCAGTGGGCCACCTCGGTCATCTCATCCACGCAGACGGGGTCCACGAAGAAGGCGGGGATGCCCACGGTGTCGCCCAGCTGCTTGGCCAGGTACGCACCCAGGTTGGAGGGGTGCTCGCCGTAGGGGGCGGCCTCCACGTCGCGCATGACGCGGTCATTGACGGCGTAGGTGCCGGAGGGGATGGCGCGGTACAGGCCGCCGCGGCCGCACACGGCATCGAAGTCCGACAGCCGGTAGCCGGCGTTGGTGATGGCGCTGAGAATGGCCTCGCGGCGGTAGTCCGCCTGGTCGATGACCCGCTCGAACCGGTCCAGCTCCTCCGCGGAGTGGTCGATGGTCAGCTTGTAGAGCTGCTCCTCGTCCTGGAACACCGCGATCTTGGTGGAGGTGGCGCCGGGGTTGATGACTAAGATCTTCATCGGAACCCTCCTTATATAGGTCATGTGATTCGTGGCTGCAAATATTTCACCGAATAATTTAATGAACCATTCACATTATGGCACTGTCAGTGGCGGAAGTCAACAACGATTTGAACATTTTCGGAAACTCGTCATATCGCACAAAAAAGCGCCGCAGTCACTGTGGAAAACAGCGGCCACAGCGGGGGAACGGCTTTTGCGGCTCTGCGGTGGGGGGGGGACGCGGTCTATGCAACAACCGCAAACAAAGGGCATACCGAAATCGTATTTATGTGGAAAATGGAAAATTCTGCTTTTCAACAGAAGAAAACTATGGTATACTTTCCCCATTATTTTATAGGCGATACAATAGCGATACCGTTAATTTTGGAGAAGCAGGGAGTGAGGAAAATTGAGTGAGTTGCTGAGAATGGAGCATATCAGCAAACGGTTTGGCAGCTTCTACGCCAACAAAGACATCAGCCTGACCGTCAATTGCGGCGAGGTGCTGACGCTGCTGGGCGAAAACGGCGCGGGCAAGTCTACGCTGATGAATATCCTGATCGGTCTGTACCAGCCCACGGAGGGCAAGATCTTTCTGGAGGGGAAGGAGGTCCGCATCGAGTCCCCCAGCCAGGCGGTGAAGCTGGGCATCGGCATGGTACACCAGCACTTCATGCTGGTGGAAGCGATGACGGTGTTCGACAACATTATCCTGGGTGACAAGCACGCCAAGGGGCTGTTTATCGATCGGGCCGCCCGCCGCAAGGAGATCGAGGAGCTGTCCGCCAGATACGGCCTGGATGTACAGCTGGATCGGCTCATCACGGAGATCTCTGTGGGCGAGCAGCAGCGCACAGAGATCCTGAAGGCGCTGTACCACGGCGCGGAACTGCTGATTTTGGACGAGCCGTCCGCCGCTCTGACGGATATCGAGGTGGAGGGCCTGTTCGCCATCATGCGCAAGCTGGTGTCCGAGGGCAAGAGCATCATCTTTATCAGCCACAAGATGCGCGAGGTCATGCACATCTCCGACCGCATCACCGTGCTGCGGCTGGGTGAAGTGGTAGGCACCGTCAACTGTGCCGACACCGACAGCAAGAAGCTGGCCAGCATGATGATCGGCCGCGAACTGGTCGCCTCCCAGTACGAGAAGAAGGACTGCTCCGGCGCGGAGATCGCGGTGGAGCTGTCCCATGTGGATTATCATAAGGAGTCCAAGCATAACGGACTGAACGATATGTCCCTGACGGTGCACCGCGGCGAGATCGTGGGTATCGCCGGTGTGGACGGCAACGGACAGACCCAGCTGGCCCAGCTTATCACCGGCGTCATCTCCCCCGACAGCGGCACACTGTCCTTGTCCGGCCAGCGGCTGGCTATCTTTGACCCCCATGGCTTCATTGAGGACGGCGTTTCCCACGTGCCGGAGGACCGCAACCTGCAGGGCCTTATCGGCGACATGTCCATCGCGGAGAATCTGGTGCTGAAAAGCAGCGGCACCGCCGCCTTCAGCAGCGGCGGAGGACTGCTCCTGAAGAAGAAGGCTATCGCCGACTACGCAGAGGAGATGGCGGAAAAGTATGATATCCGCTGCACCTCGGTGGAGCAGGACGTGCGCAGCCTGTCCGGCGGCAACCAGCAGAAGGTCATCCTGGCCCGCGAGCTTGAGTCCGATCCCGTGCTGCTGGTGGCCACCCATCCCACCCGCGGTCTGGACATCGGCGCGGCCAGCTTCATCCACGACCAGATGATCGCGGCCCGTGACCGCGGCGTGGGTATCCTGCTCATCAGCGCCGACTTCGACGAGATCCTGGAGATGTCCGACCGTATCCTGGTGTGCTTCGAGGGGCAGATCATGGGCGAGTATTCCGGCAAGAATCCTCCCATCGAGGAGATCAGCCTTGCCATGACCGGTAAGTAAGGGGGGATACATACATGGAAAAGTTGAAACGCTCTCTCGGCAGCTTCGCGGTCCCGCTGCTGTCCATCCTGCTGGCCTTTCTCATCGGCGGTATCATCATGGCGGCGCTGGGCGCCGACCCGTTCGCGGCGGTGAAATTCCTGTTTCAGGGCGCCTTCGGCTCCCGCGCCAACATCGGCACCACGCTGAACAAAGCTACCCCCCTGATGTTCACCGCGCTGTGCGCCTGCTTCGCCTACAAGTGCGGCGTGTTCAATCTGGGCGGCGAGGGCCAGTTCCTGATGGGCTCCATCGCCGCATTCCTGACGGCCTATTTCAGCGGCCTCACCGGCTTTGCGGGAATTCTGCTGGCACTGCTGGCCGGTACGCTGGCCGGCGGCATCTGGGGCCTCATCCCCGGTGTGCTGAAGATCACCCGCGGCCAGAACGAGATGATCATCTCCATTATGCTGAACTATGTGGCCACGCTGTTCATGGGCGTGCTCTATACCAGCTGGATCCGGGATGAGAACATCCCTCAGACCCCTGCCGTTTCCAAGCTGGTGCAGCTGCCCCGCGTGATATCCGGCATGCGCTTCACCTGGGGCTTCGTGCTGGCGCTGGTGGTGGGCCTCGTGATGTACTACGTGCTGTTCTGGACCAGCGGCGGCTTCAAGCTGCGGGCGGTGGGCTATAACATGACAGCCAGCCGCTTTAACGGCATCCCTGTCAAGCGCTACATCCTGACCAGCTTCATCATCTCCGGCGCTATCGCCGGTCTGGGCGGCGGCGCGGAGCTGCTGGGCACCCAGTTCCGTCTCATCAACGGCTTTGGCGCGGGCTACGGCTTCGATGGCGTGGCCATGGCGCTGATCGGTCAGCTGCACCCCATCGCAACGGTGATCGTGGCGCTGTTCTTCGCGGCGCTGCGTGTGGGCTCCACCACCATGCAGGCCGCTACCGGCGTCCCCACCAGTGTATCGGACATCATCCAGGCGCTGGTGATCGTGTTTTCCGTGGCCGGTATGGCCCTGACGAAGCTGCCGGAGTTCGAGTCCTGGAAGAGCCGGCTGTTTTCCAGAAAGAGAAAGGCGGGTGACAAGTAATGGATTGGATCTCCAGTTTGCTTCTGGCCACCGTTCGCCTGGCCATCCCTCTGCTGCTGATCTCCCTGGCCGAGCTGTACGGGCAGCGGGCCGGTATGGTCAACATCGGTCTGGAGGGCCTGGCTGCCATCGGCGCGCTGGTGGGCTTCCTGGCCTGCTACATCACCGGCTCCAACTGGCTGGGCCTGCTGTGCGGCGCGCTGGCCGGTCTGCTGGTCAACATGATCTACGCATTCTCCACGGTGACACTGTGCGCCGACCATACAGTGTACGGCATGGCCATCAACATCTTTGCGCCGGCGCTGGCGTCCTTCATCTACCGCGTGTATTTCGGCACCGGCTCCGACCTGAAGCAGATCGTTACCATGCCCAGCGTCGCCATCCCCGGGCTGAAGGATATCCCCGTCATCGGGCCCCTGCTGTTTGACCAGAGCCCCATGGTGTACCTCGCCATTTTGCTGGTGGTGTTCACGTCTGTGTTTTTCAACCGCACCCGTGCGGGCCTGAGCTACAAGGCGGTAGGTGAGCATCCCCAGGCTGCCGCCACGCTGGGCATCAACGTCATCGGCGTGAAGTATATCGCCTGCGCCATCTGCGGCGCGCTGGCCGGTATGGGCGGCGCGTACCTGACCACCTGCTACTCCAGCACCTACACCGACGGCATTGTGGCCGGCCGCGGCTTTATCGCGCTGGCTGCCGTCATCTTCGGCCGCTGGAGCGCCGGCGGCGTGCTGCTGGCCTGCCTGTTCTTCGGCTTCTGCGACGCGCTGCAGATCCGGCTCCAGGTGTCCGGCATCGGTATCCCCTATCAGTTCTTCCAGATGATTCCCTATGTGGCCACCGTCATCGTGCTGAGTGCCATCGGCACCCGCCAGAGCGGCCCCAAGGCCAACGGTCAGGCCTACCGCAAGGAACAGCGGTAATGCGGTAATAACGCGGAAGCGCGTTGTTATAAAAGATTTTATTTAGGAGGAAAAAAGAATGAAGAAGTTTCTTGCGCTGATGCTGGCGCTGGTCATGGCTCTGAGCCTGGTGGCCTGCGGGAGCAAGCCCGCCGGTGGCGACAGCAATACCGGCGACGGCAACGGTGACGCCAACACCGATGGCGACAAGGTCTACAAGGTCGCTATGATCTGCGACTCCAGCATCAACGACGGCGGTTGGGGCGCTGCCTGCTACAACGCCATGGTCGCTGCCTGCGACAAGCAGGGCTGGCAGTACGAGGTCACCGACTCTATTTCTCAGGACCAGTACTACGATTCCATCACCGCCTACTGCGCTCTGGGCTATGACATGATTTACGCTCCCGGCAACCAGTACACCGATGCCGTGCTGCAGGCTGCTGAGGAGTATCCTGACATCGCCTTCGCCCTGCTGAACGGCGCGGAGAAGACCCCCGGCGAGGCTGTCAACGGCAACGTCAGCTCCCTGCTGCCCAACGCCCAGCAGATCGGCTGGATCGCCGGTGCGCTGGCCGGTCTGATGACCGAGAGCGGCAAGCTGGGCTTCATCGGCGGTATGGAGCTGGATACCACCAAGGGCAAGATCGCCGGCTTTGAGGAGGCCGCCAAGTACGTGGTCGAGCAGGAGGGCAAGACGGTCGAGCTGCTGAACGTCCCCTACGCCAACTCCTTCTCCGATGCCCCTAAGGGTAAGGAATTTGCCACCGAGCTGATCAGCCAGGGGGCTGACGTGTTCTTCGGCGACGCCTCCGCCGTTGACTCCGGCGCCCGCGAGGCCATCGATGCCGCCAACGCCGCTGCCGGTTCCGTGAAGATCTACGACATCGGCCAGCCCGCCGACATCCTGGGCCAGAACGAGTGCATCATCTGCTCCCAGGTCACCGATAACTCCGCCATGATCGTCGCCTCCATGCAGGCTGTCGAGGCTGGTACCTTCGGCGGCAACACCGTCTACGGTACACTGGAGAACGGCACCCTGTCCGCCGGTAAGATCAGCGATCTGGTTCCCGCCGATGTGCAGGAGAAGTACAACGCCTACCTGCAGCAGATGGTGGACGGGACCTTCATGAAGTGATCGAGCCATCCGCAGCATAAAAATACCCCCGCGCACACCGGTGCGCGGGGGTATTTTGTTTGTTGCGCGGGGACCCTTACTCCGGCTGCTTCCAGCCGTCCAACAGCGCCTGGGCCATCCGGCAGCCGCGGGTCACCGGATCGAAGCTCTGCTCGTCGATACGCCACTCAAACAGCATGCCGCGGTGCATCACCACCAGGTCGGCCACCAGCTCGCTGGGGTCGTGGTGAGGGGCGATGCTGCCCTCCTGCTGGCAGGCGGCGATCAGCTCCCGCAGCACGCGGAAGTAGACACGGCTCTCGTTGTCCTGAAGGATGGCCTGCTCCGGATATTTCAGGCCGTGGATGAAGCTGCGGTACAGGGCGGGGTCTTTGGAACTGATGTCCAGCGACTTGCCCACAAAGTCCAGCAGCTTGCTGCGGGCGGAGGAGGCGTTGTCGGCCAGGTACGACTGCTCCAGCAGCTGGTACTGGGCGTCCACGTTGCTGGTGACCTGGATGATAAGCTCATCCTTGCTCTTGAAGTAGTGATAGATATTGCCCACGGAGCAGCCGGCGGCCTGCGCGATCTGCTCCACGGCCACATTTTCAAAGCCGTCCCTGTCAAACAGGTCCAGCGCCACGTTCTGGATGCGGGAGCGCATCTCCAGTGCCTGCCGTTTGCGGGCGGTCAGCGGTTTTTCCATACGTTCTCCTTTGGCAATTTTTTGTTATCATACCAGCTTTTTTATCTCAGGTCAAGGCGGCAGGAGGGGACAGATGTCGACAAAGATCGTTAAAGAAAAGATTTTCAAAAAAACGAAAAAGAGGGGTTGACATTTGGGGGGTACGTGACTATAATAACACTTGTTCGTGACGCGCGAGTGGTGGAATTGGCAGACTCGCTAGATTCAGGTTCTAGTGTGCATTACGCACGTGCGGGTTCAAGTCCCGCCTCGCGCACCAACAGGAAAACCCTTGAAGCCGCAAGGCTTCGAGGGTTTTTTCTTTTCCTCGAAGCAGTTTTGGCCTTATTGGTCAACCGGCGGAAACCGTGCGCCGCAGACGCCAGATAGATGCCTGTCGCGTCGGCCCCTTGTGTCCCGGCAGGCGGGACACGGTGAAATGGGCGCCCCGAGTCCTTTCCTCCGTGCTATCATAGCGCCATGATTTCACTAACCGCACTTTTCTTTTCCATGAAGGAAACCTCGAAAAACGGCCCCAACTGCGGCAGGGAGAGCGCAGTTGGAGCCGTTTTTTATGCATTCAGCTTTTCTTCCTCGTCGTGGACGAACATAATGAGAAAACTGACGGTCAGCAGCCCGCAGGACAGCCAGATCGTCCCCGCGCCCCAGTGGAGGGTGGCTATGCTGCCGATACCCGCGCCCAGCGCGAACAGCAGCACCACGCCGAAATACGTCAGCGCCTTGCGGAGTATTTCCTTATCCCTCGTATGGAAGTAGGCGCACAGCGCCTCCGTACCGCTGCGCATATTGCCGATGCACATGGTGCTGGCGTAGGCGTGGCCCCGCACCTTGCGGAAGGTCTGCACCTGCATGGCGCACACGAAGGACACCACGGCATTGGCGGTGGTGTTCAGCGTTTCCGGCAGGAAGCCCACCGCCGCCAGCAGCACGATCTCCGCCAGAATGATGAGCTGCCGCCAGTGTACCTTCTCCATCCGCTTGAAGTGCCGGTGGACGCACTCCGCGATGTAGATACCCAGCAGGAACGCCAGCACGGGGACTAAGTATCGCAGCGCCTGTCCCCAGTCTCCCTCGAATAGATGCGTACTCAGCAGCACGATGTTGCCGGTCTGGGCGTTGGCGAACACCTTGCCGCGGCAGCAATAGGTATAGGCGTCCTGCAATCCGCCGGATAGGATGATGAAAAAGGCTGTCAGCATGGAATCGGACATCTGCCCGTGATGCTTTTGCAGGAAAGTCATGTGCGATGCCGCCTCACTTTGCCACCGGCGCGTCCAGCCAGTAGATGACGTAGCACTCCTGCATCTCGCCCATATAGAAGAAGATGTTTTCGCCCATCTCGATGTGCTCGCCGAAGGTCAGATCGGGCACGAACAGCCGTCCGCTGGTGCGCTTGGGGCCCTTGATGGTAAAGCCCTCCGCCGTGGGATGCTGCCGCAGCTCATTGGCGGCTTCCTCCAGACCGGGGAAGTGCAGCGTCCGTTCCAGCTCCGCCAGCTGCGTCGCGCCGTTGATATAGACCAGGTGATTTTCGTCCTTAAACCAGTTGATACGCATGATACGTCCTCCTTGGTGGTGATGTGGGTAGTATAGCACAGTGTGCAGGGTTTGTCACCCCTTGTATGCCTGCTGCCGGTCGCGGCCCGTTCCCCGTGCCGGACGCTATCATGCACACACTGCATGATACGCGTCTGCGGCGCTGGGGGTATCCGTACAGAGAAAAAACGTAAATTGTGCAGATTTATGTGCCGCCGCACTTGCCAAGCTCTCGCAAAAAGGCTACAATAACAAAATGAAAGAGATTCAACCCGTGTTGAATCTTGCACAATAATGTATCGAAAAAAACGCGCCGCACTGTCAAAGTAACCACCGTCACGGGGATACAGCACGACAGAATAGTAAGAAAGGAGGATGCTTGTGATAGACATCAGTTATCGCATTTTTGATTTGGTGGCCAGCACCAACAGCCTGACAAAAACGGCGGAGATCGTACACCTGACACCATCTGCGGTGAGCCATTCTCTGCGAAAGCTGGAGGAACGGCTGGGAATGCAGTTGGTGGTCCGCAACCGCGATGGCCTGCGGCTGACCCAATACGGTCAGGAGCTGATCCCCCATGTCCGCTATGCGCTGAAGGCGGAGGAGCGGCTGCAGCAGGAGATCGTGCGGATCTGTGATATACGTACCGGTATCCTGAATGTGGGCGTATTCAGCAGCGTGGGCTGCAATTGGATGCCTGACATTATGCTGCGGATGCAGAAGGAGTATCCCCAGATCAAGATGTATATTCACCAGGGCAGCTATACCGGACTGGAGGCGGCTGTGGCAAATGGGGAGCTGGACGCGGCATTTGTATCGGTGCCTATCACTGGCAGCATTCCGGCGTACCCGCTGCTGCATGACAGACTGATGTGCATTACGCCGAAGTCCTTTGAAGCGGAAAACGGAGATTATATTACGCTGGAGGATCTGCGGAAGAACACGCTGATCCTGCCGCACGCGGAATCCGACTTTGACGCGCGGGCCTTCCTGTCCGCCAACAATATCGAGATGGAAAATCCGCACCAGCTGGCAGATGACGCGCTGATTATCGCCATGGTGGAAAGCGGACAGGGCATCAGCATTATGCCGGAGCTGGTGCTGGACTATCTGGGCGGAAATATCCGCGTGTTTCCTATCGAGGGCGCGCCGTTCCGCACCATCGGTATCGCAACACAGCGCAGCGAGTACGTGACCCCCGTGACGAAGATCTTCGTGCGGACGGTGCAGGATTATGTGGCGCAGCGATATCCCGAAGAGCTGCCCTACTTCCGTTGAGTGCAGCAGAAAACTGAAGAATCATAGAAAAAAGCGGACGCTGCTGAACAGCGTCCGCTTTTTTCGCGCCGGGAAAATGCAGAGAAAAAAGGGGGATGAGGCGGAAAAATCACAGGGAGATAATACCGATAGAGCTGAGCACCACGATGAGCGTGATGATGGGGCAGATGTAGCGGATGAGGAAGGTGAAGATACCCTTCCAGGTGAACTTGAACTTGCCGCCCTTTTCTACCTCCTCGATAACGGCAGCGGGCTTCCAGATCCAGCCAACGAAGATGCACAGAGCCAGGGCTGCCACAGTGGCGAAGCAGTTCTCGCACAGGTAGTCGATGGAGTCCAGAATGTCGGTATCCTTGCCCATCCAGCTCAGCAGGCGCACGCCGCTGAGGGAGCTGTAACCCAGAGAAACGGGGATGGCGATGATCAGGTTGGAGGCCAGCGCCAGCAGGGTGCCCTTCTTGTTGCTCCAGCCCCAGTGCTCGCAGGGGATGGCGGCGTTGGCAGCGGTCATACCGATCACGGAGCTGATAGCGGCAAAGAACACGGCAACGAAGAACAGGAAGCCGAAAATGGCGCCGCCGGGCATGCTCTCAAAGACGGCTTTCATGGTGATGAACAGCATACCTGCGCCGGTAGAGGGGGAATAGCCAAATGCGAAAGCGGCGGGAATGGTGGCCAGAGCGGCCAGCAGAGCGACGACCATGTCACCCAGAGGAACCAGCAGGGCATTCTTGGCCAGGTCACTGTCGTCAGGGGCATAGGAACCATACATCAGGTTGGTACCGAAGCCGACGTTCAGGGAGAAGAACATCTGGGCCAGGGCGATGCCGAACACGGTGAGCCAGCCGCCGGAGCTCATAACATTCTCGGTGCTGGGCTGGAACAGGAACTCGATGCCCGCCTCGGCGCCGGGCAGGGTGCAGGCGCGGATGGCCACAACGATCAGCAGAACGACCAGCGCGGGGATCATCCACTTGCAGGCCTTCTCGATACCGCCGGCCATGTTCTTGCGGACGCAGAGATAGGCGAGAAGCAGGCCCACGAAGGTCCAGATCAGGGGCTCCACAGGGTTGGAGATGAACATGGAGAAGTATTCGGCGCTGTCCATGGTCCAGAAGGTGCCGGCGGGATTAAAGATCGCGATGCCGAATTCCACCATGTACTTGATGATCCAGCCGAACAGCAGGCAGTAGAAGCCCATAACGCCTACGCAGACGATGGCGTTCAGGATACCGACGAACTTCCATTTCCGGTTCAGCTCTGTCCAGGCTGCGATGGGGCCCTTGCGCATCTTGCGGCCAATCGCGTACTCGGACAGGGTCATGGGAATGCCCAGCAGCAGCGCCACCACGACGTAGATGATCAGGAAGTAGAAGCCGCCGCCGCGGCCCAGCTTGGAGGGGAAGCCCCAAACATTGCCCAGGCCGACAGCGCCGCCGATACAGGCCAGCATCATGCCGAGGTTGGAGCTGAATTTAGAGCGTTTGACTTTTTTTTCTTCCATTTTCTCTTGATCTCCTCTTCTATTTGATTTTGTAACACAGGGCTGACAGCCCAATTACAACAGGGGGAACTTCAGGAAAGCATGGTGTGTACCATTTCATAGACCAGCTCGCTCATTTTGGCGTGGCCCTCCTCGTCCAGATGGACGCCGTCCACCTTGCCGGGCTTGATGAACTGAGCCGCGTCGATGAACTCGACATCCAGCTGCTCGGCCACGGTGCGCAGACACTTGCCCAGCTGGCGGCTGTTGTCGATGCTGGTCTGATCCGTCACATCGTTTTCCTTGAAGGTCAGGCGATCCTCCGTGATCTCTACCGGAGAGATCAGCAGGATCTTCATCTTCTCGCCGGGACGGTCGACCCCCAGCTTTCGTGCCGTTTCCAGCATATACTGCACGGCGCGGGCGGTGGAGATGGGATTGCCGGCGGGAATATTGGACTGAAAATCGTTGGTGCCCAGCATAAAGACCAATACATCAATAGGAGCCGCGCTGCGGAGGACCGCGGGCATGGTCTTCAGACCGTTCAGCTCCGGATCAAAGGGATCGTCAAAGACAGTGGTGCGTCCGGTGAGACCTTCCTCGACCACGGTGTAGTCCTGATAGCCCAGCTTTTCCTGCAGGCGGGCCGGCCAGCGGATGCTCTCGTCATATCGCTCACCGGTAATGGGAATATAGCCCCAGGTATTGGAATCGCCGAAACAGACAATGCGTTTTTTCATATGGGGGGTTCCTCCTTGTCCTGTTTTGTCAGATCGGCCTTCTGCCGACGCCGTCTTTTCAGACGGTAGACAGAACGCACAAAGCGCTTCGCTTGTATGCCGGTATCATAGCACACTCTGCACAGCTTTGCGTTGAAGAAAATTCAAGTGGGGTGTGAATTACTTGCGGAGACAGATGCGCCGCATAGTGCTACAATGCAGACAACCGACCATACCGGCATGACCGCCATGTGTCGGCGCGGCAGAAAACACCGCGGTAAGGAAAAGGAGGAGCATTTTATGATACAATACGCAAAACGCATGGGCGCCATGGCCTACACGGCCAACGTGGTCAGCAACTTATTTGGCGCGATGACAAACCCCGATATTATTTCTTTCGGCGGCGGCGCGCCGGCCAAGG
>ERZ1026966.420-NODE-420-length-20990-cov-5.219250_pt1 | contig 20990 bp, 17 predicted proteins | sample MGYA00519296_ERZ1026966 | MGnify/ENA primary metagenome ERZ1026966 (study PRJEB26926, sample SAMN06164478) | human gut metagenome | biome: ENVO:00009003; feature: ENVO:2100002; material: ENVO:00002003 | host: Homo sapiens | place: USA | collected 2012 ... | reverse complement strand
TATTTTTATATCTTAAAAGACTTTTTATGTTTTTGAAATAAGTTTAAATCACTTCTATGATAAATCTCCCTGTTGTGTAAATTGGTGATATAGTATTTTGGAATAGATCCATATCCAAACTTTGCACCAAGTATTGCGCACGCAATCGCCGCGTTTGTATCGGCATCACCTCCTTCATTTACTACAGCTAAAAGACCCTCTACAAACGACAGGGAATGCCAATAACACCACAAAGCCGCCGACAGTGTTCGTAGAGTGTAGCCTATAGAATTGGTTTTATCTAAATCGAGCACGGATATATCTGAATTGTTATAGGCTGCTTCTACCCATTCAAGTATTCTGTTGTCATATCTTTGGGCTATATCTTTTATTTCATCATAAGAAAGTTGCCTGTCTTGCCATACAAGATTATGAATAATTAAGATAGCGATTACGCATGAACCGACACAACGGGGATCATAGTGAGTCAGCTTACAGATTTCCTCAGCTTGTTCAATAACATTGTTTTGGGCGAGACCGACAACAGAGGTTCTCATCAATGCCCCGTTTGCTGCACTCTCTTGTCGGGACAAATCCCACCAGAGTTTTGAGCAAATATGCGGCTGTTCCACATAATCTCTCATACATAGCACCTTGAAGGTGTGACTTCCAATTCCCATAGGATCTCCATTGAACCATTCTTTGAAATTGAGGACAACATGATTTACATTAAACTCTACGTTTTCATAAGCATCGAGTATACACAACATCATATCTGTGTCATCTGTCCATGCGCCTTTAGCCCATCTTCGTCTATGAGCATCTTGAATTATCTGGTCATAATTCTTAAGTCCATCAGGATAATGCTTTTTTACCTCATCCTTGCTCATAAACTCAGAGCCAAGGCCAAGAGCATCTCCAATGGCTTGTCCGTATAGGCATCCCAGCATTTTATCTTTTAAGAATTCAGTATCCATTGAAATATCTTATAATGGGAGTATTATTTCAATCAAATATGATTTTGCCTTTTGTGTATCCGTAATTCGATTCAATAATCAGAATTACTTCTTTAGAAAACGAAGTCCATTCGTGACAATATTTTGTTTAAATACAAATATTGGTATCTTTGATTTGGTAAAGATTATCTCCAATTCCCTTTACTTCAACAATATATTTGCCGGTATCTACCTTTGTCGGGGTCAATATATATTCTACGTAAAGAGTCTTGTCATATTTCCCAACCGCCTTAGTTCCGGAAGAAGGCTTAATCACAGAATATAGTTCAGCTATATTGTAATTGCTTTCCGCATATACAACAAATACTGAAATTATAGCGAGTATGCAGATAAATAATCTTTTACGGTTATCCATAGTTAGTTTAATTCTTATTGAGAGGTTATTTATGATATAGTTTACCAGCCAGTCCAGGACATCTTTAAGGTATTAACTTCGTAATCAACTTCCAACGTTAATTGAGATTTAATCCAAAGACTATCATTTTGGGTCAAACTGGGATCATAATACCCCTCAATTTTAGTAAAACCTGGCTTTAGGATTCTTTCTCTGCCAATAAATGATTCATCTTTTATTACTATATATGGCATAGTCTCTGTTATGATTATCTCGCTTTCCTCATCCTTACGTGTCTTGGATCTTTGCAAGCTTAAGCAAAATTCTTTAAGAGGGGCAAATGACTCATCGCTGAAATCGATAAGTATTTCAGCATAGTCGTGAGAACCAGTAGCCCTCAATCTGAAATCATTTCCAAAGTCAAAGCCTAAAAAGTTTTTTGTCCGTTCAGCTTCTAATAATCTGGGACTCGGCCTTTTCATAGAAGCGTTTAATTTCTTAGGTAATTTACCAAAAGAAAGACGCTCGATTATCGCGAATATGAGCACGAGTAATGCGATAGATAAAAAAATCCATTTTAGTATATCCCACTCAGTGATAAAAGCAATAATAGCTAAAACTACAAATGGATAGGCAATAACAAAGAGGCAGCCTGACATAAACCTTGAGCAACCAACATTATCACCCGAAGCAGGATCATCAGTGATTTCCCGATATGTATGACCTAAAGTTTCGTTTGCCATATTATTTAATGCTGATTGTTATGAAGTTGGAGGCGTAAGGTAATGATGTTGAGTGGAGGTAGCTGGGCGTCTTGTCCGAATGATTTACTCGATAGAAACAATAGTTCCAGCCTTGTCCCATGTCGGTATACAGAGCCTCTTTAACGCCTTGTGAGAGTAATGCATCAATGAAATTTCCGAAAGTGACAATTCCTTGGCTTTCGTAAAGAGCCAAATGATTATCGGAATCGAGACATAAAGCGCGGAAAACATTCTTATTCCCTAAAGGGCGAGTGGTTGGTACCTTAGCCCCTTTATGTATCATCATCTCTTGTGCGAACTCCATGTCACCTTCTTTAGCGGCTTTGTCCAATGCGGCGGAATAATACTTGTAGAAGAATTGCGGGCCCGACATAACGGACCAGGTAAATGCACCGGTGTTGCGCTTACAGCGATAACCTTTGAATCGGGCGCCACCCGCAACGTGATCTCCTGCTACATTTGAGTGCCCTTTGTCAAACTCAGTCCCTGTAAAGGCTCCAGCAAATGCCAAAATTATTGAATCATTCTCAGGGGAAGGTATTTCTACGCATACCATATCCATTTTAAGTCCGCTCATCTCCGGCTTAAGACAAATCAGGTCGCAGTATTCGGTTCTGATATGAGAAACAGAAAGAATGTCTGAATGTAATTTGGTGAAATCCCTTACGATTGATTCTTTTATATCTGGATGAAGACCACGAGCTACATCAATAAATAGTTTCACGCGAGCCAACACCTCACGCAGAGTATTCTTGATACGGTTCCGCCGTATCGGCGAAGGCCCGGCATTTATACCTATGGCATGCATGTCGTACTTATCAGCAAGATATATGGCACGCTCATTATGGTATTTCTGCGATATTATCGTCACACTGTCCAGCCGATACACTTCTTTCGCTTTTGCGATTGAGTTGAGAGTCCTTATACCCTCATAATCAAGGATAATCCTATCAGCAGGCACACCACGGACCACCAATGAATCGCGTATCGACTTAGGTTCGTCACAGCCATTCTTCTGAGTCTGTGTGTAATCGCCACCGCTGGCTATGATATAATCCACTTTGCCCGCTTTATACAACTCATCTGCCGATTTGATGCGGTTCTCGAAATAGAAGTTGTGTGCCCTGCCCGGCGTGATCGGCGAAGTGGCCAACAGCAATCCCACTCTATTGTGCGGAATGTCACTCACGCTGTCATACGTCCTCCCCGACGCATTCCATACAACAGCCAAATGACACCCGACAACTATCAGTAGCACCACCACAGTGACCGTCGAAATCCACATTATCTTCTTACGCATTTTCATATATAAAGACGTATTTTGCAGCCGGTTCTATGCCCAGTATATAATATTTATAATGAATGATTAGATTCAATTGTCCCCGATTTTGCCATATAGCGAAATCTCATCAAGGAGAGAGTTATTACCGAATAAGCATTTATTACGCGTGATATTATTCACCATAGCCAGACGTGCAAAAGCATTAAACGCAAGTTTGTCATTAGGATGCGTTGCAAGATGCTTGATGTAAACCAGGGCGATACGATTTCTCATATCATTGTAGAATAGATTATACATCGCACTGTCATTACTCGGGCCACTCAATATATATTTTTGCAGAGCTGTACGCCACATTAACCACAACTCACCTAACAAGGGAGAATATTCATTAGCCCGCAGGATTGGATCTAAAATGGCGACAAGTTCTTTGTAATCCCTATGATGGCTCTTATGATTCATATAGGCATATTCTCTGGCAAGTACACATTTCCTATTAAAATCATACTCTCTGAGGATTTCCTGAAGTAAATGCTTCCGGAAAGATGTTGTGTCTGAAATTGCTTTAGAATGAATGCTGGCGTAATCACTCAGTATCTCCGAGGGGTTGAATTCATCATCAGACATGTGGTCCTTAAACAGAGGACCTATAAAGGAGTTAAATTTCTCATAAAACTCATCCACTTCATCATTTTTTTGTTCATTGGGTTTCTTTCCGGACCGAATCCACTGAGCCGCCTTTCTGCTGAGTATTACTAACTTTTCCCTTATTTCAGGATAATGAATGCCAGAAACATTTATTGAATTAAGGGCATCAGCTTGCCGCAATCTAATATCAGCATTTTCCATGTACCGTTCGGCAGTGCTGACATCATAGGCTACTGTGTTGAAGGCGATTGCTATGTTATAGAACTGGAGCAGCGAGTCAGCGAATTGGCTTATAGACATGGTGTCCGGTATTTCGGGATAGCGAATGTTATGGCTGATTGCATTAAAGCCTTCGCCATCATCTCCAACCGTTGGAAATGAATCGTCTTTCCCAATAGAATCAAGATATTCCTGATAAGGGAACTCTGGCGTTGCATATATCTCCTGACATGTCCTGTGACGATTACACGCGTACATGATGCATGCCATCAAAGAGATAAGTATAAGATTGAAATACTTTTTCATTGTTATTCCTGATTATTTATTGCGATACATAATGATTTATTGCTTAGTAGCACAGGTTCTCCGAACCGCGTATAAATTCGGGCCAAATGCATTTTAAAATCCATTATTCATTCTAATCGGTTATAATTGGGAAATCGGGAAAATCAATTTCTAGGCTGTCGGCTTTGTGCTGCCATACTTTGTTGCCGGGTTCAATGCGGCGCATCTCAGAGATGGCTTCGGGATAATTTAGTAAAGCGGCGTGACGCATGACTTCAATCGCTTTTTCACGATTATGTTCAGTGCCGATACCTGCGGAATAACACATTGCAAGATGCCAGCCTGCACTTGGCGCCCCTAACTTGTATGCTATTGACAGATATCTGAACGCATCTTCTCCTTTACCTTGATTCAGGCAAGCTGAGCCACAGAAAAGCGCAGCCTGGGCATTTCCTTCATCTGCGGCCTTTGACAGATAAACAATAGCATTGGCTTCATCCTCATAATACATCCGCATACCCTTTGTAACCAATGCCACCGGATCATTCATTGCAATACCTTTTTCAAGCCAATAATCCAGTCGATCAGAATACAGTTTTGTCATCTCCGCATTATTCCTATTTGCAAGGTTGAGACTATCGACTTCCGCAGCAGACCATTCCGTACCATCCGGTTCAATGACTTCTTCCACCTCAACATATACAGATGAATTTTCATCATAGAACTCTATCAGCCTGTGCATGGCAGCGGTATCTCCCTGTTCTGCCAGAGACTCCAATTTGAGTAGTCTCTCGTCGTCAATGGTTACTTTTTCATTTTTCTGAGCATAAATTGCCATTCCGACAATAGATGCAATGGCAATCACTGCAATAATAATCTTTTTCATGCTATCTGTTCTTTGCTAATAGATATTGTGTTTGATTAGTATGAATACAAGATATGAAATCCCGGATCCCGAAATACTCAGCCAGTGACCCGTATAGGAAATACAGAGTGGCCACGGAGACCCCTTCTATTGATTCATTGCCAAACAAGATGACAGCACCCAATATGATGAGCAACTTGTCTTCATAATCAGTACTTTTTGATTTCCTATTTATTAGTTTCTGTTTTAGGGACTAAGATTCTCAACACCTGTGCTCATATTAGGAATCATGATCCCTCTTCCAGATTCTCGACTCTTGTCCTTTTTCGTATGCAAAGTTATACACGATCCGCCATTTATCAACCACTTTCCCGCTGTGATGTACGTACTCGGCCCCTCGCTGTACAAACTGATGCGTATCATATCAGTTGGGGACATAATGACATCTGTATTAGAAATATTGCGGATTGGATATTTTATTTCTGAATGATGTCAGGGTAATTGGAGTGTGTTGTATACTTATTTTGACAATACTCAACATCATCGGTTTTATCAAAACATACACAACGCCCACATCTTTATCTTCTTGGCTCATGGTATCAATAAGGTTAAAAGGGTAAATCGTTGTTTATCTCATCAATGGGATTTGACGGCTGCCTTTCGTGTTTAGTCTTTCCAATAGACAATCCTCCTATAACAGTAGCTTCAGCAGACTCTAATAGCCTTTTGAATCGTTCCATAGAGGATCCTGAAGTAATGACATCATCGAATAGAATTACATATTTTTCTTTGAAGAAATTCTGTTCAAATTCAACCTCAGGGGGAATTGAATGGCCTGTATTATTCATGGGATCGTTCTTTGAAATGCCTTCCTTTGTTATCTTCATGTGAAGAAAGCCATTATACATATCCAGTTCATTGCAGATACGTTCCAATATGTCCATATATCGCCTATCACTTACACTTTTTGTGGATGCGAGGATAGGCACAAGGGTCAATTTGGACACCCTGTTCCTAAAGTAATGACGTAGCACTTTACACAGTTTAGGCAATACTATATCAACGGACTTTCGATGTCTCCGCATAATTTCTTCTGTTGATTGATAGTTATGCGGTTTAGCTTTGAAGTCCCAGATAAGATTTCGTATATCCCATTCGCTTTCTGAAGCCTCCCAATCACAGGTAGTTGGATAGTAATTATACAACGAGAAATACTCAATGCTTGAACAACGAGGCTGAGGCCAAGAAGAAACACAAGACTTTATATCACGAATTTCCTGCTGTTTACGGATTGCCTCTTGCCTTTTTCGTTCATCCTCTAATCGTTTACGCTCAATTCTTTCAAGTTCGTTATCCTTGCTTTTAATTTCTGATTTAGAATTGATGACTCCTTCTACATACTGGAGGGAACAGCTATCAAGGTCTAATCCACCAAAGATAGCAGAGAAACCCTTCGGATAATTAGCTTTTATCCGTTTAGCTTCATCGCGTTTATTCTTTTCCTCTCTGTATGTCTGGATATATAATGATAATGGACTTCCTTCAGTGACGCTATGCAGATAATCTTTGATATAGACACAGCTTTTGCCATATTCTTTTTGATTAAAAGACTTAATGGCAGCATCGTTACTCTTGACTAATGTAACGGCATCATCGAAAGAAGCTCCGATTTTATCAAAGTCAGCTCTTAACCCGTAGAACTGTGATATGGTGTAACTATCTGAAAAATTGCATGATTCTCCATATTTAATAGAATCAAGAATCGCTCTCTTTAGTTCTTTTGGGTTCTCTAATCGTATGTTTGCACTATATTGTTCAATTGGTTCAATATCACGGGAGGCTAAGATTACTGTAACATCTTCCTCTTGTTCTAAAGCCGACTCTTCAAAAGACTCTATTGGCAAGAATGAACTCCCCAATATAAGTTTAATGAGGTCTGGCTCTTTGCCATACAAGTAGAGGAATGTATCTTTCCGCTCAAAATCTTCCTCTTTAAGACCCTCCAATTCTGATATGGGAATGTCATTAAAGTCTCGTCCTTTAGCAAAAAGTTTCCATGCAAAACAATGTTTTGTCCGTAAAGAGTGAGCGTTAGATAGAATAGTAGAATTCTTTACTAATACTTCTTTGGATGATACGATTCGTTTTATCTCATCATAGGAATGAGAAGATTTTGAGACTTGCAGATATCGATCAACAGCTTCCTTATGTTTCTTGATTAATTGGTCGTATGTGTCCAGAGTGAGCTGAAGGTTCCCGATGTATGATTTACGCTCGTCAACTACTCGATATTCGTTATAGTGAAACTCAGGAATCGAAGTTACCCCCCTCTCATTAAAGAACCATATTATTGCTTTCCTCTTAGTATTCAGGATGGTTGTACTTGTCTGAATCCAAGTGTTGATTCTCTTGATCTCCGGGAGATTTGAAGCAACGGTTTCCTTAAAGCCGAAGTTGTCAGCATCCTGTAACCCTTCATGCTCCAACCATATTTTGTAAGCATTAGAGTATTTTGTCATAGCTTCATCATAGGCAGCTATAACATCCTTATAATACTGATGCTTAAAGATATATGTAAAGAAAGCGTTCATTTTAATTTGATGTTATAGAGGCATCTGGGGTACTTGAACTCATTATCCATAAACTGCTTAACTCCACCAGTAATAGAGATTTTGTTGTCAACAGATATGCCAAATAGTATTCTGGAATTTGTGTTCATCATAAAATCATGAAGGTCCCCATTTTCTTCTCTTGAAATATATCCCATTTCAAAGAACAAATCTCCTCCATCTTCCTGAATGCCTAAGAGTTGATCTATTTCAATTCCCTTCTTTACCGGGAACCACCGAAGGACTTTGATTGTATTGGTATCGTATTCGTTATCTTTTTGAGCGAATAAAACACAATGGCATTCTTCGTCAGTAGTATATGGTGCATAATGCTGTTTCCCCACGAGAGAATAACTTTGAGAACACAGCTCGCGAGGAATATCAATAAGGCTTAAAGAGTCGATGTCGCTAAAATTAGAGTATGGCAAACCAACATCATCGAGCATTTTCTCTAATGGAGCGAATGTCATCTTCTTTGATGTCCAGAAATCCACACTATATAATACCTTGTTTTCTATGGCTGGAATAGAGCGAAAAACTAAACCGACTCGCTCCCTTTTGTTTATAGCTTCTTTTATCTCTGCGTATGAGATACCGTGAGCCATCTCAAAATCACCATCGCCATGATTATGAACAGGAAATAAAAGGGCATAGTCGAACTCTACCGGTAAGAACCTCATTATCTTTTTTCGAGACATGAAGAAACCTCTAAGACTGTTTGCTGGTTGGGGTTCACTAAAATCCACAAATATACTGAACGCTTCATGACGTAGTGGATTAAGCTTAGAAACGCCTAGAAGATTGTTTGCTATTTGCATGGCTTTCAAATATTCTTCATGAAGTTGTGCATGAAGTTTTTCTATGCCATCAACAATGTCAGGCGACGCAAATTCTTCTTTTCTCATCACTCAACGGATTAAAGTCAGGATTTCATCAGGTCTAACAATCGCATGGGAATAACCGGAGCGAAGTAGTTCTCTTTTCTCCTTAGTTCCCCAGAAGCAAGCAACACTTTCGATACCAGCTGCATTCGAGGCTTGGATGTCGATGGTTCTATCTCCAAAAGAAATTACCTCCTTCGCAGACTTCCCCATCAATTCCAGTGCTTTCAGCATTTGAGCAGGATGAGGTTTTATTGGTTTTGCATCATGGTAGGATACAATATGTTGGACTGGAAGATTATAATGGGCTACAATCTTTTCAACATAATGGCGCGGAGAGGTGCTTACGATAGCACAGGAGATGTTATGTTTTCTAATAATGTCTAATACGTTTCCTATTCCTTCATACATAAATGTATTAGGAATATTTGCATACGCTTCAGACCATTGCCGGTTATGACGGAACGGTTCAAGACATGATGTGTCTATAAGCGTCAAATCAAGGTCAAAAATCACGCTTTTCATAAGTCAAAAAGAGTTTTTTCGCTTGATTGACAAAGCGGGTTTCTATGTTTGGTAGCTGATATTATCTCAAGGGCACTTCCGAAGTTGATAGACTGCAACGAATAGGCGGCTCGATCCTTTATTAGTTTGATATTACCCTGTACTTTTTCATGGTTACAATCGGTTGGATTGCGGTATTCTACCGCAAACAGCGGTTTCTTCGAAGCGATTGTAGCATTGACGGCGTGCATCGTGCCGCCGTTTATACCAGTTTGAATGACAATGGTAGCCAAAGAAAGACCTGCTTGTAATCGATCCCTTGCAACGAATCCATATGTGCCGCAGCTATGACCTACAGGATATTCGCTGAGTAGTAATCCATTACTTGCGACAATTTGTTTTGCGAGTTCAAGATTTTCTTTGGGATATATTGAATCCCAATCAAGCCCATTAGCGAGAAAAGCGGTAGTTATGCCTCCAGCTTGTAAGGCTCCCCTATGACCGGTAGTGTCACATCCGATTGCAAGTCCCGAAACGATATTATAACCTTTGGTGGCAATCTGTTCAGAAAAATATAATCCCGCCTTAATGCCGTTTTCAGTAGGGTCACGGGTTCCTATCACGGCAACTCCCGGAATTTTTAGAGCATCCAAATTTCCTCTGTAATAGAGTAGGATTGGAGGGTCAAGCTTACCATTCTCATCGGTACACTGTTTGAGAATATCAGGATAACAGCCATCAAAATAAGAGAATATTCCTATTCCGTGGTCAGCAGAATTGGAGATAATTCGGATTGCACTCTGATGTGCTGCAGCCAAATCATCTTCTGTTACCTTTTCAAATGTTTTCCCTTTAAGAGTTGCCCAAAAGCATAAAAGTTCGTCAAGACTATTGATGTCATTTTTAACTTGTTGGACAATCTTTAATATTGTCTTATTCCCGATGCCTTTAAGCATCTTAAGAGTAAGTATTATTTCAGAAGGGACTGGCATTAGATTTTGAGTTTAGGAAGTGAATTTACTATATCTACCGTTTGCACGGAGAGATTTATGACCGAGAGAAGGAGGTCATAGATATAGGTTGGGTTGCCATGTTCCTTGCTCAAGTCGTTGGGGTCATTTTTAATCAACGATTTGTAGTCTTGGGATACGGCGTAGCGTTCCATAACCCATTCGATAGCTGACTTGCCATTGACGATATATTCGTAGGCTTTAGCCGGAATATTCTCAATGGTGATGTTGCTGTTGTAGATGATGCTGGATTTGTCGGGAACGAGTTTCCCGGCTTCATTCCGGACTTTCGGGAACACCATCTTATCGACAAAGTAGTGGTCGTATTTGGTGTAACCGAAAGGAGCATCATCGGTCGGCTCTTTATAGACAGCATCGGCGATGGTGGCGGTAATGTTGGGCGAAGGCGTCACTTGTTCGTAATTCAAGTGCAGTTCCGCAAGTGCTTTTCCGGCTTTGTAAAAAGCCATAAAGTCCTGAACATCGTCCACGATTGGGATGCGAGGTAGCGACTTCTTTAAGTCAGCGGCAAAACGCTCACGATACTGCGGTGAGTGAAGTATGCCGTAAACGTAATAGAAGATATGTTCCTTAGTTATCGCTTTGGAGTTGCCGAAGCGTTTGCGAACCTCTTTTAATATCCAGTCTGTGATACCATCACGACGGATGTATTTACCCTCGGATTCGCTTCCGAAGTCAAATAGGCTCTTTTCTTGTTCTTTGTTTTCCTCATACCAATAGAGAGGGAAACACTGCCCATTAAACATTAATTGTAAATCTGGAATACAATCTGTTATTAAGCATGAAAAATCTTTACTTGCCCCTATTCCACTTACACAGATTACGCGATTAGCAGAATCTGGATTTGGGAAAAGTTTAAGTTGTTGATAAGTACGTTGAATTAGTTCTTTTTGATACGATAGCTTCTGTTTGAAGAAAGGTCTATATAAACCCGTTGCAATAGCATTAGAATTGAATTCAAATGCTATTTGTTTATTAGCCGACATTTTGAAAGAATCGGTCCAAACGATACGAGAAGAATCTGTTTTCAATTCATAATCCGGATATGAGTTTAAATTATTCCTTTCCGTATTATAGAAGTCAATCATCATAGTTACCTTATCAGTTAATGATGAGTTTGATGAGCCATATAGGAAAGGATCTTTATTCGTAGCTATACCCAGAGAGAAAGTTGAAAAAATAGATTTGGAGGATTCCAAGAATTTTTTGTCTGGAAATAAAGGCAAAAGAGCATCAAAGAGACCATCTCTTTGATTTATCCAATCATGCCTATTAGTTGGCTCGATAATTCGCCAATCAATCGAACGACCATGAACAGACTTGAATTTCTTGACGAGGTCGAGTTTTTGCTCACGAGTTAAGTAATCTCCTATATCGTGATAATGGATGGTTGCCTTCTGACCTACCTTAGCAGGGTTCTTTACAAGGAAAGTAATGGAAATTGGAGTGCGTGAGCCACCTCCAAATATTTTACCACCTTCCTTGCGAGACAGTTCTCCACTGGTACGTTGGTTGCCACGAAGATTAAGAACATAGATGTCTGAAAATTCTAACTCAAGGCAAGCGCGGAAACCGTCTTGAGCATTTCCATCTATCCATGAACCATTGCTGATGAATGCGACAATACCACCATCAGGATTGTCAGCTATACGGTCCGAGGCCCAACGAAAAGCTTTAATGTAACTATCGTATAAAGCTTTAGTAAGATTTGCAGACGATTTGACTGCATAAGTATCAGCAATTCGCGCATCCAAGATTGGATAAGAGAGATTTGCTGCATTATCATTGGCCGATTTTTGCCCGATAGAATAGGGAGGGTTGCCAATGATTACACGGATAGGCGCACGTTTCTGACGCATAACTCCCTTGGAGTTTTCGCGGAAGAACTCTTGCGAGAAGGACGGCTGTGCCGACTCTGCGAGTTGGAAGGTATCTGTTAGACAGATGCCGTCATAGTTAACGTAATGGTCTGGCTTCATCAAGTCGTGGTACACGGCTTCTATATTAACATCGGCAATATAGTAGGCAAGCAAGACTATTTCGTTACAATGAATCTCCGAGAGATACTTGCGCTCCATATCTTCGGGCTTGATAAGTCCTGACTGGAGCAAACGAGTAATGAATGTGCCGGTGCCGGTGAACGGGTCTATGATATGCACATTCTCATCCGAGAGCGAGGAATTAAATTCACGCTTGAGAATATCGTTGACAGAATGGATGATGAAGTCAACGCACTCGACGGGAGTATAGACGATGCCGAGCTTTTCGACTGTAAGGGGGAAAGCGCCTTTGAAGAATTTCTCATAGAGATTCTTGATGACGGTCTGCTTGCCCTCCAGGTTGTCAATGTTGCCGACATTGACACGGACGGAATCATAGAACTGCTCCAGTTCGGCGGTATCCTTCTGGAACCCGCCGATTTCCTCCAACTGCTCAATCATGCGGTGCATGGAGCGACTGACGGCGTTGTTGTTGACGAAGTTATAGTCCTGGAACAACGCATCGAAAACTGGCTGAGATATGAGGTGTTGAGCCAACATTTCGATGGCTTGACCTTCGTCCACGGAAGGATTCAGGTTTTCCTGCAATCCTTTGACGAAAATATTAAACTCGGATTTGAGAGTGGGAACACTCTCGACGAGTTTAGATATGCGCTCGATGAACTTTCGAGCAATCAAGCCGACTTTCTTAGACCAGTTTTCCCAATAGAGGCGGTCGCCGCATTTCTCGACAAGTTTAGCGTAAATGCCTGACTGCATTTCGCCAAAACGGATTTCAAGCTGACGGGCGACTTCGGCGTTCTCAATCTGCTGCGCATCCTGAGAATCCTGACCGTCGGTCATGGCGTTATGACCGATGCCGGGGCCTCCGACAACAACTTTCGAGGCTTTGTTCTTATTGAGGGCAATTTTCTGAACTTCCGCATTGAAATGATCGTCGTGTGAACGAAGGGCATTGAGGATGTTCCAGACGGTCGAAAAGTAAACGTTATTGTCGAGGGCGTCTTCGGGCTTCACGTCCGAAGGCACGACTATAGGGATAATGATATATCCATATTTCTTTTCGTCCGGCTGTCCCTTGCGGAAGTTACGCATCACACGTCCAACGGACTGAACGACATCGACCTGCGAATTGCAGGAGGAAAGGAACAGGACTGCATCGAGGGCGGGTACGTCGATACCCTCCGAGAGGCAGCGTACATTGGTGAGTACACGACATTCGTTCTCACCGATGTTTTCCTCAGCGAGCCAAGCGAGCTGCTCGTTCCTGGTCTGCGAGTTCATCGAGCCATCGATGTGACGAGCGGAGACTTCCACAACGTGGCCGCGCTCCTCGATGTCGAGGGTGTCGCGGTATTTCTCGCATATACGGGGCAATACCTGTGAGGTGTTGACCGAGGTACCGGGCGAGGCGGCGTTGCCGATAGACGAGCAGAAGGCGATGGCGCGGTGCATGACACATGGATCATTGTCCCAAGTCACGCGGTTATCGCCCCGGATTATTTTCGAGAGACCGTTGATTACACCGATAAGTTTTGAGGTATCATCAAAATTCAACTCGGTGTTGTTCGGGTCTTTAATATCTTTGAGAATATCGCCGGGCAGGTCATCTTCATTGACGGTGAGAACCAAAACTTTATAGTCTGTCAGCAATTCGTGTTCGACTGCATAGGAGAAGTTGACGCGGAAAAATTCTTGACCATAAAGTTTCTCATCGTCCATGGAACAGAGGATGGCGTCTTTTTCGGAGGCTTTGATTTTGGCCGAGGAACCATAGAGGCGAGGTGTCGCCGTCATGTAAAGACGCTTGTTGCCCTTGATATAGGAAGCATCGTGGATTTTGGTAAAATTACTTTCGTCCCTATCGGAGAGTTTCACTCCTGTTGTGCGGTGGGCTTCATCGCACACGATAAGGTCGAAAGTACCATAAGAGCCGCCGGTTTCTTTGAGGGTTTCATCCTGGGCTGCTTTGATGGCCTCGATGGACTGATATGTTGAGAACACAACAGTCAGACCGCCATGCGAGCGGTACTCCTTGAGCTGACGGGCTATGCTCTTGGGGTTGGTAGTGGCCGGGACCGCGAGGTCGAGGGCACTGTCCTGTGTATCGTCGAAGTCCCTTTTGATTTTGCGTGATGCCTTTGCATCAGAGCAAATGCAGATACCCTTGATGGGCTTGGCAGCGTCCGCGCACCAAGCATTGAGGGTCTGACCGAGCAACGAAATGGAGGGCACGAGGAAAAGGACAAGTCCTTTGTCCGGCAACATATCTTCGGCGATTTTGAGAGCCGTGTATGTTTTTCCGGTGCCACAAGCCATAATGAGTTTGCCTCGGTCGTGAGTCTCAAAATAAGTATGAGCGGCAGACATGGCGCGAAGCTGATGCTCACGTGGCTGTTTGCCGGGGAGCATCGCGTCCTTGCCTTCAAGTCCATCGAGAAGCAATTTCCAATCAACGGGGGATGTTTGCAGATCCACCAATCCGACGCGGTTAAGCGGCGGATTCTGATTCTGAATTGCTTCCTCGGCGTTGGTGCCCCAGTGGTTGGTTGTCGAAATCCAGACACGACGGGCGAAAGATGTTGTCTGCAAAGAGTCAACATCGAGGAAGGTACGGCTTGAAGTTGCAAGGAAAGAATCGACTGCGGGCTTGTCTATGACCGCATCTTCTTTATAGCACTTGCACTGAATGGCCCAGTATTCGCCTGTATCGGTGCGGGCTACAAGGTCAATGCCAGTGTCCTTGCCGCCGAAATCCTTTTTGCTTGGAAAGTCCTCCCACATCCAAACATCAGTGAGGTTGGAATAGCGAGGGTCAGAAAGCAGCCAAGAGCGCATCAGTCGCTCAAACTGCGTTCCTTTATCCTTCTGTGTAAAGGATTCCGCCCGGAATTTATTTAGAACTTCGTTGAAAGTCATAATGATTAGGCAACCATCTCTATTTAAGAGATTTGGATATTTTGGAATTGCCTAATCTTGAATGACATACCATACATATATTCTACCTTGAATTATAATTACGTAATTTAAAGGAGAAACATGATTTATTAGATTTGTTAAAAAACAGGCTTTTTTTCAATAATTCTGTAAAATTTAGTATATTTGCAACACAATAACCATCTCTTAAATAGAGATTTGGATATTTAAAAAACATAAGACCTCAGCTTCTGAATTCGCTAAGGTCTGTCTTTTTAAAGAGCTTTTAAAATTAGAGAATTAGCCTTATCTACTACAGAAGTACCAATACTCGCAAGATATATCTGTGTCGTTGTTTCGTTATCGTGCCCAAGGCCTTCACTAATTACTGAAATCGGGACTCCTTTTGCCCTCGCTGCTGATGCCCAACTATGACGGGCAACATATAGAGTTAAGGGTGTATCAATATTTACTGCTTTTGCAATTTGTTTCAGATTATGATTAATATTGTATCCCACATTATGATATACACATCGTTCATTGGTTCCTGGATTGCGTATAATTGGTAATAAATAATTACTTTTGTTTTCGGGGTACTTATCAAGCAACATCTGCATTTCTTTGGTCCATTCAATTATTAGTTGCTGCCCGGTTTTACATCGACGATATGTTATATACCCGTTTTTAAGATCGCTCTTTTTTAGGAATGCCATATCTATGAAACTCATACCTCGTAGATAAAAGCTCATCATGAACATGTCGCGTGCATAATCAAGTGATGGAGTCAACGTTAGGTCCAATGTCTTGATTTTCTTGATTATGGTCAATGGCAATGCGCGTTTTATAGTCTTGTCCACTCCAGTATATACGCGTCGAAATGGATAGTGGTTCTCGATAATTTCATCCTCTACCGCACGGTTATATACGGCTCTTAAGATGCGATTATAGAATGAAATAGTGTTGGGAGTAACTCCTCGATTCTTCTGCCATGCATCATAATCCTCAATCAGTTCAGATGTAATGCTATCCAGCATTATGTCCTCATCATTTCTATACCTCTTAAAACTGTTAAGAGTTGATTTATATGTCTCTGCAGTCCTTACTTTTCCAATCTGCTTAAGCCTGGCAATATTCCTTTCCATATAATTAAATAAGGAATATTCCCGCGTATATCGTCTGAACTCTTCGATGATATCACAAACAGAATAGCTCAAGGCCTCGCAACTCAATTTATGTTCAATTTTAGTAAGTCGCTCGATATCCCAACGGATACGTTCACGAATTGAGTGAATGAGTAATTTACGCTCACTATCTTGATGTGTCGTTACCATAGAGCGATTCCCATCCCATTCATAAGGGAACACTCTATATTCCGTCAGAAGCTGTCGCACCTTCCTTTCATGTATAATCTGATAATAGATTGTCCCCTCTCGATCAGCAATAGTCGAAGGTCGGAATTTCACTTTTATTGATGTCATACTTGAGAATTATTAATTCAGTGCAAAATTACTAAACTAAGAATTCTCGCTTCCTTATCTATTAATTTGATATAATTTTTTTACTGATGTGGGGAAGATAACTCTGACTTAACAATAAACTATTCCCTCATTCCTTGCGTTTCTATCTTGTATGAAGATCATGAGATTCACAAATAAATTGGGTCGTCGGGCGGCTGGGATGCTGGCTTTGGCGGCTGTTATGAGTATGACTGCACAGGTGAGAGAACTTCCGGCTCCGTCCTTCCAGGGCGGAATACCGATGAACGAGGTAATGGCCAAGCGCCACAGTGTACGCGAGTTCGATCCGAATCGCGAAATCAGCGACTCCACATTAGGTCAGCTGCTATGGATGGCGGTTGGCATCAACCGGCCGGATGCGGAGCCAGGTCGCTTCGGCGTCCCGGCAAACCGCTGCAACCCTACTGCCCTGAACTGGCAAGAGATCCGCGTGTTCGTTTTCGACAGGAATGGCGTTTGGGAGTATCTTCCCAAGGAGCATGCTCTATCTCTCGCTAAAGAGGGTGACCATCGCGCTCTTATAGCCGGCACAAAGGAATTCGCACAGGATTTTGTGCTCGATGCACCCATGTCGATCGTATTTGTAGGGGATATGACGAAACTTCCTGAAGATGACAGGACTCAGGCCATGGTATTGGTTGACGCGGGCATCGCCTGCGAGAATCTGAACTTGGCATGTGTTTCCGAAGGTATCGCTACCGTTCCACGCGCCACGATGGACACCACAGGCATCTCGAAATTGCTGGGACTTACGCCGCGACAGATTCCGGTTATGAATAATCCGATAGGATTCGAAAAGTAAATGCGGAATTAAGAATGCATAATACATAATTGAGTTTCAATAAGGCGTTTTGTTCGAGCTTATGTGCGGCTCGGGACAGCCCGCACTACTATTTTGTTCGAGCTTATGTGCGGCTGGGGACAGCCCGCACTACTATTTTGTTCGAGCTTATGTGCGGCTCGGGACAGCCTGCACAACTATTCATAAGGCTTTTGGTCCAAGTTGATGCGCGGCACGGAGTGCCCACGCCACTATAATACAAACGCTTCGGATCTGTGTATCCGAAGCGTTTGTATTTTGTTGAACTTATTCACGCAGTACATATTGCATGTGCAATGAAGATCTGTGCTAATCCATCTGGTCTGTAGATGCCTCGGCATCGAGACTTGAGTGTCCTAAATATCATATTCAATCCAGACTGGAGACTCCTAATATCCGGAATTTAAATTATGTATCTAACAATGGGTGATACGAGCATTTATAAATTCTGCAGGATGTTCAGAAACTCATCCTTTGAGATTCCAATTGTTCGGATCGCATTTTTAACAATGAACTCAGGAATAGGTTCTACGTGCGTTTGAATTATTACAGGTCTGAGCATCCCTTCTTTTATCCAAGACTCATGCCCACCTTTTGTTCTTGCTTTTACTAATCCAAGATAAAGAAGAATTCGCCTCATCTCAGAAATCGAGATGTTTTTCAATGTGCGCATGGAATCTGAACGGGAAGAGGGTGTGAAACAATTCGTTCGTAATTGGTCTGACTTTCAATGAGACTTGAAAATTCGGGTTTCTTCATCAAGAACATGAATTTAGGTGGTTGGATTGAAGCATCCTTAATTTCCCATCCAAGTTGTTTAAGATCCTGAATTAATGTTCCAGCCTCAATGCATGTTTCAACATACAGCTGAAATGCTTCATAGAAATTAGAAATGGCTTCTGTATGAGTTTCGCCAGAAGAAGATAAATCCAATGCCGGGCAATATGCTATGTAAATGGCATCTTCACGAAAAAGATAAAAATCTATCTGAAAACGATATTCTTCATGGTCTCCTAATTTAGTGGAAGTCTTAAATCCAGCCTTGCATTCTATCTTCTTATTCATATTATAGCCTCCTCCTAATTAGACAACAATTCTAAAATAGCTGAGGACTACTATCTTATCCTCAGCTATTATAAAAAATTGTGGAGCTGGAGGGGATTGAACCCTCGTCCAAACGTGGAATCAATAAGCTTTCTACATGCTTAGTCTGTGAATTGGTTTTCGTGTCAGGACAGGCTCACGACGGCCAATCCGGACCTTAGTCCCTTAATCTCGGAAGCGCGTCGGAACACCGCACTTCCTATTCCCGAATTTCTTAGCACCACTTTATCCAAACGTCTCGGAACAGGGCAATGGAGTGATGTCTCGTTCTCCTACCTGGTAGGAGAATTAAGGTATCCTACTGTTCTTCAGATTACGCAGCGAGAGCGTAGTTGTTATTTTCGCCAATTATAGGTCGATGATCTTGCGATTATAGAGCTTGGTCATCAAAGCTCTGCATGCTTACCTACCGCTTCTACACGCTGTCAAAGCCAGTCAGCCCCTTGCGTATTTTGCGATTAGCTTACAAATTTAGTTATTTCTCAGCTATTCTCCAAATATTTTCACATAAATCTTCAAAAAACTGCCAAAATACTTGAATTTTTAGAATTTCAGGTAAAAATCATGGCATAGTACGCGATGGTCAGTTGTCGGAATACCAATGGATTCCTCAAGAATCAGTTCGTCACATATCGGTTCATGCGCCATTTCGGTGTTGGTGAATTCTAACAGCGTGCGCTTATATGGCGCAGTGGGGTTCCCCTTCACATCGGTTCGCCGCTTCAGCGCCAGCGAAACGTCACTCGCCGTCTTTATCATCTCGTCAGCCCGCAGATATGGCACTATCATGGCGATTCTGCCGGCAGGAGTCAGCATATCGCGTCCACTCCGCAGTATCAGAACCGGCGACAGCTCGCCTTCGTGCCTGGCACGCATCCGCGACGATTCATCTGCATCTACGCCGGAGGTAAAGTACGGCGGATTCGACACTATCAGGTCGTATAGACATAAAGGCTTATAATCCGTGAAGCTACACAACTTCACGCTCAAACGGTCGCTCCACGGAGAATCCTGGAAATTACCTCGTGCCTCTTCGACCGAGTCCAGATCTACCTCTACGGCATCCACCAGAGCGTCAGGATTGCGCTGAGCACACATCAAGGCAATCAGTCCGCAACCGGTTCCTACATCGAGTATGCGGTTTCCCGTCACGTCGCACCAGGCGCCAGTCAGAACGCCGTCAACACCGATGCGCATCGCGCTGCGATAATGATGGCACGAAAATTGTTTGAACCGAAATGGCCTTTTCTCTCTCCTTTCTCCTTTCATTCCTCCGGTCATGGCCGAATAATTCCGGTCATACTCCTTATATAACGATTATTTTTTGTAATTTTGCATTCCCAAATCGGATTCTCCAATCATGAACAAGAAGCAAGAGACAATCATAGCGCAAGATATGGCCTCGGGCCATCCCCTCACACCATCAGCCATAACCTGCAGCGAGGAACTGAAATGCTCCGGCATTTTGGTTATTCCGCTGCTTGACGAGCAGATGGGTCTCCCCTATTTCGACATGCCGCTCGAGCTCCAATCGGAATATCAGCGCGAGGCCATACAGATGGCCTTGCGGCTGGGACAGCCCGTTTTCCTGGTGCCGGAGGCGGAATTCGGCGCCGATATGCCCGACGACCATCTGATTGCCAGCCGTTTCAAAGGTACTGCCGGCATTATAGCCTACCCCGTCAACTTCGAGGCTCCGAAAGAAGCAAACGGCATGGAATTCGGGCGCACCCTTCTGAAAGGCGGGTTTCAGGGAGAAGTGTTCGCCACTTCGTGGATATCCGACCTGGTGGGCGTTTCTGTCCGTGAATGCGATTACCGACCCATTCCGAATCCCGTTCTCACGGAGCAATACCTCGACCTGCTGGACATTTCGTTCGAGAAACTGATGTCGTTCCTGCCGGAGCATGTGCGCAACGAGATTCAGAACGGACTGACGGCACTCCCTGCCCGTTCGCTTGCAAGCATTTCGTTCATGATGTATCATTCACCTCTTGACTACAAGGAGAAGCTTGAGATACTCGCCGAACTCGACCTATCCAAGCGGATGGAACTGATTCTGCACCGTTTTTCCGAGCATATCCAGAAGCTTAAGATACGCGAGGAAATCAACATGCGCACCATGGAGCAGTTCAACGAGCGCCAGAAGACCGATTACCTGCGCACGCAGATCAAGACCATACAGCGAGCTGTCTCTTATACACATCTGACGCTGCCGA
>ERZ1026966.380-NODE-380-length-22128-cov-6.154351_pt1 | contig 22128 bp, 14 predicted proteins | sample MGYA00519296_ERZ1026966 | MGnify/ENA primary metagenome ERZ1026966 (study PRJEB26926, sample SAMN06164478) | human gut metagenome | biome: ENVO:00009003; feature: ENVO:2100002; material: ENVO:00002003 | host: Homo sapiens | place: USA | collected 2012 ... | reverse complement strand
AGACAGACAGACAGACAGACAGACAGACAGACAGACAGACAGACAGACAGACAGAGCCTAATTAAGCTCTTGCAGTATGTGTTCGGCTATGTCAAACTTCCACTCAATGATGTGATTTTGTCGCTGAATACAGGATTGAATCCACGACAATTCTTCAAACTGAATACTGATGATGCGGTAAACTACTATGTGACAATCAGAGAATTGCAAAATAACCGTGTCGTAGTAAGCGAAAAGACCGATAAAATCAATGATGAAGCGCTTCGACTTTGCAATAATCGTTCTAATCTTGAAAAAGGTGATGTTCTGTTTTCTGGAACAGGAACGATTGGAGAAACAGCATTAGTCAGCGAAACACCGACAAATTGGAACATTAAAGAGGGCGTATATGCCATTAAGCCGGACAAAGAGCAAATAGACTCGACCTTTTTAATGTACTTGCTTCATACGGATAAAATTCGCTCTGCATTTTTGGCAAAAGCTGCGGGTGGCACAGTAAAAAGCGTTCCAATGGGTGAACTTCGGAAAATGCTGATACCTGTTCCCCCCACTAAAAAACAGAAGCAGGTTGTTGAAATCCTAGACCACTTTGACATCCTTTGCAACGACCTCACCACCGGCCTCCCTGCTGAAATCGAGGCACGGCAAAAACAATACGAATACTATCGGGATAAGCTCTTAACATTTAAGGAGTTGGGTGCATGAGCACTTACAATGTAGTTGCTGCCAGCAATGAAAGTACCGTTGTAACAGAATACGAACCGCAAAGCAAACGTTCTGATGCCTACCAGAGTGAGGCTGCGCTGGAGCAGGCATTTATCAAGATGCTGGAGGAGCAGGGCTATGCCTACCTCCCTATCCATGATAATGCTGACCTTGTGGCAAACCTGCGCCGTCAGCTGGAGATTCTGAACAATTATACCTTTACGGATAAGGAATGGGATAACTTTTTTAAGGATAAAATCGCCAACGCGAACGATGGTATCAAAGAAAAGACCCGCCGCATCCAAGAGGACAACATTCAGAACCTGACCCGCGAGGACGGCTCTACGGTCAATATTACGCTGCTGGATAAAAAGAACATCCACAACAACCGTTTGCAGGTTATCAACCAATATGTGGAAAACAGCGGCAACTATAATAACCGCTATGATGTCACGATTCTGGTAAACGGTCTGCCGCTGGTTCATGTGGAATTGAAGCGGCGCGGTGTGCCCATCAAGGAGGCATTCAACCAAATCAACCGTTACCAGCGGGACAGCTTTTGGGCGGGCAGCGGGCTGTATGAGTATGTGCAGATTTTCGTTATCTCCAACGGCACGAACACGAAATACTACTCCAATACGACCCGCGACAGCCACATTAAAGAAAGCGCCGGAACGACCCGAAAGAGCAGCAAAAAGACAAGCAACAGCTTTGAATTTACGTCCTTTTGGGCGGATGGGAAAAACCGCGTCATCCCCGATTTGGTGGACTTTACTCGCACGTTCTTTGCCCGCCATACGCTGCTGAACATCCTGACGAAGTATTGCGTCTTTACGTCCGAAGACCTGCTGCTGGTGATGCGTCCGTACCAGATTGCGGCGACCGAGCGTATTTTGTCCCGCATTGAGGTTTCGACCAACTACAAGCAGACGGGAACACTGGCGGCAGGCGGGTACATCTGGCATACCACGGGCAGCGGCAAAACGCTGACATCCTTCAAAACGGCGCAGCTGGCGTCCAACCTCCCCTATATTGATAAGGTTCTGTTCGTGGTAGACCGCAAGGATTTGGACTACCAGACCATGAAAGAGTATGACCGCTTTGAAAAAGGAGCGGCCAACGGCAACACCTCCACGCAGGTGCTGCAACGCCAGCTGGAAGACCGGGACGCCAAAGGCAATCCGCATACTTATAAAATCATCATTACAACGATTCAAAAGCTGGCGTTGTTTGTTGCCCGCAATAAGGGACATGAGATTTTCCAAAAGCACGTTGTCTTGATTTTTGACGAGTGCCATCGCAGCCAGTTTGGCGATATGCACGAGGACATCACCAAGTATTTTAAGAACTACCACCTCTTTGGTTTTACGGGTACGCCGATTTTTGCGGCCAATGCCAGCACGCGCGGCAAACCTACGCTGAAAACCACCCCGCAGGCGTTTGGTGGTGAGCCTGATGCCAACGGCAAAAAAGTCCTGCCGCTGCATACCTATACGATTGTTGACGCTATCAACGATAACAACGTTCTGCCGTTCCGTATTGATTATGTGGATACGGTCAACCGCAAGGCGGGCATCGGTGATAAGCAGGTCAAGGCCATCGACACTGAAAAGGCACTTGCCGACCCGCGCCGTGTAAAGGAAATCGTCAAATATATCTTAGAGCATTTTGACCAGAAAACAAAACGCAACGGTAAGACGTATTCTTTCCGTGCGCTGCGCAACATTGAAGCAGTAGCCACCGATAAAACGCGCGGGCAGGTCGCAGAAGTCAAGGACAGTGTGCGTCTGTCGGGCTTTAACTCCATCTTTGCGGTCAGCTCGATTGCAATGGCAAAGGCGTATTATCTGGAATTCAAGCGCCAGATGCAGGACTTGCCCGAAGCAAAGCGCCTGCGCGTGGCAACGATTTTCAGCTACGCCCCCAACGAGGACGTGGAAGATGCAAACGGCATGCTGGGCGAGGAAAATTCCGATGATACCAGCCAGCTTGATGCAAGCTCGCGGGACTTTTTGGAGTCTGCAATCAAGGATTATAATGCACTTTTTAAAACGCATTATGACACCTCGGCCGACAGATTCCAGAACTATTATAAAGACCTTTCCCTGCGCATGAAAAACCGCGAGGTTGACATCCTGATTGTCGTAAATATGTTCCTGACGGGCTTTGACGCTACCACGCTGAATACGCTCTGGGTGGATAAAAACCTTGTCATGCACGGCTTGATACAGGCGTTCTCGCGCACGAACCGTATCCTGAACTCCGTAAAGACATACGGCAATATTGTCTGTTTCCGCAATCTGGAGGAAGAAACCAACGAGGCTTTAGCACTATTTGGAGATAGTGAAGCGGGCAGCGTTGTTCTGCTGAAAAATTATAAAGCTTATTATGATGGCTATGACGAAGGCGGCAAACATCATGATGGCTACGAAGAGCTGATTACCAAGCTGCAAGCAAAGTTCCCGTTGGGGCAGCCGATTGTTGGAGACCAAAACAAAAAGGACTTTATCGCGCTGTTTGGCGCAATCTTGCGAATGCGGAATATCCTTACCTCGTTTGACGATTTTGCAGGCAATGAACTGCTTGCCCCACGCGATATGCAGGACTACCAAAGCCACTATCTTGACCTCTATCATGAAATGCGGACTCCAAAACCGGATAAGGAAGTCATCAATGACGATATAGTTTTTGAGATGGAGCTTATTCGTCAAGTGGAAATCAACATTGACTATATCCTTATGCTGGTTGTCAAGTACCACGATAGCAACTGCGAGGATAAAGAAATTCTTGTTGACATCCGCAAGGCCGTGGACTCCAGTATGCAGCTGCGCAGCAAGAAAGACCTGATTGAAAACTTTATCGCAACCGTCAATACGGCCACCAAGGTAGATGACGACTGGATAAAGTTCGTCACCGAGCAAAAGAAAACTGACCTTGATACACTTATCGTGGAGGAAAAGCTCAAGCCGGATGAAACGCGCAAGTTTGTGGATAACTCTTTCCGGGATGGTGTATTAAAGACTACCGGCACAGATGTTGACCGCATCCTGCCGCCGGTATCACGTTTTGGCGGCGGCAACCGAACGGCTAAAAAGGATGGCATTATTGCAAAATTGCAAGCGTTCTTTGACAAATACTTCGGACTTGTGTAAATATTTCAATTTAGTTGCCGTTTGTGCGAAATTGTGGTATAATATATATGTAAACTCAATAAGTGTCTAAAGACTTGTTGGGTGTCCGATAACATAAAACTGAATAATCATACTGAATGGTAAAGCTCTAAGGAGCCAGTACGAAAATGCGACATTATCCCTACGGGGATAGTGTAAGCAGCGTTTGTACTGGCTCCTTTTTTGTACCTTGAAAACAAAATAACAAGCAGCATCGGCAACCCTAAGATGGCTGACAATCGCAAAATGGTTGCAACGTGTCAAGGTTCTACTTGCCGGAAGATACAAACTTCCGATGTCGAGGAAAACGCTTACGGTAACTGGGTGTTCAGTCCAGAACAAAAGGAACTTACCCACTGCCGCGACTTTACGGGATGGTCTGGATGTTCCCCTCCACAAGAAACATTTCACTCGGACAAAAGAACACCCCGCCTGAGTATAGTGTTTATGGGAAAGCCACAAACTGCTGACTGCGGAGTGGGTACGTTCCCCAAGCCGCAGCGGTAAGGTAAAGGCAGTTACTAACCCCCATGGAGATTACTTATAGTTTCCTATTTATCTCGCGGAGCGCGAAATAATAGGAACAAATAAGAGGCTCATTATCGACTCTTATTTTTTCCTATCTCCCCGCGAAGCGTGAAATCATAGGAGATAATAAGAGGTCTGTTGTCTATTCTTATTTTTTCCTATTTTGCCCGCGAAGCGTGAACTTATAGGAGCAAATAAGAGGCAACCGACAGGCAGCAGAAATTCTACGGGTTGGCTGTATGTTTCCCGCGACATTTCTTATTTTATCAATGACATTTCATGAAATGAATTAACATTGAACAGATAAGAAGAGAGACTTGGCATTTGTGAACGGCAGAAATGTGAAATATAGCGATATATAATCAAATATTTCGCATGGAAACATTTTCCAATAATACGCAAAGTATCACGGAATCACCCCTAAAGTATCAAAGGAGCAATACAATGAAAAAAACGAATAAGCAAAACATTGAGACTATCGTGCTGGAAAATTCCAAAACGGGCGAGACATTAGAGCTACAGCACGAGCAACACAAGGCAGAGTACGGCGCAAAACACTTCTGGAAAGCAGACAAAAAATTCTTTGAGTTGCTTTCAGCGTTTTCAGCGGCAGAAAGTAAGGTACTGGCATATATCCTGCAAAAGACGCAGCCCACAAAAAATGAATTTATTGGAGCCTGTAAGACCATTGCCAGAAAGCTGAACTGCGATGTTACAACAGTTCGGAGCACTTTTAAAAAGATGGCCGAAAAAGATATGCTGGCAAAGACCGATAACGAGCGGATTTGGATGCTCAATCCGAGACTTCTGGTAAAGGGCGATATTATTGTTCAGGCGCGGTTGATGTCAAAGTATGATACATTGCTTAAACGCCCATTAAGCAATTTGATTATTACCGATGATGAGGGCAATGACCCGGTGTTCTTGCCGATAGAATACCCAACGCCGGAAAGTTTGGGTAATGTCAAAAGTGACTTTTTTAGGGTGTTTGATTCATTTTTTGAGACGGTTTCCGGCCTTGGCGGCAAGGAATCCGAGGTGTTATACTTCCTCGTGTGCGCAATGCAGGCCAGTAACAATACATATATCGGACCGATGAAAGAAATTGCAGTAAATGTAAATTGCTCGAAAGCCACCGTACAGAGGGCAATGGATACGCTTGCAGATAAAGGCTTTGCGGCAATGGAACTTGATTGTGTTTGGCGGATTAACCCCTCTATGGTTATTAAGGGAAACCGCCGCAAGGAAAAGGTACTTACGGACGCGTTCCTTGTGGTTCAAAAGGAGTATGACGAGAAGCGGAAATCCCGTAAGAATGGCAAAAAGCGGGAGGATGCTACGGGAAAAGATAAAGCAGTGGCATAGAATATACTGATAAATAAAAGTAAACAAGCAGATTCCTACGGACTACAGGAATCTGCTTGCTTTTATAGATGCGTCATTACTTTACTGCAAGAGGCCGAGTTTTGTTAATTCTTCGTATATGCTTTTTTCTACGAGAGCAAGAGAGGTGAAATCTCCGATATATCCGATGGGGATGTTGCGGCGGTCTGCAAGGTCTTTAATGGGATTGTACTCTTTATGTCCCATAGAATCCGTTTTAAATAGTACGGCATCAGCAGCTTCAAGCGGCTGGTTAGCTAATACAGCCTTATCATGAGGAATTACCACTGCATCGGGGTACTTTTGCGAGAATTTACTCATAATGTTTTGGTGGCCCCCGATAAAGACTATCTTCTTATTAGTGAATATTGCCGCAAGCATATCAGCATAGTTCATTTCGGGTTCCACTTTGGCAGGAGCATACTTGGGTGATTCAGGAGCAGGCAATATGTGGCGGAGTTCTTCGTTCTCTGCTCTCAGCAAAGAAAGCTCTTTCTGCAACACATCAATTTTACTTTGCTGGGATTCGACTTTAGACTGGATAGCTGCATAACGGTTACGGGCTTCAGTTGCGGATTTCTCGGCAACATTGGCGCGGACAGTTAATGATTCAAGGACTTCTTTCTGTGACTGAATAAGCGCCTTGTCCCGCTCAATCTGCCTATTGCACTTTTTAAGTTCAGCATCGAGCTTTAAGCCTTGTGGGTTAAAGAAATAATTGTTTAAATTGCTCAAAGATTGACGGCGGCATTGCTTGCAAAGATAATGATAATAAGTTGCATTGAACAAGGCGTATTCAAATTCTTGCCGTAGCCTTTTTGCCTGCTCAACATCATCAGAATCATACTCATTGGAACTGTCGCCATCGCAACTTGCCCAAATTTCTTCAAGGGGAAGCTGCTCTTCGTCAAGGTGAACAGCATTGTATGCAACGGAAGCAATAGCCATAACGTCAGCTTTGGTAAGGACAAATTCCTCAAGCGAGCCACCATTAAGCATACCATCATTGGAGAGTGTCCCACCAAATGACTTTAGATTGATTTCCCATCTGCTTGCGATTTCGTTGTTGTACAGGCTGAAATTTCTCCCATTGCTGGGACGGCGTACATCAGTTAAAAGGATATGTTTTAGATTCTTGTCATGAAATCTATCTTTTACTGTTGTATGCATTAAATACGCGAAACGGGAGCTTTTCTTTGCAGGAGGGACGATTGCAGAGCGAACATCACTTTCGACAAAAGTACGGATAACAGCCTCTTCAAAAGATTTGTTAGGAGCAACACTTAGAAAATAAGCAAAAGCAAACGCTCTGGTTTCATCGTTTATTTTCCCAGATTGAATATCGAGTGAAGCTCTGGCACCGGTTTCTGCACATTTTTTCAGTACATCAATGAAAAGACTGTAAATTTCAGTTTGGAGAAGATGTAACTTTATGATTTTGGGACTATTGGAATATGCGGTAACCATTGTAGTTAAGAAGTTTTTATCATGCTTGCTACCACAACACAAAAACGCGGCCATACCAACTGTAACGGTTTGCATTTGAGTGCCCCCAAGGCCAAGGAGATATTGCAATTCATATTTTCCCATACAGATGTCTTTTATGTATTTAGTGGTGGCATCATAATTGTTTTTGCGATAATTGTTTATAAGGTCAACACATTCGGGAACTATGGATGCAGCAGTGGCCATCATTTCAGCATACTGCGCAACGATTTTTTCAAAGTCACTTTTTGCCATTATAATGTCAACTCCTTTAGATAATGGGATGACTCCAATTATTCATATTATAACGGATAATTAGAACAGATGACAGATGAAAGAAAAGTTCAAAAGTGATTTCTCTGCCGAAAATGTAGTTGAAAATTTGTGCATATTGGATATGTATGTAATATAACTTGCTATTTCACCCATCGCGCTACAGTTTTTGCATCCGTGCCGTACAGCTGCGCTATATGGTACATGCTGGCTCCTGATTGGTACATTGCTTTCATCTCGGCCTTATAGTCTGGCACGGCATCGGGTGCGTGCAACAGGTCATGGAGAGACAGTCCCAGCAGAACGGCAAGTTGCAGAACATATCGCGGCGCAACGGACTTGCTGCATAATGTAGCGTGCAGTTGCTTGGCGGATATGTCGGCTGTAGGAATATAATTGCCATATAGATTTAAAAGTGCAGTTTCAATTTTAGTGGCGTAGGTGCGTCCCCCAGTCAGGGAGCGCCAGCCACGGGAACGTAATGCGCAGTCAAGAATGGCATGGTAGACAGACCCGTCACGGTAATCAAAACTTGAACCCAAAGTATCTTGCAGTAATAAATCTAATGCCAGCAGGCAGCCCGGCACGGGCGCTGCTGGCTGCTTTTTAAGCCGCATGGTGAATGTTGCAGGAAATAGTTCCTGTTGCCGTGTGCTGCTGTATGTGACATCGGTATCGACCAGCCAGCAGCGATGCTTAGTGCAAATCTGCATATCCGGCAGTTGGTGGCTGCGATGCCAATAAGGCTCACCATATAGTTGCAAGTCCTCTTGATAGCAGACGGGGCAATAGCGCATTACGGAGCAATGATTTCCGTTGGCCTGTGAAATGCCCATACGATGCACAGCTAATGGATTTCCATTGATGGCATAAGCATAGGTAGAACGCTTGCGTTGCGTAGGAAAAAACCGCGCGTAATAGGGATAAAATGTGTGCTGCATTACAACATCCTTTGCAGACAAGAACCCTTGCGGAAGTTGTGCCAACAGCGTATTTATAGGCCCGCAGAGCATTAGACTGGGAGCACAGAAATTATCCCCATATAGCTGCCGCAGGGTGTGCTTGGCACAGGAATTGCCACTATGGATATGATAACGACAAATGACGCTGTACCATAGTTCATCCGGGTATGGCGCAGGAAAGAAGCCAATCATATTGCGACCTCGCCCTTGATATACTCGGCATAAGCAGATACAGGGGATTCGCCGCACTTTTTCGTTTTTTTGAGCAGCACCCGTATATCGTTTCCAACAATCTTGGTGGGGGCTACAGAACCTACAGATACCTCCGGCGGGGTCTTTGCCGGCCGCTTAACAACGGGCTTGGCGGAAAGCTCACTTATGTATTCTGACACCATTCCCAGATTTCTTAAAAATGCATTTTCAAAAATCTCTAAGTCCATCTTTTCACGTCCGTCAAGGATGGCTTGCTTTTGAGCATTATACAGCAGCTTGGCAAGTATATCCGGGATGCCCTGTGTCTTGCGATACAGCCAGTTTGCAAGCTCGGGTGTCAGGTCGGTGGCATAATGTGTGTACTGGTAATGCCATAGCCCGTGCAGGAGTAACGAAAATTCCTTATCGTTGGGCAGTCGGTCATAGACAAGCCCAGTGGTACGCCGTGCGGCGCGAAACTCCTGCTGCAATACCTGCAAAACGCGCGGTGTTCCGACCATGCAGACACTTACCCCTGCCCCGTTGATAAGGTGAACGAGAAAATTCAAAAAGCGTATACCGCCATCACTTTTATGATAGGTAATGTTCTGCAACTCGTCTATCACCAGTAGCCCAATATGATTGACCCGCACGATTTGATTAAGCTGACTGACAAGGACATCAATGCTCAACCTGCGCGATAGGGCATCCTTTTGGTAACAGGTTCCAATCAGGCTGTCAATCTGTAAGTAAATATCCAAAATCAGAGCCTTAATAGACGCATCATGTGGGGTCTGCACGACCAGATACGGAATCTGGTGACAATAAAAATTCTGCCCGTGATATGCAGTGTGCTCGATAACCTGCGGGAATAATGATAACACGCGCTGCAATGCGGTGGACTTGCCAAGCCCTGATACGCCAATGACAGAAAAAGAATTGCCGCCGCCGATGGATGCGGCAAGAGCATTGCCGTGCATCAGCGAGTAACCGTTCTGCATGGCGGCAGCTTCGCTGTGGATTGAATACTGCCCATAGCAATGCTGCATAGCAGTGTAGATTTCACAGTATAAGTCAATCGTCATGGATAGGGGCTGGTAAAACTCATATAGCGAGGACAACAGCTGCAAACGTTCCCCGGTGCTGCGGTCACGGTCACTATCGTTATAGGGTGGGATGACTGCCAAAGCATGAATCAAGTCTTTGCCGGACAGCATCGGAGGCAAGGCTTCAATAAAAGGATTATTGTCGTAGAGCGGATTTGCAATATAATCAGCGTGCATCGAAATCGTCCTCCTGTTGCTCGGCCAGTAAATCCATCAGAGATACGCTTTCTTGCTTCCGGGCTGTGCTGCGGTTTCGTTGTATCTGCTTGCTGATATTGCTGCGGTCTGGCATGGTGCGTTCGGAGCGGTCTGCAATGGCTTGTATATCGCTCATAAGGTCAAGCTGTGCCTGCAATTCCTGCTTTTTCCAATCGGTGCGCTCTACTTTTTCAAGCTGTTGTGCGTCTGCAATTTCTGCTAGAGATTTGCCCAGATAGGCTTTTTGCACCAAGTCAAAAGCCGAGTAAGTGCCATTCTCGTATAGCCAAACAGTATCCATACATTCCGGCGCATAGGCAACCTGTACAGTTTCCCGTCCACCGAGACCGGCAGAAACGAAACGCTTTTTAAAAGTGCAGTTTGAAAAGCGGAGACCGAAAATTTCCAGACCGCGCTGCGTGATTTTCCCCTCGGCACGGGGCAACAGCGTATAGAGTAGCTTTTTGTCTGTGGCCTCATGCACAGGGCAATCATCCTGTGTCTCGCAGAACGACCAGATACTTGCAGCCAGTGGCGGCGTGTTGGATTCTATCATGGCGGGAGTGCGGGTAAAACCTGTCTGTACAGATTTCGCGTTGTAGAATAGGACGCAGCGCAGAACAACGGCAGTAAATTGTTCCAAATCCAGTGTGCCTTGTCTACGGTAGTCTGGCGCATCGCGTTCCTGCGTGTTGGATTCGATGACACCCTTGCCTTTAAGCAACGGTTTGTAGGCACTCTGAATCAAATCAAACAGCTTTTCAACTACACCTTTTAAGTCTGGCCGATAAGCGGGAAGATTTTCTATTTCAATGTGATAGCTTTCGCACAGGTTTTCTAACGTCCCGGCTACAAACTCGCTGCCCCGGTCTGTCATAATTTTGGTTGGCAGATGATGGCTCGGCCAGTCCTGCGGGTCAATGTCTATCCCGTGCTGATGACAAAAACTGACCTTATCCGTAAAAGTATTCTGGAGCAGCAGACGCAGCGCATATTGTCCGCCCTCCAAACCGACATATACGCCAGTAATCAAGCGGCTGTAGGCATCAACCATCGTATAAATAATGGGGCGGCCAATAGGCTTGCGGGAAAGGCGGCTGACAATGTAGATGTCGGCAACGGTGGCATCAGTCATGTACACTCCGATGGTGTGCGCATAATCACAGACAGAACCCGTAAACGGACGATGATTGCGCTGATAGGCTTTAAGTCCCTGCCTGCTGATGGTCTCACTGATAGGGTCACGATTTTTGCGGAAAAAATAGCGGAACTGCCAGAATGTGGGGTATTCAGCCTTTAGTGTGCCACGTGCATCGCAGTATTTCGCCCGTAGCATCATCTTGTAGGCAGTCTGCAAGCTCTGCCGCTGTGGGGTGTAGTAATACTTGTTCAGCGCCCAGCGGATGGCCTTTTCATCGGCAGTAAGCTCATGTTGTTCTGGCGCGGGGCGCTCTGCGGGTAAAAGTGCATTTTTACTTTGGTATACCCAATAGCGCCAAAGGTATTGCAGTACCGTGCGGCGGGCAATGCCATGCTCGGCAGCAATCTGGCGGACAACCTCGTTGCGATGGGATTTATCATAGATACAGGCATCCTCCAACAGCGGCGCAATCAGGTCGAGCTTGCGATTGCGCCCCTCGCGCTGGCGGTTGGTGATGTCCTCGTCCAGAACGAAAACAGAGTATGTTTCGGCAGGGACGGGCTGTAATTCTGCAAGCAAATCCGATGCAACGGGGTACGGCATCCGAAAGTGTTGGCAGCTGACAACATAGCTCTGCTCTTCTCTGCAAAGCAAAACGCGGACGTGTTCGCCGCTTTCAGCGGCAAGGATGTCAAGATTCCTCATGGATGGTATCCTCCTTGTCGATGATGATACCCCAATCGGATATGCCTTGCTGCTGCCAGTATCGGCGGGACAGTTCCAGCTTTTCAGCAACCGAGGGGCGGCTTAAATAAGACCGAAAGACAGCCTCACGGACTGCCGTGTGCCCATCGTCATAGTGCAGAACAAAATCTGTGGTGTAGGTCTCGCTGGGAAGATTTAAGTCGTTGGCAGGAATATCATTGCAGAGGATAGGAACATTACATTCAAATTGAAAAATTGCCGGTTCTGCATCCAGCATTTTCGCGGCGGCAAGCTGCACTTTGTCATACAGACAGCAGACAGCCTTACATTTGGTGAGCATGATTTTGGTACAGCGCTCTTTTTGGACTTTTTTTCGCATTTCTTTGACGCTCCCTGTTGTAAATTTGGGGCGTCCTTTCACCGAAGAAAAAAGAAAATCACCTGTGCCCTTCTGGGGCAAACCTCTGTTCCACATTTTCCAAAAATCGAATTGAAAAGAGCGAAATTTGGAAAAAGTGGAATTTCAGTGTGCCTTTTGGGAAATCTTGAAATTTTGCTTGCCTCATGGATTTATCGCTGTGATGGCATAAAGACGTATTAAGAGGCAAAACAGGATTCCACATTTTCCGATTTTGCATTGACCGTACTATATGCGCGGGCACCCGAAAAAATCCAGAAAGGCGCAGAGAAAATCAAGACAGCGGAAAGGCGCTCGCTCCACTCCGTTCCGCTCGCAATCCGCCTAATCTCCAAGCCAACTCCAAGAACATTCCAAGTCCACACCAAGCAAAATCAACGCATTATCTCATGTTTTCCCGCATGGGACAGAATGAGAGAGGATTGGAAACAAAAAAGAAAGCAGGCCCCGGAGCCGGATGGCGGAGGGGCCTGCGTGTGGATTCTTAACTTGTCTCTTTGGTCTTCGGTGAACGCCCTGTATCATAGTAATATATAGTGCGGTATAAGTCAATATTTTGCGGTGAATTGTAACTTTTATAAGTGTACATTCAAAAATTATGACTTGTGTATATATGCTTTCTCGGGAGTTGGGGCATAAACAGCCTTATCCAAGTATGAACCTACTATAAAATGAAACTGTACATACAAAATTTACAAATGAATGGACGGTACACTACTATATATAGTTCTACTACAACATATAGCGGTTGAACTTTTATCGTATTGCTGATAAAATTTATGGTAAACAAAGGGAGTACTTGAAGGAGGCAATAATAATGGATAAAGAAATTAAAGCTATTCTGGGAGTAGTTGGAGGTATTATTGTGACAGTCGGTGGAGTCGTGCTTCATATGTTAATGGGTCCCCCGGAAAGAGATAGTGAAGAATGGATAGAGAATCTATCAGATGACGAATGGGAAAAAGAAAGAGAAAGAGTACGCTTGGATTACTGTAATCCTGATTTAGATGGTCCAACACGTGATAGAGCACATAGATTATTATTTCTATATGATAAAATTATGAGTGATAGAAAATGGGCAGGAAAGGAATATGAGGGGCCCGGTTATCACAGAGAACATGGATACGGTCTTTATAAAGATGATGATTAAACAGTAGGCGTTATGTAATTCATGATTGGTCGATAGATATTGACAATAACAATCTACGTGTGGACGGGTTAACCTATTTGTACAGATATACGGTTGCGTAGTTCCCGTTTGTATTTATAATAAGTATTCCTTGCGATGCCAATCAGTTTCATGCAGTCGGCATCGGAAAGCGTTCCGTCAAAATCCTTGCTATACTTCCGGATAGCTTCTTTACTGGCAATCGCCTTTTTTACAGTGAGTTTGCGGCCCGGTTGTTGTCCAATTTGTTTACCGTTTAGTTTGGCAGTCAACATACCCTCTTTGGTACGCTGGTGCAGGTCGTCTACTTCCTTCTGTGCCTGCGCAAAGGCAAGGCGGATTTGCTCTTTGGCAAGGTCAATCGTGTACTGGTTCAGTGCGGAAATTACGGAAGAAACAAAGTTGTCTGTGGCAGCATTGCCAGTCTGCAGCTGTGTGCTGATTTGGCGCTGCATGGCCTGGCGGTAAGTTTCCGTGTTGATATGCGGCTCTTTCAGAAAGCACAGATTGATATTGCGGTCATACAATTCCGCATAAAGCTGGCAACCCTCATCAGCATTGCGACTCATACGGGAAACGCTGTCAAACACGATGGCATCACCGGCCTGTGCAGTGTGCAGCAGTTTGTCCAGTTCCCTGCGGCCTTGATGTGTTGTGCCGGTATAGACTTCCCGTATGATATGTGCTGTTGGGTATGCGGTCAGGATATTGCGTACCTGACGTTCGATGTTCTGTTGCGGTGTGGAAATTCGGCAATAACCGTATATCTGCATAATCATATCACCTCAAAGGCTCGTTAATTTTGATACTGATAGTATACTTACTTTGTCATACGATAGCAAGCACTTTTAATACTACTTGTGAATAGCTTAAATTTGATACTGGAAATGATGGCGGTGGTCGCTTGTGTGACCGCCGCCATCGTTCTACTTTTCGGAAGTGGCCGCAAGACTGCACCATGTGCAGGTTTTGCACTCGGCCATTTCCCCGCAAGGGGGAACGCCGGTATCTGGTTCGTATGGGCAGGAATGATAATCGTATTGCATTGTGAAGCTCCTTTAAAAGTGTACATATAAAAATGGCGGTCTACTCTCACTCGACCATTATCGCTGTTATTTTGATTTATTCGGCAACAACCATCTTTTCCATGCAGTCACCGCATATCAGGTTGATGGTCTTGGTCGCTCGGCAGCTGTTGCCGCATTTGGGACAGATATATTTGCGGGTGCTGCTGGGCTTTTTCGTTCTGGTTTCTGCTCCTGCACCGCTGTTGCCGCCCTTGGGGAGCGTTCCGAGTACGTCCAGTAGATTAAGGCTCTCAACCATCTGGAAATCTTGCCAGCCCTGTTCCTCCACAAAATCCAGAAGTTCAAGACCGGGGCTGGTAATTGTCCAGCCGTATTTAGGATGATGTTCGACTTCCAGACCGTGGGTCTCTGCGATGTGTTTGAAATTCTTGTTGTGATAGACCCCGTTATTGCTGGTGTCTTTTATGCCGTGCTCGGCGCAATACTCGTGTACCATCTCATGGACTAATACACCAGCGAGAAACGCGCACTCCTGATTTAAACTGGCAGAGCTTATGTTGATTTCGTAGCGCCGTTCCTCTCCTGCTCTCCAGACTTTGCCTGTTGTAAAATGTCCATACGCGCCTGCGGTCTTTTTGAGGCTGATTACGACTTCCGGCAGTTCACCGCCAAAGAATCGGCTATTAAGTACTCGGAACATCTTCTCTAACTGACCTGCCACGCGGCTCGTTTTAATCGTCTGTTTCATTTTCGTTGTCCTTTCGTCTTAAAAGTTTACTCTTAAATCTCCGCCGAAGCGGTTTGCAGGTTTGGCCCCTGCCGGCGATGAGAAAAAGTAAAGCCCACGCCCCTGTGTCAACAAATCATGGAATATCGCAGCACCCCCGCAAAGTGCGAGAATATGCCGTGAAAGTTTGTTGACTAAAGGGTGTGGGCATATATACTTTTCCGAGCGGCAGGGCCACGCTTCCCCCGTCCCACCGCAGCGGCGTACCGTACTATTTTTATAAAAATACGATATGTATATATTGACAAATAGTATATTCGATGCTATTATATACATATCGTATTACATAACAAATTGTATTTCTGCTTACAAGGAGACGTTCTTATGAACCGCTATTTTATATCGGACAAGGAGAGCGATACGCTTATCGCTCTCGCAACAAAATTGTATGGGCTGAAAATTGGTGAGCTTATCAATATTGCGCTCAAAAACGAATTTCTGCCTGTAACGGAACCGTTCCGCACGGAGGCGGCTTTCATTCTTCAGTGCAATGCAAATGGCACGCTGGACGCATGGGAAATCAAGCAATCCATGTCGCGCGGTATCAGAGCACTGGGAACACGCCCTGTTTATGATTCGGAACGGTTACAGGGAATCTTTGCGCGTTACCACCTGCATGAGAAACACGACAGCTGCTCTATCTCAAACGATGAGGCATTATGGGAGTCGGCTGTCGAAGTCTACGAGGTACTGGGAAAGCCTGTTCCCACCGATTGCAGCAAACTGGATGGCGCACGCTTGGCCGATGACATTTTTGCCGATTGGGATGTTCTTTGGTTTGAAAAGGCTGTATACGATGTGCTTGCAACGCTTGCATATCGTTGTGAGCCGGATGTTCCGTTTAATTGGTTTGAGGGCATCACTTTCCTCGCTGGCATTGAGCGCGATGCACTGGGACAGTGGAGCCGTATTCCAAAGCGTAAAAAATAAGACCTGATACGTCTTGGCGATAGTAAGGCGTACAGGTCGCAGCAAGGGCGGTGCTGATGCTCTGCGCGGGAGTGCAGAACTTGGCGCCGCCAATCTTATAGGGGCAGGAACGGCGAAAAGTCGTTCCGATGGGGGCCGCAGCCCCCACTGATGGCAAGCAGGTCTTGTCGGCAGCGGGGAGTCCAGAGGGGTCACGCCCCTTTGGCAAGGTAAGCCCGCAAGGGCGGTGGGAGTTTCCGGGGAAACTGCCATACCTTGTATGGCACATCAGTCCGCGACTAAATGCGCTGCTTCATTGTGCAGGGCATTTCAAGGCGTGGACGGAGGGGACATGAACCCCGTAAAGGAAAGTGAGATTACAATGGCAAGTGTAGAGAAGTTTTCAGCGGGCGCAGTCCGCAATCAACTGCGGCACAATCGCCGCGAAATCGAACACTCCGGCAATCCCGACATTGACCCGTCTCGACAGGGGCAGGACTATGTTCTGTCCCCCGATAGGGGCATGAGCGATTATGACTATTTTTTGCAGCGCAAATCAGAACTGTACTGCTATAACCGCGATGACGTAAAGGTTATGGCTGGCTGGGTCGTAACAGCCCCGCAGGATTTAGACCCGGAGCGCTACGACGACTTTTTCTGCGCAACATACGATTTTTTGGCAAATCGCTATGGCGAGGAAAATGTCGTGCAGGCCATCGTCCATGATGATGAGGGCGGCCAGCCGCATTTGCATTTCTGTTTTATCCCAGTAGAGGAAGATTTAAAACACGAGCAAGGCTATAAAATTTGTGCAAACGATGTCCTTGACCGCCGCGAACTGCGCAATTTTCATCCTGACCTACAACGCTATTTAGACGCCCACGGTCTGGAAGATGCTCGCGTTATGACAGGCGTAACCAAGCGGCAGGGTGGCAACCGAACTGTCGCGCAGCTTAAAGCGGAACGCGAGCAGGAATATCAGCAGGAAGTAGAACGCCCTGCGCTGTATTTCGGTGAATCGTCCGGGCCGGAACTGCGTTTTTGAGGTGCAGCTATGAATCAGGCGGTAATGCTTATCAACTGCTACCTGTACGGCGCAACGGTGGTAATGCTCCTTGTGTTGCTACTGATAGTATATTTGCGCGGACAGGTGAACCATTTTCCAAATCCGTTTGTAAAAAAGAATCTTGTGTATCAACATCCGGCGCAAGCAAAAGGGATTCTGTTTGGCAAGAAATTCGGTCTGTTGGGCTACTCCCCCGAACAGGACGAGGGGCATATTCTCGTACTGGGGCCATCTGGCACAGGTAAGACAAGTGCTTTGCTGATTCCAACATTGCGCAGTTGGCAGGGTACGGCGCTGGTGGTGGATATTTCCGGCGATATTTCAGCTAATGTCAACACGCCAAACAAAATTGTATTCGACCCGACATCAAAAAGCTGTATCCCGTATGATGTGTTTGCCTCAATCAATGTGGTAACGGATGATACTGAACGGCAGGAACGCTTGGAGCAGCTTGCTTACCTGCTGTTGCCGGACAAAGCTAATGATAGCGAGGCGGGCATATTCTTTTGTAAGAATGGCCGCAAAATGATAACGGCAGCACTTATCTGTTACTATGGTATGGGCTGGGGCTTTGTGGAAATCTGTGAGTTCTTCCTCGGTCATGATTGGCGCAGTTTGTTGAACGATATTGCAAAGCAGCAGAACCCGATTGCCAATATGTTCATTAGTTCATTTGCGGGGGCAAGTGAGCAGAATACGGCAGGTTGCAAACAGGCGGCAGACGATGCCTTGAAACTGTTTGCCACAAACGAAAAAATTAAAAATGCACTTAGAAAATCGGCTAGCTACGAGCAGTCAATCAGTCCGGCCACACTGGAAACAAGCAGTATTTACATCTATATCCCCGATGAAAAGCTCAAAATTTACGGCGACCTGCTGCGCATTATTACGGCGCAGTCGATGGAATATTTTTCATCCAGACCGCCAGAAAACAAGCAAGCGATTCTGTTTTGTCTTGACGAGTTTGCTTCATTCGGCAAGTTGCAAATTGTTGAAAGTCTGCGCAAGCTGCGGAAACGCAGAATTAGAATCCTTGTTCTGACCCAGTCGTTAGCCGACCTCGATATGATTTACGGCAAAGATGAGCGCATAGCAATGCTCGGTAATTTCAAATTTACCGTCATACTGGGCTGTAAGGACACCGAAACACAGGAATATTTCTCCAAAATGATTGGTGAAAAACGTTCCCTATTGGCAACCGACCCCAACCAGAAACGACAGCCCATCATCAAGCCAGCTGACCTTGCACATTTGGAACAAGACCTATTTGTAATTTGCGATGACGGAGCAATCCGGCTGCGGAAAAATTTCTACTTCAAATAGTGCGTGACATCTACAATAATTTACGAAATACGGCAAAAAGCGGGTGACAAATGCCCGCTTTTTCGTTATAATAGATAAAAATATGTATCTTTGGCTGCAAGTCCGATTTATGGGATGGTGCATTTGCTACAATATACATAGGGTTAAAAAGTGTACTTGAAATTTGGAGGAATCACAATGCCGGATAATAAAAAAGAGCAGGAACGCGAAGAACTTCACCGCGCAATATGGGCGATTGCGGACGACCTGCGCGGGAGCGTGGATGGCTGGGATTTCAAATCCTACGTTCTGGGCATTATGTTCTACCGCTATATTTCCGAGAACCTGACGAACTACATCAACGCGGACGAAATCGCGGCAGGCAACGCGGATTTTGACTATGCCAAGCTGTCTGACGAGGAGGCCGAGCAGGCACGGGATGACTTGGTGCAGACCAAAGGCTTCTTTATCCTGCCGTCTGAACTGTTCGTAAATGTCCGCGCCCGTGCGCCGCAGGACGATAACCTCAACATGACGATGGAGGCGGTATTCCGCCACATTGAGGATTCCGCCAAAGGCACCGAGAGCGAGGACGACTTTGCCGGTCTGTTCGATGATATTGATGTCAACAGCAACAAGCTTGGCGCTACGGTGGCAAAGCGCAACGCAATGCTTGTCAAGCTGCTGGACGGCATCGGCGCGATGAAGCTCGGTGAATACAAGGAAAACACGATTGATGCGTTTGGCGATGCGTATGAGTACCTGATGAGTATGTACGCCTCCAACGCGGGCAAGAGCGGCGGCGAGTTCTTCACCCCGCAGGAGGTCTCGGAACTGCTGACCCGCCTTGCTGTCGTGGGCAAGACCGAGGTCAACAAGGTCTATGACCCGGCCTGCGGCTCCGGCTCCCTGCTGCTGAAAGCGGCGAAGATTCTGGGCAAGGAGAATGTGCGTCAGGGCTTCTTCGGACAGGAAATCAACCTGACGACCTACAACCTGTGCCGTATCAATATGTTCCTGCACGATATTGATTTTGATAAGTTCAACATCGCCCACGAAGATACGTTGATTTCGCCCCAGCATTGGGACGAGGAACCCTTTGAGGTCATCGTCAGCAACCCGCCCTACTCTATCAAATGGGAGGGCGATGATAACCCGGTCTTGATTAACGACCCACGTTTTTCCCCTGCCGGTGTGCTGGCGCCGAAATCCAAAGCGGACTTGGCCTTTATCATGCACTCGCTGGCATGGCTGGCGACCAACGGCACGGCGGCCATTGTCTGCTTCCCCGGTATCATGTATCGCGGCGGCGCGGAGAAGAAGATTCGCCAATATCTGATTGATAACAACTTTATCGACTGCATTATTCAGCTGCCCGGCAACCTGTTCTTTGGCACCAGCATTGCAACCTGCATTATGGTGCTGAAAAAGAGCAAGGCCGAGAACAAGACGCTATTTATTGATGCCTCGAAAGAATTTGTTAAGGTTACGAACAACAACAAGCTGACCGAGGACAACATTGCAAAAATCGTGGCTTCGTTTGTTGACCGCGAGGATAAGGACTATTTCTGCCGCCTTGTACCCAATGACGAGATTGCGGAACAGGATTATAACCTGTCTGTATCCACCTATGTGGAGCAGGAGGACACCCGAGAGGTCATCAACATTACCGAGCTGAACGCAGAAATCAAGCGCATTGTGGCGCGGGAACAGGTTCTGCGGGACGAAATTGATAAGATTGTTGCGGAGATTGAGGGATGTTAAGCGTTAATATGTACTCACTGTGGAAAGATGACACTTCCAATATCATCAAGGGCATTGGAGAAGCCACAAATAATATTGTCAATTACCGCCATAGCCTAAATGTGACAGAAAAAAGGTTCTGCGAACTTATCGAAGATGTTCAGGCAGTTTGTGACTTTTGGACTAGAAATACATATGTTGGTGTTCCCAAGGAAACAGCAGAAAAAGAGGCATTTCAAAAATTCTTTTCTGAGCTGATGCAACTTCTGTTAGAAATGAAAAAGAGCGGCACAATTTTTGAAAGAAGAATAGCAGCGAACATGCTCTATACGGGAAAGGTTTATCGATACTTGGGTAATAAATTTCAACCAGAAAAAATTGTAAAACCTTCCTATGATAATATTTATGTGTCATGGAGTAAGCATCCGCAAAACGATTATATTGAAAGCAAATTAGGTGGAAATATAACTTGGCTTTCTTGTGAGATTACGGCCCCAAGATATGGAATTGATTTGGAGGCTATTAAATCTTCAAGAGGAAACGAGGCGGAAGTTGTATTTCCGACAATAAAAGAGTGTGTCACCGAAATTCGGTATATTTCGGAGGAAAATGATGAGCAGGATTGAAGAGCTTATAAAAGAGTTTTGCCTCGACGGAGTTGAATATAAAAAGCTTGTAGATACAGTTACCATTGAACGTGGGAAGCGTGTGGTTAGAGAACAGCTTTCGCCTAATGGAAAATATCCAGTTTACCAAAACAGCTTAACACCGTTGGGATTTCATACAGAATATAATAATATAGCAAACACGACTTTCATTATTGTCGCAGGAGCAGCGGGAGAAATAGGATATAGTGATGTTGCTTTTTGGGCGGCAGATGATTGTTTTACGATTGTATGCCCACCATCTGTTATAAATAGATATATCTACTATGCACTTCTTAGGGCGCAGCCACAACTTCTTTCAAAGGTTAGAAAAGCAAGTATTCCTCGATTGTCAAGAATTGCAATTGAAAACTTGATAATCCCTGTTCCGCCGATGCCGGTTCAACGCGAAATTGTCAGGATACTTGACAATTTCGCAGAGCTTACAGCAGAGCTTACAGCAGAGCTTACAGCAGAGCTTACAGCACGCAAAAAGCAGTACGAATATTACCGCGATACACTTTTGACTTTTGATGTCCACAGGGGGGGGACATTTGAAACAAAATGGAGAACGCTCGGAGAAATCTGTGACATTCTTACGGGCTATCCTTTCGATAGCGCACAATTTAAAAAATCGGGTGTGCGGTTGATGCGAGGCATGAATATCAAGCGTGGAGGCTTGGTATTTGATGAATCTATAGACCGATATTGGGAATCGTCCAAGGGACTTGAAAAATACTTACTTGATGCTGGGGACATCGTAATTTCGATGGATGGCTCTTTAGTGGGCAAAAGTTTTGGTACAGTAGCGAAAAGTGACTTGCCCTTACTGCTTGTTCAGCGTGTGGCGAGAATTAGAGCAGTGCAGGCAAATCAGCGGTATGTATACCATTACATTTCCTGTAAGTTCCCACACTATGTTGAATTAAAGAAAACAAAGGGGGCAATACCGCACATAAGCCAAAAAGATATTGCAAACTTTCAAATTGCAATACCAGATGTAGAAGTGCAGAATAAAATAGCGGAAGTTTTGGATAACTTCGATGCCATCTGTTCTGACCTGAACATTGGCCTGCCTGCTGAAATTGAAGCCCGTAAAAAACAGTATGAATATTACCGGGATATGCTCTTGACGTTTGCTGCGGCTGACGACATAATCTTGACAGACAGACAGACAGACAGACAGACAGACAGACAGACAGACAGACAGACAGA
>ERZ1026966.379-NODE-379-length-22175-cov-9.992631_pt1 | contig 22175 bp, 15 predicted proteins | sample MGYA00519296_ERZ1026966 | MGnify/ENA primary metagenome ERZ1026966 (study PRJEB26926, sample SAMN06164478) | human gut metagenome | biome: ENVO:00009003; feature: ENVO:2100002; material: ENVO:00002003 | host: Homo sapiens | place: USA | collected 2012 ... | reverse complement strand
ACCTGTAACCGGCTGATCCGTAGTCAGCTACTCTATTCAGTTGAGCTACGCGGCCTCTTTGTTTAACGGGTGCAAAGATACGTACTTTTTCCGAATTAGCAAACGATATACAAACTTTTTTTGAAGAAATTTATTCGACAAAGCGATAATTAAACAACTGCCAGCCGATGGTCATCCCCACATTCCACTCCCTTCTCGGTGAGCTATAATGATTTACATAAGCAGAGATGGCTCCGAAGGGCAAATGACAAATAACAGAAACTTCTCCCATATACTCAAAGCGGGAGAATGCTTTTCCATAATACGCTTTATTCAATGCATTCTTTTTTATCGGAAAAATCGGCGTAAAGCCATAAAATTCTGTCCGGAACTGGAACATGTCGTTCAAAACATATATGGGTTTGATACCGGCAGCCACATACTGGTTGGCACGAAAAGCTTCATTGTACATCAGTTTACTATGCGGAGTCGGTGCAAATTCTCCTGCCTGCATCATGGTTGCCGTATAATTCTCAGAGAAATTCTTCGATGAATACAGTGCTTCTGCCATCCATCCCAGGGTGAATTTCGGCCCCATCGTGTGATATGCCTCTTTCATATAAGAGATTTGTAACCATGATTGCCGCTCTTGCGGAGAAGGACTGTACCCTTCTTGCGGATTCCCCGGTTCAAATCTTTCCCTCCCGGTAAATACCTGGGCTATCAGTTTCTCCAGATAACCTTTTGTCGCGTATTGCCGCGTATTTAGGGTGCTCCCATAGAAACCGATGGAACCTCCCAAAAGTTTGTAGGTACTTCTGTCCGAACGGTCCTTATCGAAATCTATTACACTGGATTGAAAGTAGTTATCTTCCAGTTGGCCATATCCCAGACTGAACTCCGCACGCTTATTGGCCAAAAACGGCAAGGCAACCATCAACTTCACAAAACGTTCGTCCTTTGAATTGAATGAAGGTTTGTCATTCCTGGAAAACAGCTTGTCCTTCTTGTAGTAATCGAAGGTACTGATTGAAGCAATAAAACGAAAGGACGTAGGTATGTTGGTAGGCAAATCAATCTTACCCATCAACTGGGCATTATTATAAATCTTACCCAACTGACCGTCAAAAGTGATTTCCTTGGAATAATAATTCAAGTTCTGATATCCTATTCCCAAATAGATTTGATTTGAGCTCGTGGTAGAGACACTGCCCCCCAGACGCACGGAAAAATTATCCTCCATCTTCACCTTCAAATGCAGCTCATACAAATCGGATTCCGAATCATACATAGCATGAGGAACTATTTCCGAAATCATATTATCTGCCAGCAAACGAAAATACCCGCGCTTCAAGTCTTCATAAGTAAAGACTTCATGCTCTTCATCATGGAACTCTTTTTTGATGTAGGCTTGCTGTTGGGCATTCGCCCCTTCAATAATAATATCCCGAAAACGGAATTGAGGCAGGTTACTCCGGAAGACAAGGCGCCTCAAACGCACATTATCAGCATTCACCCTACGGTGAACACGGCTTTTGATGGAATCCATCATATTAAGAGTACGGTTGTAGCCTATATCGTGCAATTCCTGCAGACGGTCAAAATCCAGCAGGTTGACATCATCGTACTTGAAGGTCATGACTATGCCCAACGAGTCCGGAATGGAGTAATCGGTCTTCTGCATAATCATATTCTCCAATTGGCTCATCAGGTCATTCTCCTTCGGCTTACCGGGATTGGCCGCTACCACACTGCCAATAATGACATCCGGATGAAAATCCTCCCGCATCACATCCGTAGGGAAATTATTGTAAATGCCGCCATCATAAGCAAGCGTACTGTCTATTTCTATCGGTTTGAAGACAAATGGAAAGCTCATGGAAGCACGTACCGCATCTCCCAAATCCCCTTTACTCAATACCAATGGCTTTTTATTGTACACATCGGATGCTATACAGCGAAAAGGAACAAACAGTTTGTTGAAATTACCGCCACATGCAGCCGTAGCACGTGCAAACAATTCCACAAATACCAGGTTCATCTGTATGGGGTTGACCATGCTTGTGGGAAGTATCTGGGGCTTCATATGCAGCGAGTCCCTAAAAGCAAAACGGATATTAAAAAATTCCGGTGAAGGACGATTCTTCTTAAAATAATACTCGTATTTAGGCTCCACTTTGCCCGAATACCAACGCTTAAAGTTGGGAGAGCGCAACAGCGCCTCCATATCGTCCGGGGAATACCCCATAGCATACAGAGAACCGATGATAGCTCCCATAGAGGTTCCGGTTATATAATCAATGGGGATATTATTCTCTTCCAAAGCCCGGATAATGCCTATATGAGTCATGCCTTTTGCTCCACCGCCACTCAGTACAAGCCCCACTTTCTGAGCTTGTAAAATAAAGCCACATAGAAGAAACGAAAAAAACAATAAAACTCTTTTCATAACTATGCTATTCCGAGTAAGATAAATGTTCATTGCCCCAAATATAAACAATAGTTTCTAAAAATGCCGTATTCAACGAAGAAAATCACACCCTAATTGGTGAAAATGAATAAAAAAAGGGTATTGCGACTCCGAAGAATCACAATACCCTTGCATATATTAAATGCAAATTTAAAGGGGCTTATTTTATCAGGTCAATGCTTCTCTTGACAAAGTTGTTCAAAGCTTCACCTTTCAACATACCATTCTGCAGCAGTGCCAAATCTATCAGTTGACGGACAACCTTATTCTTGGCAGCATAATCGGCGAAGATGCCTTCTTTCTGTGTTTTCAGTTCGTCCCACTTCTTATCCAGCTCATTCACTTTATCCTTTTCGGCAGTCGGTATATCCTCATCTTTCTTGCCTTCCTGCTTCTTTTTCAGGTCAGTACGCTGCTTGTTCACTTCATCCATCTCTGCCTGAACCGGAGCAACGGCAGCAGCACATTCCTTATCTTCATCTGCCAGAACTTCTTTTACCAGCTTATGGTCTGAATTCAATACCAGGTTAAACATATCCGGCATTTCGCCATAGAAGCTCATTCCAGCCTGGATATTCGCCATTTCCTTCATACGGCGCATGTACTCGCTCTGAGTTATCATGATAGGAGTGGCATTTTCGCCCAAAGCCTGCGCCGTGATGTTGAACTCCGTCTTATCCATCTTGGGCAACTGGCTCTTGAAGATGGAAGAAAGAACTTCCTGCTTGCCGGCTTCCAACGCTTCGTTCTTCTTGTCTTCCTTGACAATCAGATTATCAATAATATCGCTGTCTACACGAGTGAAGCGAACCTTTTCGAACTTCTGTTCCAACATGCTCACCACCGCAATGTCCAGCTGTCCATCCATCAACAGCACATTGTATCCTTTATTCGTAGCGGCCTCTATGTAGCTGTATTGTTCATCTTTATTGTTGGCATACAGATAAATCAGATTTCCATCCTTATCCGTCTGGTTATCTTTAATCAACGTCTTATACTCTTCGAAAGTATAATATTTGCTGTCTGTATCGGTGAAAAGGGCAAAATCCTTGGCTCTATCATAGAAATCTTCCTGCGTAAGCATTCCGTAGTTGATGAAGATTTTCAAGTCATTCCACTTTTCCTCAAACTGTTTACGGTCATTCTTGAAGATAGACTGCAAACGGTCTGACACCTTCTTCGTGATATATGTAGAAATCTTCTTCACGTTGGCATCGCTCTGCAAATAAGAACGGGAAACGTTCAATGGAATGTCCGGTGAATCGAGCACACCATGCAGCAGGGTCAAGAAGTCGGGAACAATACCTTCCACCGAATCCGTCACATATACCTGGTTGCAATAGAGCTGAATCTTATTCTTGTTCAACTCGATGTTGCTCTTCACTTTGGGGAAGTACAGAATACCGGTAAGGTGGAACGGATAATCCACATTCAGATGAATCCAGAATAAAGGTTCGTCGGACATAGGATAAAGGTCACGGTAGAACTTCTTGTAATCTTCATCTTTCAATTCGCTGGGTTTTAGCGTCCACAACGGGTTGGAGTCATTGATGATATTATCCTCGGCAGTTTCAACCTGCTTGCCGTCTTTCCATTCTTTCTTCTTGCCGAATGCAACCGGGATAGGGAGGAAGCTGCAATACTTCTTCAACAAAGAGGAAATGCGCGCTTCTTCAAGGAATTCCTTGCAGTCATCGTCTATGTAAAGAACGATATCCGTACCACGTTCTGCCTTATCAGTGTCTTCAATCGTAAACTCCGGACTGCCATCGCATGTCCACTTTACAGCCTGGGCGCCTTCCCGATAGGATTTAGTGATGATTTCGACTTTCTTGGCAACCATAAAAGCCGAATAGAAACCCAATCCAAAATGGCCGATGATGGCGTTGGCATCGTTTTTATATTTCTCAAGGAAGTCATTGGCGCCAGAGAAAGCTATCTGGTTAATATACTTGTCTATTTCTTCAGCCGTAAGACCTATACCATGGTCGGACACCGTAATGGTATCTTTTCCCAGCGAGACATATACGGTTAAATCGCCAACTTCACCCTTGAACTCACCGATAGAGGAGAGTGTTTTCAGCTTCTGTGTAGCATCAACCGCGTTAGAAACCAACTCACGGAGAAAAATTTCATGATCACTATACAAGAACTTTTTAATGACGGGGAAGATATTCTCAGTAGTTACCCCAATATTACCTTTTTGCATACTACATTTATATTTTTTAGATTTATATTTTTAATTATTCCGGCAGATATAGCACAAAAAAAATGCCAGCCCATAAGGACTGACATTTTGACGGTTTTTATAAAGAACAGCTTATGCCTTCCTGATGCTCAGCTCGTCTTTTTCTTTGTCTACTGATACGTTTACCGTATCACCCGGCTGTAACTCCTCCGCCACTATCAGCTCGGAAAGTCCATCCTCCAAGTGGTTCTGAATGGCGCGCTTCAATGGGCGCGCACCAAACTGTACATCGTACCCTTTCGAAGCAAGGAATGTCTTTGCATCATCCTCCACAACCAGCTTGTAACCAATTGCTTCAACCCGTTCGTACAAACCTTTCAGCTCAATGTCCACAATCTTTGTGATGGCCTCCAAAGAGAGCTGGTCGAAAGTAATGATTTCATCCAAACGATTCAAGAATTCGGGAGCAAAGGTCTTGTTCAGAGCCTTTTGTATCACGCTGCGCGAATGTTCATTGTCATCCGTGCGGTTTTGCGCCGCAAAACCTACGCCACGGCCAAATTCCTTCAACTGCCGCGTACCGATATTGGAGGTCATAATGATAACCGTATTCTTGAAATCGATGGTTCTGCCATAATTGTCAGTCAAACGGCCTTCATCCAGTACCTGGAGCAAGATGTTGAACACGTCCGGATGGGCTTTCTCAATCTCATCCAGCAAGACAATGGAATACGGCTTGCGACGCACCTTTTCAGTCAACTGGCCGCCTTCCTCATAGCCCACATATCCCGGAGCGGCACCAATCATACGAGATACGGTGTATTTCTCCATATACTCGCTCATATCGATACGTATCAAGGCATCGGCAGAGCCAAACATATATTTTGCCAATTGCTTTGCCAAATGCGTCTTACCCACACCAGTAGGGCCAAGGAACATAAAGGTTCCGATGGGATGGTTCGGGTCTTTCAACCCTACACGGCTACGCAAGATTGCTTTGGTAAGTTTCTCTATCGCAGCATCTTGAGCTATCACCTTCGCCTGTAGTTCTTCCTTCATTCCGGCCAGTTTAAGTCCTTCTGCCTGCGCCATGCGCTGTACGGGTACACCGGACATCATTGAAATAACATTGGCTATTTCCTCTTCACCTACCGTTTGGCGGTCATCCTTCAAACGGGCTTCCCACTCAACCTTCATCTCCTCCAAGCGGACAGAAAGTTCCTTCTCACGGTCGCGGTAGCTGGCAGCCAGCTCAAAATTCTGTGACTTTACAGCTTCAGCCTTCAGGCTACGTGCCTCTTCAATCAGCTTTTCCTGTTCCTCAATTTCTTTCGGAACATTAATATTCGTCAAATGCACACGCGAACCCGCCTCGTCCAAAGCATCAATAGCTTTATCCGGGAAGTTGCGGTCGGTTATATAGCGTGCTGACAACTTGACACATGCTTCCAGGGCTTCATCCGTGTAGCTCACGTTATGATGGTCTTCATACTTCTCCTTGATATTCTTCAATATCTGAAGCGTTTCTTCAGCTGTGGTAGGCTCTACAATCACCTTTTGGAAACGACGTTCCAAAGCACCGTCTTTCTCGATATTCTTTCTGTATTCATCGAGAGTGGTAGCTCCAATACACTGGATTTCACCACGCGCTAAAGCTGGTTTCAGCATATTGGCAGCATCCATGGAACCGGCAGCAGCACCGGCACCTACAATCGTATGGATTTCATCGATGAAAAGGATGACATTCGGATTTTTCTGCAACTCGTTGATGATAGAGCGGATACGTTCCTCAAACTGACCACGGTATTTTGTTCCCGCCACCACAGAGGCCATATCAAGCATCACCACGCGCTTTTCAAACAAAATGCGCGAAACTTTCTTTTGCACAATACGCAATGCCAAACCCTCTACGATGGCAGATTTTCCGACTCCAGGTTCACCGATAAGCACCGGATTGTTCTTCTTACGGCGGCTCAAGATTTGCGCCAGACGTTCAATCTCGCGTTCGCGACCCACAACCGGGTCCAGCTTGCCTTCTTCGGCAGCCCGCGTCATGTCTACGCCGAAATTGTCCAGCACAGGAGTATCATTGGACGGCTTTCTGGATGCAGCCTGTGCAGCCGAAGCCGAACCCGCTCCCCCAGTACGGGAGGAGCGGGACATATTCATATCTTCTTCATCCTCTTCATCATCCTCGGTGAATCCCATTCCCGCATTCGGATTGGTCGATTTCATCGAAAGCTGTTCAAATACAGCCTGATAATCCACCCGGTGTTCTTCCAAAACAGTTGCAGCAAGATTGTCGCCATCTTTCAAGATAGCCAGCAATACATGTTCCGTATCGGCAGTTGCACTTTTCAGCAAACGCGCTTCAAGCATACACATCTTCAATATCTTAACCGTCATCGGGGACAAGGGCACTTCAGCGTCCGGCAAGAGAGTATCGTCCTCGGCATCCTTTAGGAAACCCTCCAGACGACTTTTTACTCGTTTTAAATCTATATCAAGTTTCAACAATATTTCAATAGCTTTTCCTCCGCCATCACGCAGCATGCCGAGCAGAAGGTGTTCCGGACCAATATAGCGATTTCTCAATCGATTGGCTTCTTCCTTGCTATAAGTAATTATGTCTGAAACTCTTTGTGAAAATTGATTGTTCATATTTTATAATTCTCCTCAATTAAAAAGGTTATCCACGACAAAGATACGCATTTATTAATTCAGCGTATCATATTTAACTGATTTAATAGTATACAAATCCCGTGCCATAAATTTCAAATCTGTTTTTCCACTTTATACCTTATATATTAATAGCAATTTGGTGAGGAATGGAGGGAGTACTTCCATATTTATGTTGCAGGCAACAAAGTTTATGGAGGAAAACTTTTGTATATCGTAAAAAAGCAGTACTTTAGCGTGGTTTTTCACGAACCCGAAAATGTATAATTAATAATCTTTTTAAATGCTTGAACAAGACAGAATTATAAAGATTAACATCGAGGAGGAAATGAAGTCATCGTACATTGACTACTCTATGTCGGTCATTGTTTCACGTGCCCTTCCGGATGTTAGAGATGGTTTTAAACCCGTTCACCGAAGAATTCTTTTCGGAATGATGGGATTAGGAAATACCTCCGACAAACCTTATAAAAAATCAGCCAGAGTTGTAGGTGAAGTATTAGGTAAATATCACCCTCATGGCGACTTGTCCGTTTACGGAGCTCTTGTACGTATGGCTCAGCCTTGGGCAATGCGTTACATGTTGGTAGATGGACAAGGTAACTACGGTTCAGTAGACGGTGACAGTGCTGCTGCCATGCGTTATACAGAGTGTCGTTTGCGAAAAATTGGTGAAGACATGATGACAGACCTTGAGAAAGAGACTGTTGACATGCAGAACAATTTCGATGACTCTTTGCAAGAGCCTACCGTCATGCCGGCCCGTATTCCGAATCTTTTGGTAAATGGTGCATCTGGTATTGCCGTAGGTATGGCTACCAATATGCCGACCCATAATCTATCTGAGGTTATTGACGCTTGTATTGCATACATTGAAAACAATGACATCGATATAGAAGAGCTGATGACGTATGTCAAAGCTCCTGATTTCCCGACCGGAGGCTATATATACGGTATGAGCGGTGTTCGCGAAGCCTATCTCACGGGACGCGGACGTGTCATAATGCGTGCTAGAGCCGAAATTGAGACTGGTTCGACGCACGATAAAATCGTTGTGACAGAAATTCCCTATGGTGTCAACAAAGCTGAATTGATTAAGAATATAGCCGATCTGGCCAACGAAAAGAAAATTGAAGGTATTGCCAATGCTAATGACGAATCCGACCGTGAAGGTATGCGTATCGTTATTGATGTAAAACGTGATGCAAATGCCAGCATTGTACTCAACAAGCTCTACAAGATGACAATGCTGCAGACATCTTTTGGTGTGAACAATGTTGCATTGGTACATGGCCGTCCACGTCTGTTGAATCTGAAGGATTTGATAAAATACTTCGTTGAGCACAGACACGACGTAGTCATCCGCCGTACTCAGTATGATTTGCGCAAGGCCAAAGAACGTGCACATATTCTGGAAGGATTAATCATTGCATCTGATAATATCGACGAAGTAATCAAGATTATCCGTGCTGCTAAAACACCGAATGATGCTATATCAGGTTTAATGGAGCGATTCCAACTCAGTGAAATTCAGTCACGTGCCATTGTTGAAATGCGTTTGCGTCAGCTCACAGGATTGATGCAAGACCAGCTGCACGCCGAATATGAGGAAATTCAGAAGCAGATTGCTTATTTGGAAGAAATCCTTGTCAATGACGAACTCTGCCGCAAAGTCATTAAAGATGAACTGATTGAAGTAAAAGAGAAGTATGGTGACGAACGTCGCTCGGAAATTGTCTATTCATCAGAAGAATTCAATCCGGAAGACTTCTATGCAGATGATGAAATGATTATCACCATCTCGCACATGGGATACATCAAACGCACACCGCTGAGCGAATTCCGTGCGCAAAACCGTGGTGGGGTAGGCTCCAAAGGTACCGAAACCCGCGATGCAGACTTTGTAGAGCATATTTATCCTGCAACCATGCATAATACCATGATGTTCTTTACACAGAAAGGTAAGTGTTACTGGCTGAAGGTATACGAAATCCCCGAAGGTACTAAGAATTCGAAAGGTCGTGCCATCCAGAATTTGTTGAATATCGACTCTGACGATGCTGTAAACGCCTATTTGCGCGTGAAGAACTTGAACGACCAAGAATTTATCAACAGCCATTATGTATTGTTCTGTACTAAGAATGGTATCATTAAGAAAACATTGCTTGAGCAGTATTCACGTCCTCGCCAAAATGGTGTAAATGCTATCACTATTCGTGAAGACGACCGTGTAATCGAAGTGCGTATGACAAACGGCGACAATGAAATCATCATTGCCAACCGTAACGGACGTGCCATTCGTTTCCATGAAAGTGCTGTGCGCGTTATGGGACGTACTGCCACCGGTGTACGTGGTATGACATTGGATGAAGACGGTCAAGACGAAGTTGTAGGTATGATATGCATCAAAGATCCTGAAGCGGAAACAATTATGGTTGTATCGGAACAAGGATATGGCAAACGTTCGGATATTGAAGATTATCGCAAGACCAATCGTGGAGGTAAAGGTGTGAAAACAATGAATATCACCGATAAAACGGGTAAATTAGTAACTATCAAGTCTGTTACAGATGAAAATGACTTGATGATTATTAATAAATCCGGTATTACCATCCGTCTGAAAGTCGCCGATGTTCGTATCATGGGACGTGCTACACAAGGTGTGCGTCTAATCAACCTTGAGAAACGTAATGACGAAATCGGCTCTGTATGTAAAGTCACTTCAGAAAATGAAGAGGAACTTATAGAGGAGGGGGAAGAAAATACCCTTGAAAGCCCTCAGAACGAGGTAAACAATGAAAATGAAGAATAGACATAATATTAATTTAAATTTTCTACAATCATGAAAAGAGTATTATTTTCAATGGTTTTACTACTTGTCGCAAGCTTTACTTTCGCCCAAGAAAAGAACGTAAAAGAGGCTAAAAGTATTGCTAACGGAGTAAATCCTGACTTTGCCAAAGCAGAGGAACTGATAAATCAGGCTTTAACCAATCCCGAAACAAAGGACAATGCCGAAACGTGGGATGTAGCAGGTCTTATCCAAAGAAAAAGAAGTGAGAAAGAAATGGAAAATGCCTATCTGAGAAAACCTTATGACACTCTTCAGGTATATAATAGCGCATTGAACATGTGTAAATTCTACTTCAAATGTGACGAATTGGCACAAATTCCCAATGAAAAGGGCAAAATCAAGAATAAATATAGAAAATCTAATTCTGCTACAATTTTAGCAGAACGCGGTAATCTGATCAATGGCGGTATCCAATTCTTTAATTTGGCCTCACAGAAAGAAGGCGATGCAGCCAATGAAGACAATAAAAAAGCATTAGATTTCTTTGCAACATACATTGATATTGCTATCAACCCGATGTTTGAAAAGGAAAATCTATTACAAACAGATACTGTATTACCCCAAATAGCATATTATGCAAGTTTAGCAGCTGCTAAGATGGAAGATTATCCTAGTATTTTGAAGTATGCTCCTTATGCGCAAGATGATAAAGAAGTTGGGAAATACGCAATGGAATTTATCTCTACTGCATTGAAAGCTGAAGGTGATACTGTTAAATGGATTGCTTCTTTAAAAGAAGGTATCCAGAAATATCCTGAACATTCATTCTTCTTCGGTCACTTGATTGATTATTATAGCAATAACAACAAATATGACGAAGCTATGCAGTTTGCTGATGATATGTTGGCTAAAGATCCTAACAATACATTCTATTTGTATGTAAAAGGCTACCTTTATCACAATATGAAGGACTATGATAAAGCTATTGAATTCTATAAAAAAACTATAGAAGTAGATCCTAATTATGCAGAAGCATACTCTAATTTAGGCTTGATTTACTGCTTACAAGCACAAGATTTCTCAGAAAAAGCAACTACAGATATTAATGATCCGAAGTATAAAGAAGACCAGGCTACTCTGAAGACTTTCTATGAAAAGGCAAAACCTTATTATGAAAAGGCAAGAGAACTGAAACCTGATCAAAAAGATTTGTGGTTAAATGGTCTATATAGAGTGTATTATAATTTGCAAATGGGCCCTGAATTCGAAGAAATTGAAAAGTTGATGTAATACTTTATAATAAAAGCCTAATTAATAATTTAATTAGGCTTTTATTATTGTTATATCATTAAGTAAAGAATGTTATTTCTTAAGTGAGGGAGAGAAGAAATTAAAATTAGATTAAATTATTCCAGCGCCATATTAAACATAATGCTGATATTGGATAGAAACCATATATACCTATATTCAACACCTAATTCGGTCTTCCGTAAATTACCAACAATGGTGTATCAGAATGGAAAATCATCTTTCTGGCAATGCCAGGGTTAAATAAGCGCGAAAATATATTTCTTTTATAAGAAGTTAATGTTATAATATCAATATGATTACTTTTGATATAACTGTCTAAACTACTAAGCAGATTATCGTTCTTTACCACATCATAGTATATTTCCAATTGTGGATATTGTTTTTGAAAATATTCCTTAATACCAGCCAGTTTTATTTCATTCCATGTATTCTGAACATCTGAAAGATGTATCAGAGACACTGAAAACTTAAATGATTTCAGATTATTTATTAGCGAATCAAAAGCTATTAAATCACGTTGATCAAAATTAGTAATGAATGCAATACGCTTAGCCTCAGAAAATTGCTTGAATGGAGTATTTTCAGGAATGGCCAATACCGGTACACGGCTACGTTCAATCACTTCAGCCGTTACACTACCGATCAAATCAATATCCTTCTGACTTTTACCACGAGTTCCCATTATGATAATGCGTGGTCGATATTCCTTGGTATAGCGGAGTACCTCTTCTTCAGGAATACCTTCACGCAAGACACAAGTATATTTAATATCTGGAAACTCGCCGGAAGCTACCTTCTCTTTTACTTTATTAGATAATGCATTCAAATCAGCATGAACTTTTTGTAAGATACTCCTTACATTCTCCTCATCACTTAGCTGATAGTTAAATACGTCTCCGTATGGCAAAGAAGTTGCATATATAGGAGTAAAATAAACATGTAGCAAAACAACTTCTGCACCTATATTCTGAGCGAAATTGAAACCGAACTCGCAAGCCTTCAAAGAATAATTGGAAAAATCCACTGGAATCAGCACTTTATTACTAACCTTCTCCAGTTTAGGTGACTTCCCTCCCACTACCTCTTCAGATAACCACGCAGAGCTTTCAGTAATTTTCAGAGCATGGGGTAAGTCACTCTCCTTAATACGCACACGTACACCCGAAGAAACAACCGGTTGTATCTGGTTTACATTGTGGATATAAGTCTCAATACCTTCATTTTCAAGAACATTTTTCAATATTTGAGCTTTCGCGTACGTTAAGATTGCCAAAGTAACTAATTTATCTTCCATATATCATTGATTTTGAGATTAAAACAAACAAGAAATCCCAATTGTTGTCAGCAATTGGGATTCTATCTAACTTTCTCTTCTTAAGCTCGAACAGCTTCTTCAGTTTTACCTGCCATTTCATCTAAAATTTTTAAAGCTCGCTCTAAAACAGTAGTATCATCAATCATAACCAATCCACCATCTGGTCCAGGTTCCAAGTGAATCCCAACACTTTTCCCCTCCTTAAAATTGTGTCCACCAAAAAAATTTCTTACAGTGTCAACATTCAGTCCAAGTTCATCGGCTATTCTATGCATACTACCACTAGGCAATGAGTCTTTAATCTTACGTAATTCATTAAATGTTATTGTTCTCATATTCATAAATTTAATGGTTAATACTCTGTACTTTTTATTATCACGCTATAAACTTAAGGAAAAAAAAGGATAAAACAAACTATTTCTTTATCTTTTTTCAAAAAGAATATTGCCTCTCCAAAAAATAATCATTTTCAAGTATGCAGAATTATAAGTACAGAGAAAAAGCTCCTAAAAATAGACAGAAACAGCTCGTATAAAGCAGAATTATCGGGTTTATACGAGCTGTTTTTAGAATACAGGGAAAATTTAAATACCTTCTATGGCAGAAGCTGGAACCCACCCTACTTTACCATCTTCCAAACGAATTTCTTTCCATTCACGCATAGAGTTGTCTTTTATCTCAACTTTACGTCCCTCATGAAGAATGAACAGACTTGTACCACTTTCACTGGGAGTACTACGCACTGTGACACTAGGTGCCAACACTATAGCTTCGTTACGTTCCATCAGTTCGCCTTTTTGCTGAGCAGCAAACACATTACTCAATATAACAAGAACCAGGAATACTATTCCTGCAATAAATCCCACTTTCTTTCCCGTAATCTGTTTTGAAAAGAAAAAGAGATAGAACGAAACGAGTAATAGTACAAAGAACACAATCCCCAACTTAGCCCATGCGTCTACGCTAAGACAATTAATCAACGATTTAGTCCAAGATACAAAGAAAACCTCAGGAACTGGGATTACCTTATCGATTGTCTTAGAACGTGCTATCTCCAAATTTGCACGAATATCAGCATTACCAGGTTCCAACAACAAGGCACGCTCATAATTCAATATAGCTCTTGCTATATCATCTGCCTTATAATAACTGTTGCCAAGATTATAATAGACCTCTGCAGCCTCTCCCTTCTTTAACAGATTCTCATATATTTGAATGGCAGAAGCATAATCATTCCGTATATAAGCGCTGTCACCTTCAGCCTTTGTCACATTGCTTTCTTGCCTTGCAGCAGAGAATTCCGCATGTGAACCGACGGATGTAGAGTCACTAGCAGTCTGTAATGTATCTACAGATGCAGAATTCTGCCCATAGGCAGTAATTGCCATCACTAGACTAAGAGTAAAAAACAATATTTTATTCATTACCATTTCCTCCTGATTAATGTTTTATCGAGTTTTCCATTTTACTGATAACTTCCAAAGAAGCTGAATATACCTTATCCATAGCCTGGTTATCATCACCCGGAGCAAAGCGGGCAAACTCACAGTTATTCAATGCATCGAGGAATTCCTTTATCAACGCATCATTCACACCATAATTACGAAGTTCCTCTTCGATATTATCCTTAGACAAACGGGATACCGGAATGTTCAGTTTATCACTGATATACCCCCAAAGAGCCTTCAAAACCTCATCATAAAACGCATCTTTCTTATTCTCAGCCAATAATTTACCAGCTTGCTTCATACGTTTCACCGCCACTTTATTGGCTTTCTTGGTACGCATCTTTGCTACATTTGCATTGGCTGCTATTTGCTTACGATAGATGATAAAGAATGTAATGAATGCAATACCCGGTATCAAATAAAGTAACCAATACGTCAACGAACCGAAGAAGAAATCACCTTTGGGAGACAGAGTTACGTTATTCTGCTTGATAAAACGAATATCCTCGTTCAATACTTTCAGTTCTTCCTTGCTTGTAAAGTTTGCAATAGTCTGAGCAGCATTGCCTGCTCCCTTTTCCACATGCAATTCATACTCTTCCGTAGTCAACGTTTTATACGAACGGGAATTAATATCAAAATAACTGAACTTTACGGCAGGAATCTTATAAGTTCCCGCATTACGAGGAATTGCCAGATACTCAATGACCTTACTACCGGAGAGGCCCGAATTTGTCAGACGAAATTTATTGTCCACCTTCGGATCATATACTTCAAAATCCTCGGGGAATTTAACTTCCGGATTAGAGAGCAATTTCAGATTACCAGTACCAGAAATGACAAGTTTGACAGTAACAGCATCATTGGTCTTGACATTTGTACTATTGATAGAAGAAGTTATATTGAACTCTCCCACTCCTCCCGAAAAATCGGCTGGCTTACCTGCCGGCAAGGGCTTTACGTCAATTGTCAGTTGCGGAGTCAAAATAGTCTTTTTCACCTCTACGTAATTGCTTCCTCCATTGAAAAACGCCTCGAACGGATCGGATACTTGTGTAGCCTTGGCTATAGAAGCGTCAAAACGTGCTGCATCAATTGTCAGTTTACCGGCTTGTTGCGGGAACAACACAAACTGACGATAGATTGTAGACTGATAATTTCTACCTTTATAATGCTCCAATCCCCATCTTCTGTCATTAGGCAATTCTACTTCCTGAGAATGGAATCCTTTGAAGTCGGGCAATTTCACATTATCAAACATACGTAAGTCCACCAAGGTATATATCTTGTATGTCAGCAGAAAAGCCTCTTGTTCATACACCGTCATCTTACTGGCAGTAGCTGTAATAAACAAATCACTATTCGATACAGATGTCCCGGAAGAAGCGCGGCTGGCAGTGCCCTCACTCTGTTTGCCACCATTTCCAGAAGCTCCATTAGCAGCCTGATCTGCCGGAAGAACCCTTACTTGTACAGAATTCGAAACCATTTGGTTACCATCAGCAGTGATAGTGGCTCCTGGAATAGTAAAATCACCTTCTGCAGTCGCCATTAAAATATAAGTGAATGTAATACTGCTGGTTGAAGTCGTCTGCCCATTAATCATCTGCACGCTACTCTGTTGCGAGCGGCTGGGCCCCATCAACACATCAAATTCCTTCATAGAAGGAGCACGAAAATCCCTTACCTTTTGTGTAGTCACCGTATACGACAGTCTGAACTGGTCTCCTACCGCCACAGCGTCAGGAGCAGACGCAGTAAACGATACCTTGCCATCGGCAAAGACATTCATACCGACTGCAATCAGTGCTATCCATAAGAAAACTATTTTTCTCATATATTATTTCCTATTATGTTTGTTACCAATCTTTTTCCAGACGACCTCCTTGAAGTACCTGCTGCTTTTTCACTTTATCCTGCACATCCTTCTCGTCTTGCATGACAGAGTTCAATAGCTGCTCGGCATTTTCCTTAGACATCTCATTATCTTTCTTTTCCGGCTGAGAAGGTTGTTGTTGCTGGTCTTGATTCTGTTGCTGGTCTTTCTGCTGATCCTGCTGTTTATCCTGCTCCTTCTGTTGGTCCTGTTTATCCTGATCTTGATTCTGATCCTGGTTCTGCTGCTGGTCTTGCAACTGTTTCTGTGCCAAAGCAAGGTTATAGCGCGTTTCATCATCTTTCGGATTATTGCGTAACGACTCCTTATAGGCTTCTACCGCTTTTGCATAATCCTTCTGAGAATGAAAGATGACTCCCATATTATGATAAATCTGTGCTAAGTTCGATTTGTCCTTTTCTATCTTGGTAGCTCCCACATATTGCTCCATCGCTTCCTGCAGCTTGTTCTGCTGGGTCAATGTATTTCCCAGGTTGAACATGGAAACCGTTGACTTCGGGTTTACCTCCAAAGCCTTCCGATAGTTCACTTCTGCATCCACATATACGCTATCCTTAAAAAAACGGTTTCCCTTACGGATATAATCGCGTTCCGCCTTCTGTGCAGAAGCTGAAACTGCCACTAACAGCAGCAAAACTATTCCAATATATTTTTTCTGTAACATACGCATCATTTCTTATTAGAGAATAAATGAATGTTGCGGAACAGAGGATTCTTGCGCTCCAATATCAACATCTCAGCCAGTAACAACAGCAGAATAATCCATGCCACTGCCTGAAACTGTTCATTGAATTCCGTGTACACCTGTGTTTCCACATCTGCCTTTGCCATCTTGTTGATTTCCTGACTAATCGCTTTCTGTGCACCGTTGGTATTGTCTACGCGCACATAAATACCATTTCCTGCCTGAGCAATTTCCTGACACATCTGCTCATTCAAGCGAGTAACGATTACATTACCTTCACGGTCACGACGATAATCATTAGTACCCTCTATTGGAATGGGAGCACCCTCAGGCATACCTACCCCTAATACATTGACCTGGATACCTTTCTCTGCAGCAGCCTTAGCAGCTTCTACGGCACCACCTTCATGGTTTTCACCGTCGGTGATGACAATAACAGTACGTCCCACTCCTTCTTGAGGTGTAAAACTCCGGGCAGCCAGATTTATTGCAGCTCCAATTGCCGTACCTTGCTTGGAAATCAGCGAAGGATCGATGGACTCCAAAAACATCTTGGCAGAAATATAATCACTCGTAATAGGCAACTGGGTAAAAGCGTCACCTGCAAAAACAATCATACCGACCTTGTCATTCTGCATCTTATCTACCAACTGCGCCACCAGCCGTTTTGCCTTCTGCAAGCGGCTTGGCTGTACGTCTTGTGCCAGCATGGAATTGGATATATCCAACGCAATCATCACTTCCACTCCCTGGCGTTTTACCGTCTCCAGTTTGGAACCAAACTGCGGACGTGCCAGCAGTACCGTGAACAACCCGATAGCCGCAAAAACCAACCAAAACTTCACATCCGGACGGTATTTGGAAACATCCGGCATTAGCTGTGCCATCAGTATAGGGTCACCAAATTTACGAATGGCTTTCCTCCTCCGATAATTGGAGTACAAGTAGAAGGCCGCCAATAAAGGCAGCAGCAGCAACAAGTACAAATATGCAGGTTCTTCAAATCGAAACATCTTTTTATTTACAATTTAGCAATTTACAATTTGGCTACGCAATGACTGATACACTAAAAGACATTCTCCGTTTTTACGGTATCTTCTTCAATATAGAGTTGCGTAACAGTACCTCCAGTAATACGCACAAGAAAGCAGCCAACGCAAACCAGCGGTACTCTTCCTGGCGCTTGCTGTATTCTTTTACATTCAATTTTGTTTTCTCCAGCTTGTCTATCTCTTCGTACACTTCCTTCAACTTCGAGTTGCTGGTGGCACGGAAATAGTTACCTTCCGTTGTTCCGGCAATCTGTGTCAAAGTCTTTTCATCAATTTCGACGGGCATATTGACATATTGCACTGTTCCACCTACCGGATAAGGATAAGGAGCCATACCATTGGTTCCTACCCCAATAGTATAAACGCGAATGCCAAAACTCTTGGCTATTTCAGCAGCCGTCAAAGGAGAAATATCACCTTTATTATTGACACCGTCCGTCAGCAGAATAATGACTTTCGACTTTGCCTTGCTATCCTTCAAACGGGTAACGGCATTGGCAATACCCATACCGATTGCCGTTCCGTCTTCAATCAGCCCGCACTTCATATCTTTAAGCAAGTTCAACAATACGGCATGGTCTACTGTCAACGGACATTGCGTAAAGCTTTCTCCAGCAAACAAAGTTATACCTATATTGTCATTCGGACGTCCGTTAATAAACTCTGCCGCCACATCCTTCGCCGCTTCCAACCGGTTAGGTTTCAGGTCTTCGGCCAGCATACTGGTAGAAACGTCCATAGCAAGCATGATATCAATACCCTCAATCTCACTGTTCTGCCAGCTATCGGTGGTTTGCGGACGTGCCAAAACAAGAATAATCAGTATCAAGGCAATTATCCGCAATACAAACGGTACATGCAACAAATAGTTCTTATAGCTTTTAGGGGTATGGGCATACACACGGGCATCCGAAATCTGAAGCGTAGCTTCACTATTCGTCCGCTTCATAATATACCATACTATATAAGGTATAAGCAACAGCAGCAAAAATAAATATTCAATATTGGCAAAAACCATATTTATGTACGATTTAACGATTTACAATTCAGCTTCGCTCCAAACATCCTTCATTTTTCACTCATGTATATCCGATTGAAGTCACTTTTCCAGCATTAAGCAAAATAATTATACAACTCCAATCCGATATCAATGAACAGGCAAGAGCTACAGCCAACACCACAATACCCGCTCCCAGCAAAATCTTGGTACGCAAAGAACGTTTCTCGATAATGGTAATCTCAGTAGGTTGCGGCTTGGCATTCTCCTCTTCTTTCTCCTTGGTTTCATTAATAAAGTCAATGGCATTAATCAGGTTAGCGTCATTTTCGTTCATCAATGGATTATGCTTGGCAAATTTCACCAAATCAGCAGTCTGGAACAATTCACGCAAATCCGATATTGCTTCCTTATCTTTCATTTCCAGCAACTTATCTATGATTTCCGTAGAAGTCATTTCCAAAGCATTGAAACCAAAGCGGTCTTTTATATATGTACGAAGAGCATCAGTCAATTCCGTATAATATTCCTTCGGTTCCCCTTTCTGCCATACCTTCTCATTCTTGATACGTTCTATCTCCTGCATAGCCAACTGATGGGGAGGCAGCTTAGGTTCTACCTTCACCTTACGGATAATAGGCTTATTGTCGAAGAAGCGCATTATCAGATAGACAAGTAATATCCCTATCGGGATAATCAGCGCACCACAAGCCATAAGACCATACCAGTCTTCCCAGGCAAAAGGCGCTTGCATCACTGTTTTGGGACCGAAGAACTGTTCCGGATTCTCCGGATCTAACGGGACATTCACCGAATATACTTTCAAGGCCAACGCTTTGGAGCGATACTTCTCATTATCCACTGTCACTTCCATAGGCGGCAGATAATAAAGAGCCGAGTCGAAAGAGGTAACTGTATACTCTTGAGTTATCAATGCACGCCGGCCATCATTCAGCAGTTGCGTATCCAGCTTGGCCACATCAATAATTTCAACCCCATTCACCAGCGTATCGGTATATACCGGGAATATGGCACGCTTATCGGCATCCAGAGATACTTGAAGCTTTATCTTTGCCTGCTCTCCAATAAGAATCTGCAAAGAGTCAATCGTAGCATCTACCGTTACCGACTGGGCTACTACCCTTCCCGACCATGCTATCAATAACGCTATCAGAAATAAATATCTTTTCATTTTCCGATTAATTTCGTTTCGCAAACAAATTCATCAATGCCTTGACATAATCCTGGTCGGTACGTACCGACACATTGTCGACATTACTCTTGGTAAACGTTTCATTCAATTCCGCCTGCTTGTTCACCCACCAATCATGATGGGCACGGCGCACGGCACGCGAGGAGGTGTCAATCCACTGCTCATGTCCCGTCTCGGCATCCCTAATCTTCATCAGTCCCACGGGTGGCAATTCTTCCACACGACGGTCGTACACCTGAACGGCAACCAGGTCATGCTTACGATTGGCAATGGTCATGGCGTTCTTGAAACTTTCCTGGTCGATGAAGTCGGACAAGACAAATGCCGTGCAATGGCGTTTCATCACATTCGTCAGATATTCCAATCCCAAACGGATGTTCGTCCTCCGGCTTTCCGCATGAAAATCTATCAGTTCGCGGATGATGTAAAGTATATGCTTACGTCCCTTCTTGGGCGGAATAAACTTCTCAATCCGGTCCGAAAAGAAGATGACACCAATCTTGTCATTATTCTGAATGGCAGAGAATGCCAGTGTAGCGGCAATTTCCGTCACCATATCCTTCTTCATCTGCTTTACCGTACCGAACTCCAAACTACCGGAAACATCTACCAACAACATCACTGTCAATTCGCGCTCCTCCTCAAACACCTTGACGTAAGGCTTGTTGAAGCGGGCGGTCACATTCCAGTCAATGTCGCGTATGTCATCGCCAAACTGATACTCGCGCACCTCGGAGAATGCCATACCTCTACCCTTGAAGGCAGAGTGATACTGCCCGGCAAAGATATTGTTGGACAATCCGCGCGTCTTTATCTCAATCTGACGGACTTTCTTCAAAAGTTCTGTTGTTTCCATTGATTTATTTTAATAATCTCATTTAAGCACACAAGCGCAATTTAGTTTAGAACAGAAACTTCCCTATGAAAAGGGGTGAGGTTTTCGGTACTCAACCCTAAGGTTTACGACGCTAAGCCTCAGGTATAGGATTGTAAACCTCAAGTTTACGAAAACCTCTATTATGCGTTAGGGCACTTCAACCTTGTTCAGTATCTTGCTGACGATTTCATCAGATGTCATATTGCTGGCTTCCGCCTCGTAAGTCAAGCCGATACGGTGGCGAAGTACGTCATGTGCCACAGCGCGCACATCCTCCGGAATGACATAACCGCGACGCTTGATGAACGCGTAGCTACGGGCAGCCAAGGCCAAGTTGATGGAAGCACGGGGCGAACCGCCGAAACCAATCATGTCTTTCAGTTCTTTTAAATCATATTTTTCCGGATAACGGGTAGCAAATACAATATCAACAATATATTTTTCTATTTTCTCATCCAGATACACCTGGCGAACCACTTTACGAGCTTCAATAATTTCGTCTGCCTTCAAAATGGGCTTCACTTCAAATTTATCACCATTGATATTCTGACGGATAATCAGTTTCTCCTCTTCCAGCTTCGGATAGTCTATTACGACTTTCAGCATGAAACGGTCCACTTGCGCTTCGGGCAGCGGATAAGTACCTTCCTGCTCGATAGGATTCTGTGTGGCAAGCACCAGGAATGGTTTGGGTAACCCGAAAGTTTCATTGCCGATAGTAACTTGACGTTCCTGCATGGCTTCCAGCAAAGCACTCTGTACTTTGGCCGGAGCACGGTTGATTTCATCAGCCAAAACAAAGTTTGCGAAGACCGGACCTTTTTTTACTTGGAACGTTTCATCCTTCTGGCTGTAAACCATTGTACCTATTACGTCGGCAGGCAACAAGTCAGGCGTAAACTGAATGCGGCTGTATTGCGCATCAATCAACGAAGCAAGCGTCTTGATAGCTAAAGTCTTTGCCAAACCGGGCACACCTTCCAACAACACATGTCCATCGGACAACAAACCAATTAACAACGACTCTACCAGATGCTTTTGTCCTACAATGACCTGGTCCATACCTGTGGTAAGATTGGTAACGAAAGCACTTTGTCTTTCAATCCGCTCATTCAGTTCGCGGATGTCAATTGTTTCAGCCATAAATCAATCTATTTTTTAATGTTTAATTTCTTCATTTATCCGGTTTTGAACCGGCAATTATTTTTTTCGCTCCCAAAAGTACGGGAATAAATTAACCATAGCAACTAATTTTTATTAAAAAACAATG
>ERZ1026966.376-NODE-376-length-22235-cov-6.007304_pt1 | contig 22235 bp, 24 predicted proteins | sample MGYA00519296_ERZ1026966 | MGnify/ENA primary metagenome ERZ1026966 (study PRJEB26926, sample SAMN06164478) | human gut metagenome | biome: ENVO:00009003; feature: ENVO:2100002; material: ENVO:00002003 | host: Homo sapiens | place: USA | collected 2012 ... | reverse complement strand
ACCGGAAGGAGGTTCTATTGAGGATTCGTGCCCCTCCCTGACAACTGAACATTTTTTCAGGTATATCCTGAACTCTGCCGCCCCTGTGCTTGATGTAAATTCTCTTAAAGCACAGGGGCGTTTTTTCGTTTCCGGCCTGAAGCGGCCACACCACTAAAACAATATTTCTTAAATTAAAGGAGGAACTATATGGCTTTTTTTGCAAGTGCGATTGATACCCTGAAAATCCTGGTTATTGCTCTGGGTGCCGGCCTCGGTGCATGGGGCGTCATCAACCTTCTTGAAGGTTATGGCAATGACAACCCTGGAGCCAAATCCCAGGGCATGAAACAGCTTATGGCTGGCGGCGGCATTGCGCTGGTGGGTGCCACGCTGATCCCGCTGCTCTCCGGCCTGTTCGGTTAATAGCCAATGGGCAGTCTGTTTGAACGGATAACAGACTGGATTAAAGAGGGCTTAATCGAAGCGATCACAGGACAATACACCGGTATCTTTGAGTCCGTCAACAGCCAGGTCTCGGATGTGGCCTCACAGGTAGGACAGACACCGCAGGGCTGGAATGGCGGCGTGTTCAGCATGATCCAGAATCTTTCTGAAACCGTCGTCATTCCCATTGCGGGAATTATCCTGACTTTTGTCCTTGTCTATGAACTAATCCAGATGATCCTGGAAAAGAACAACATGCACGATTTTGATACGTTCAACATCTTCAAGTGGATTTTCAAAACCTTTGTTGCCACATACCTGCTCACCAACTGCTTTACTATCGTCATGGCGGTGTTTGACGTCGCCCAGAATGTGGTGAGCCAGAGCGCCGGCGTGATAAACGGGAACATGGACGTCACCGCTGCGCTGGCCGACCTGGAAACGCAGCTTGAAGCAATGGGGATGTGGGAGCTGATCGGCCTGTGGCTGGAGACCAACATTATCAACCTGTGCATGTGGGTGTTGTCCATCGTGATCTTTGTCATTGTGTATGGCCGTATGATCGAGATATATCTTACGGTCAGCCTGGCACCCATACCCTTTTCCACAATGGCAAACCGTGAATGGGGGCAGATGGGGACAAATTATCTGCGTTCCCTGTTTGCTTTAGGTTTCCAGGGGTTTTTGATCCTGGTCTGCGTTGCAATCTACGCGGTGCTGGTCCAGTCGATCCCTTCTTCCGGCGACATTCACGGCGCAATCTGGGGCACGGCAGGCTATACGGTCCTGCTGGCCTTTGCCCTGTTTAAGACAGGCTCGCTATCCAAAAGCATTTTTAACTCGCATTAGCGTGTAACCAACCTACATTTTAACAAGAAGGAGGACTTTTTTATATGAGTAAGACAAACAATGAATCCATGCAGCCGGAGGTACAGGTGCCGGAGAATCAGGCGGGCGGAGGTTTGAAGCTGGATGTAACTGTGCGCCCGATTGCCCCGATGGGGAACCTTCTGGCTTTCGCCAATGTGACGATTGGGGACTGTTTCAAGATTGACGGCTTCCGTATCTGCTCCGGTGAAAACGGGCTGTATGTCAATATGCCCTCTACCCAGGATAAGCAGGGAAAATGGAGGGATGTCTGCTGGCCGGTGACGGCGGATTTCCGCAGGCAGCTTAACGACGCCCTGATCGAAGGGTACGGCCAGGCGATTGAAAATTTGCAGGCCACCCTTGAAGTGACAAAGGGAGCGGCGGAGAAACCTTCCCTGACTGGCGCCCTGAAAGAAAACGCTGGCAAGGTCAAGACGCCGCCGGCAAAATCCGCTCCCGCCAAGAATGAGCAGGCCCGATAATGCCGGAGGCTGGAAAATACGGCATCGTGTACGCAGACCCGCCCTGGCGTTACGATATGAAACGCGGCAATGGGGTGGCGGAAAACCATTACCCCACCATGAGCATAGAAGAAATATGCGCGCTGCCAGTTGCAGATATTGCAGCCAAAGACAGTGCGCTTTTTCTATGGGGTACCTTCCCGCAGCTTAATGAGGCATTCCGTGTTATGGAGGCATGGGGATTCAAATATAAGACGCTGGCCTTCCTCTGGCTGAAACAGAACCGGAAAGCAGATAGCTGGTTTTATGGGATGGGGTTTTGGACCCGCTCAAACGCGGAGGTGTGCTTACTGGCGACCAGGGGGCACCCGAAACGCCAGTGTGCGGGAATCCACCAGTTTGTGATCTCCCACATCGAACAGCACAGCAAGAAGCCGGACGAGGTGCGGGATAAGATCGTAAAGCTCATGGGCGACGTCCCCAGGGTGGAACTGTTCGCAAGGCAGCAGACGCCCGGCTGGGATGTGTGGGGCAATGAGGTGGAATCCAGTATCACGATGCTCGGAAAGACGGACAAGGGGGAACCGGATCAATATTGATGGTGACGGCATATCACGATTGGAGGTGAAAACAATGCCCTATGTACCTGTACCCAAAGACTTAACAAAGGTCAAGACCAAGCTGGCGTTTAACCTGACGAAACGCCAGCTCATTTGTTTCAGCCTGGCCGCGCTGGTGGGGCTGCCGGTATATTTCCTTACCCGCGGCGCTATTGGCAACTCGGCGGCGGTGCTGTTGATGATCGGGCTTATGATGCCCTTTTTCTTTTTCGCCATGTATGAGCGGGACGGACAACCGGCGGAGAAACTTCTGAAAAACAGGCTCCGCTATAAGCTCTGGCCGAAGAAACGCCCATACCGGACGGAAAACCTGTATAAATCCATGTCAAAGAAGGAGGTTACGAGGATTGCCAAAAACCAAACAGCAGGAAGCCCAGGAAAAACGTCTGCAAAGAAACATCAGGCAGGCAAAAAAGACCAGGGCCGACGCAAAGACAAGCGGAAATAAGACTGTCCGCACCAGGCCGCCTAAAAAGGGCGGCTTTTTTGCCGGGCTGAAAACGGACGCCCCGCAGACGGTCCAGCAGAGTATTCCCTATAAGGAAATGTACCGGGATGGAATCTGCCGGCTGAATGATAAGCTCTACACCAAGACGGTGCAGTTTTTCGATATTAACTACCAGCTTGCACAGGCGGATGACAAAGCGCAGATTTTTGAGGGCTACTGTGATTTCCTCAATTATTTTGACGCCTCGATCCATGTGCAGCTTACCTTCATCAACCAGCGGGCCAATATGCAGGATTTTGCCCGCAGCATCGGCATCCCCATCCGCGGTGACGAATACGACGGAATCCGCAGGGAATATGGAGATATGCTAAAAGGCCAGCTCCAAAAAGGCAACAACGGCCTTACCAAGCGGAAATATATCACCTTCGGCATTGAGGCTGACGACCTTCGCACCGCGAAGATGCGCCTGGAGCGGATCGAGGCCGACGTGCTGGCAAATTTCAAAGCCCTGGGAGCACAGGCAAAGCCGTTAGACGGGCTGGAACGCCTGGAGCTCCTTCACAGCCAGCTCCACCCGGACGGGCAGGAAAAGTTTCATTTTACTTGGGCGGACCTGCCGAAAACCGGGCTCTCCACAAAGGATTATATTGCGCCCTCCGGCCTGTCGTTCTCAAATGACGGAAAGACCTTCCGGGTGGCCGACCATTCCGGGGCGGTGTCCTTTTTGCAGATTTTAGCGCCGGAACTGACGGACCGGCTGCTGGCGGAGCTTTTAGACCTGGACGACGCCGTGACGGTGAACCTGCATATCCAGTCCATCGACCAGGCCCAGGCGATCAAGAACATCAAGCGCAAGATGTCCGATCTGCAGAAAATGACCATTGAGGAACAGAAGAAAGCGGTCCGCGCCGGGTATGACATGGACATCATACCTACCGACCTTGCCACCTACGGCGAAGAAGCGAAGAATCTCTTACAGGATTTGCAGAGCCGGAATGAGCGCATGTTTCTTGTGACGGTGCTGGTGGAGAATATCGCTTCCAAAAGGCAAAAGCTGTTTAATGATATTCTGTCTGCCTCCGGTATTGCGCAGAAATATAACTGTGCCCTGAAACGTCTGGACTATCAGCAGGAACAGGGGCTTATGTCCTCCCTTGCCTTAGGGTTGAACCAGATTGAAATTGAGCGTGGGCTTACGACAAGCAGCACCGCCATTTTCGTGCCATTTACGACCTGCGAGCTGTTCCAGGAGGGCGAGGCGCTTTATTATGGCCTGAACGCTTTAAGCAATAACCTGATTATGGCGAACCGCAAGAACTTAAAGAATCCAAACGGCCTGTTCCTGGGAACGCCCGGCAGCGGCAAGTCCTTCTCTGCCAAGCGTGAGATCGTCAATGTGTTCCTTTTAACGGAGGATGACATCATTATTGCGGACCCGGAAAATGAGTACGGGCCTCTGGTACAGCAGTTCGGCGCCCAGGGGCAGGTCATTGACATTTCCCCGACCTCCACCAACTATATCAATCCGATGGACATTAACCTGGACTATTCGGATGATGAAAACCCCATCACACTGAAAAGCGATTTTATCCTGTCGCTGTGTGACCTGATTATCGGTGGCAAGGAAGGGCTTTCCCCGATTGAGAGGACCATCATTGACCGCTGCACGAGGCTTGTGTACCGGGATTATTTGCAGGACCCCCGCCCGGAAAATATGCCGGTCCTGGGAGACCTATATGAGCTGCTTTTGAAACAGGCGGAGCCGGAGGCGCAGAATATCGCTACGGCGCTGGAAATCTACGTCAATGGCTCCCTGAATGTGTTCAATCACCGTTCCAACATTGACATGAACAACCACCGGGTACTCTGCTTCCAGTTAAAGTCTCTAGGGAAGGCCCTGAAAGAGATCGGGCTTCTCATTATGCAGGATGCCGTGTGGAACCGTGTCACCGCCAACCGCTCCAAACATAAGACGACCTGGTTCTATATCGACGAATTCCATCTCCTTTTGAAAGGCCAGACCGGAAGTTTTAGCGTGGAAATCTGGAAAAGATTCCGTAAATGGGGCGGCATACCCAGCGGTTTGACACAGAATGTAAAGGACCTGCTGGCCTCCCGTGAGATTGAGAATATCTTTGAAAACTCGGATTTTATCTACATGCTGAACCAGGCCCAGGGGGACCGGCAGATTTTGGCGAAACAGTTGGGAATTTCCCCGCACCAGCTTTCTTATGTAACCCATTCCGGCCCTGGTGAGGGGCTTCTGTTTTTCGGGAATGTGATCATCCCCTTTGTCGATCATTTTCCGAAAGACACCCTGTTATACAGCGTACTTACAACACGGCCTGATGAAGTGGCAGGTGCATAAATTCCCGAAAATAAAAATGACTGGAGGTGATAACAGTGCCGCGGGAAAAAGAATTTCAGAGGAAAAAGAAAGATACCCGGATGCCGGTCCGTGATTCCCATGCGGAGGAACGTATGGACACCCGGCAGAGCGAACAGGATTTTAACCTGCTGCGGGTCAGGGACGCCCCTTCTTCTTCGGGAACGGCCCGGAGCCGGAGGTATGAAACCGCAGCACAGCAGGCAGCGGATGATACACAACCTTTCAAAGCGGATGTACCGCAGCAGGCGGATATTTCCATACCGGAACATTTGGAAAGCAGGGATATGGACCATGAGCCGGCACGGGCACCTGAAACACGGAACCCTCTGGAACCGGGAACTTCTGCACCGGAACCGCGCCGGAGGGATTTCAGATATGTGGATTCCCGGCGTGAGGATTCTGACAGCGGCAATTCTGATATAGGGCACTCCACGCAGGGAGAATCCAGCCAGACAGAACGCCGCCACCGGATGCACCAGCACGGCAACAAATACCAGCAACGTTTCCAGGAGGCGGCAAAAGCCGAGGAACCAAAGGAGAAACCACCGGAGGCAGCCGAAGGAGAACCAAAACGGCCTTCCAAGCTGGAATTTACCGCTGACGAACTCCCACCAGAGGCAAAAGATACAAAGCTCACCAAAGCCCGGAGGAAAGCGGAACGGACAGCGGAAAAACTGGAGCAGGCGGAAAACCGTCTGCCTGCCCGCCGTAAGCTGCGGATGGAAACGTCTTCTGATCCTGATACGGGTAAGGCCAAAAAACGCCTGAAATTTGAAAAGGAGGTAAAATCCCAGCGGGCCCATGTAAAGGGTTCTGTTCCGATGCGCCCGGTAAAAGTCGGCGCAAATATGGCGGTTGGCTACGCCCACAAAAAAATCTATCAGGCGGAAAATGAAAATGTCGGCATTAAAGCGGCCCACCACACCGAGCTTGTAAGCGAGTCGGGGCTGCGCATGGCATATCACAGGCATAAGACCGCGCCATACCGCAGGGTGGCAAAATTACAGCAGAAATCAGCCAGGGCCAATGCCCGGCTTGCCTACCGGCAGGCATTACAGGACAACCCGGAACTGAAGAAAAATCTTCTTGCCCGGATGTGGCAGAAACAGAAAATAAAACGCCAGTATGCCAAAGCAGCCAGGGAAGCGAAAAAAGCGGGAAAGCGTGCAAAGGACACCGCCGTTACCACGGAGAAGATCGCTGCCGGCGTGGTTCATGCCATCAAGCGCCACCCGGTTATATGCGGGATCGTGATCCTGCTCCTTCTGGTATTTTTCCTGATTGCCTCCCTCTTTTCTTCCTTTTCTAATCTGGGAACCGGAGGGCTGGGGAGCCTTGCCGCCTCTACCTATCTGGCGGACGATGCGGACATCAACAATGCGGAGCTTATATATACCGAGTGGGAAACGGACCTGCAGATGCAGATCAACCGTGTGGAATCGGACCGATCCGGTTATGACGAATACCGCTATAACATCGGACCTATTGAGCATGACCCTTATGTTTTGATGGGGTATCTCACCTCTGCGTATCAGGATTTTACCTATACGCAGATCGAGAGTGTCCTCCGGGAGCTTTTTAACGGGCAGTATTCCTTATCCTTCACGGAGGAAACGGAAATCCGCTACCGGACAGAAACAAGCATTGACCCGGAGACCGGCGAAGAAACCGAAGAAGAAGTGCCTTATGAGTGGCGCATTTTGAATGTAACGCTTACTTCCACGCCGCTTGAAAACCTGGTGGTTTCACGCATGGACGCAGACCAGAAGGAAATCTGCGAGATTTTATTGCAGACCAAAGGCAACCGGCAGTATGTGAAAAATGTGTTTGGCACGAACTGGCTGCCCTATGTCACCAGCTACTACGGCTACCGGGTACACCCGATCAGCGGGGAAAAGAACTACCATACTGGCGTTGACATTGGGATGCCCCAGGGCACGGAGATTTTGGCCGGGCATGACGGCACGGTCACGCTGGCAGGAAACGCGGGCGGCTATGGCCTGTGTGTCGCCATTGAGGGCGAGGCTTATGAGGGGCACTCCCTTACCACCAAATACGGCCACTGTTCGCAAATCTTAGTATCTGCCGGACAGGAAGTAAGGGCCGGGGATGTGATCGCAAAGGTCGGCAGTACCGGAAACTCCACCGGGCCGCACCTGCACCTGGAGGTATTGGTTGACGGCCAGTATAGGAACCCGCTGTATTTTGCCGATACCGGCGACACCAGCGAGCGGCATCTGCCGACAATAGGCGCAGGCGGCGGGGGGAATTATTTCAATTATGATGTTCCACCGGAGGCCCTTGCGGATGAAAAATTTGCGGCTATGCTTGCGGAGGCTGAAAAGTATTTAGGCTATCCGTATGTATGGGGCGGCGCAAGCCCTTCCACTTCCTTTGACTGTTCCGGCTATGTTTCCTGGGTAGTCAATCACTGTGGCGTGGGCTGGAACTTCGGACGCCTGACCGCGGACGGGCTTTTAGGCGTATGCACGCCTGTATCAAACGCCGATGCAAGGCCCGGCGACCTGATTTTCTTCCAGGGCACCTACAATACCAGCGGCGCAAGCCATGTGGGAATCTATGTGGGTAACGGGATGATGATCCATTGCGGGGACCCGATCTCCTACGCGAACATCAACACAAGCTACTGGCAGCAGCACTTTTATACATTTGGGCGTCTGCCCTGACAGATTGGAGGTAATAAATTGAACCCTAAGATTGAAAAACTGGAGAAAGATATTGACAAGACGAAAAACAAGATTGCGGAGATGCAGGCCAGGCTCCGCGACCTGGAAAAACAGAAAACGGAGCTGGAGAATACGGATTATGTGGCGATTGCCCGCAGCTTCCATCTGACGCCCCAGCAGTTGGCCGATTTTCTGAAATCGCAGCAGTCCGCTCCGTCTGGAGCCGCCCCGCTGCAGAAACAGGAGGACATGAATGAGGACTAAAAAAATTTCTCTGCTACTGGCGCTTGTGCTTGTCATAAGCGCCATCGCTTTGCCCCTGACGGCTTATGCCGCCGGGGACAAAGATACCACACCGCCGGAGCTTGCGGCTTCCCTGGAAGGCGATACGCTGAAAATAGAAAGCAGCGACGATCATTCCGGCGTGGAGGCGGTCTTTGTGGACGGGAACCGTATCAACTCCCTGACCAATGGGGCGGCTTCCGTCACCTTAAAGGATTATGCCGGCACGGAAAAGCAGGTAAGCGTGTACGCCCAGGATTATGCCGGGAACCGCTCAAAAACCGTGAAGTTTGAGAATCCCTATTATGAGGAACCAGAGCCCACGGAGAAACCTGCTGCCACGGTACCGCAGAACCAGAGCAGCAAGCCGGTAAAACCAGCACAGGCCCAGGCTGCTTCTTCCGGCAGTACCAATCATAATGCCCAAAGTAGCAATTCCGGCAGTAATGTTTCCGGAAATGGCTCTAATGCGGGTACGAATACGGGCGCCAATGGCGGCAGCAATACAGCCTCCGGCACAAATAACGGCAACTCCAATTCCCAGGGGGAAACAGGAAACACTTCCTCCATCCCGGATGGCGCGTTTACCCCGGATGGTACCGGCACAGTGTTAGATACAGCCACCGGCGAAGGTGACGATAAGCAGTTTTACACAATCACCACCGAGGCTGGAAATGTATTCTATCTTATTATTGACGGAAAGCGGGACGATAACAACGTGTATTTCCTGAACGGTGTTACCGAAGCTGACCTGATGGCCCTGGCGGAAAAGAATGAGGGCACCATGAGCGTGATCCCGGCAGAGGACGTCTGCACCTGTACGGAAAAATGCGAAGCCGGCGAAGTCAATACCGCCTGCCCGGTCTGTAAGAACGACCTCAAAGGCTGCGCCGGAAAGGAAAAACCTGCGGAAACAGAGGAACTCGCACAGACCGAACCGCCGAAAAAGGACAATGGCAGCGCCGGCACGATTATCTTCATTATCGTTGCCCTGCTTGCGGTAGGAGGCGTTGGTTATTATGTGAAGATCATCCGTCCGAAGCAGCAGGCAGAGGATGAAGAAGATTTCGAGGATGACGGCTACGGCGAAGGCTTTGACCCGGATGAAGCCTATGGAGAACCGGAATATCTCTCCGAAGATGATTTTGATGACAGGATCAATAAGGAACAGGAGGACAGCGAATAAAGCTGTCCTTTACTATTTTAAGAAAGCGAGGATTTTTCATGGAGAAAACAAATACCCATTACCGCAGCGGCGTAAAGCGGCTGCTGGCATTTCTGCTTTGCGCAGTATGCGTCTTTGGGATGATCCCTACCCAGGCGTTCGCGTTTTCGCCTGGACAGAAAGCAAGCTCCTGGCTGGGTGATCAGTATGTGGGGTCTGACGGACAGCATTACTACAGCCCGGCGCCCTACACCTATCTGGTCTACAATTCTGACGGAACGATGGATGTGCGTACCAGCTCCGGGGGCAACGCCTACCGGCATTATATGCTGACAGCTTCGGACGGGAGCAGCCAGCAGGTGTATTGCGTGGAAAGCGGCATTGCCTATAACGCTTCTGACAATACCTATACATCGGAAAGCGGCACAAACAGCAATTACTTAAACCTGCTCCCTTCCGAGGCAAGACGGGGGATCACCCTCACAGCAATCTACGGCTGGAAACCCGGCGCCTCCCTCCCTGTGTCGGGCATTAACGAGGACGATTATAAAATGGCGACACAGATCATCCTCTGGGAGTACCAGCAGCAGCTTCGTAGCGACCCTTACAGCAGGCACGGGAACGGCCACGCAAACGCCAGCCAGTATTTCAGCGTGATTGCCGGACGTCCTGCGGAAAAAGCCTACAACTGGATTTTGTCACAGGTTGCTTCCCATTCCACGGTTCCATCTTTTACTTCCACGAAGAAAAGCGAGGCACCGGAGCTGGAACTGAAATGGGACACGGAAAAGAAGATTTATACCCTGACTGTCACGGACACCAATAACCTGAAAATCGACCTGGAGACTTTGAAAGGCAGCGGCGTTTCCGTCACAAGAAACGGGAACAAGTACACCTTCACCAGTAAGAACATGATTATGGACCCCGTGACCTTTGAATTTAGAAAGGATATTCCGGTTGCCAACGATATGCTGATCTGGGGCCGTCCCGGCTACCAGACCATGATGACCGGCGCCAGTGACCCGGTCTCCTTCTTTGTAAAGATCAAGACCGAGACCTACGGCACCGCAAAGATTGTCAAGACCAGCGAGGACGGCATTGTGTCCGGGATTCCTTTCCAAATCTCCGGTACGGACATTCTGGGAAATAAAGTAGATGAAACTGTCACTACCGGAGAAAACGGGCAGATCAAAGAAAAGCTGCTGCCCGGCACCTATCTGGTGAAGGAGCTGCCGGTGGACCGCTATGTGATCCCTTCCGCACAGTATGTCACCATTGAAAGCGGACAGACCTCCACGGTTCATTTCAGCAATATCCTGAAAAAATTCCGTGTCCATGCGGTAAAGAGTGACGCTGATACCGGCACCGCCCAAGGCGACGCGACCCTTGCCGGGGCAACCTACGGAATTTATAACAATGGCGAGCTGGTAGACACCTACACCACCGGGCCGGACGGCAGCTTTATGACCCGCTACTATGTCTGCGGCGATAACTGGACGGTGAGGGAGATTGATCCCAGCACCGGCTACCTCTTAAACGATACGGTCTATGAGGTGGGCGCTTCCCCGACCCTGTATGAAGTGGAACTGAACACCACGGAGAACCAGGTTACGGAAACGGTCATTTACGGAAATATCCAGCTTGTAAAGCATACGGACGACCTGGACCCGGATGTGTCCGGGGATGAAAATACGGACGAACCCAATGAGGGCGTCATTGAGCGCCCGGAGGCTGGCGCGGTCTTTGAGGTTTACCTGAAGGCGGCAGGCAGTTATGACGCGGCAAAGGAAAGTGAACGCGACCTGCTGACAACGGATAATGATGGTTTTGCAGCTTCCAAAATGCTGCCTTATGGCCGTTATACGGTCCACCAGGTAGCTGGTGAGGAAGGGAAAGCGTTTATCCCAGACTTTACGGTCTTTATTTCCTCCAACGGACAGACTTACAGTTATATCCTGAATAACCGCACCATTACCGCAAGGCTGCGTGTGGAGAAATGCGACGCGGAGACCGGCAATATTATCCCCATGACGGGCACCGGTTTCCAGATCAAGGACCTGTCTACCGGGGAATTTGTCACCCAGGATATTTACTATCCGAACCCGGAAACCCTTGATACCTTCTATGTATCGGATGAAGGCTGGCTGATGCTGCCGGAGCCTCTGCACACCGGGGATTATGAGCTTTACGAGGTGGCGGCGCCTTACGGGTATGTACTTTCCAGCGAGCCGGTGCCGTTTACCATTGACGGCAGCGAGGCCGTTGTCACGGTTACGCAGTACAATATGCCGCAGAAGGGGCAGCTTACCATCACCAAGACCGGCGAGGTATTCGCTTCCGTCCAGGAAAACGATGGTCTGTACCAGCCGGTGTATGAGGTCATGGGGCTGCCGGGCGCAGTCTATGACGTGATCGCGGATGAAGATATTTATACCGGTGACGGAACGCTCAGGGCGGCAAAAGATACGGTTGTGGAAACCCTTACCACCGGGGAGGATGGAACCGCCCAGAGCGGGCTTCTCTATCTGGGCCGCTACCGTCTGGAGGAACGCCAGGCGCCGGAGGGGATGGTCTTAAATACCCAGCCGGAATATGCCGAGCTTACTTATGCGGGTGAAACTGTGGAAGTAACGCAGACCGCCATCGGACTTTATGACGAGCGTCAGAAGGTGGATGTGAGCCTGTTCAAAGCACTGGAAACGGACGATCTTTTTGGGCTTGGCATGAATGAGGAATACAAAGATATTTCTTTCGGCTTGTATGCTTCCGCAGACCTGACGGCTCTTGACGGCAGCGTAATTCCGGCTGGCGGGCTTTTAGAGGTGGTTTCCGTTGACCCGAATGAGGCGGGCGGCTATGACGCTTCCTTTGCTTCCGACCTGCCTTTTGGCAGCTACTATGTGAAGGAACGCACCACAAACAACGCCTATATCCTCTCTGATACCGAATATCCGGTTGTCTTTGAGTATGCCGGCCAGGAGGCGGCGCTGGTGCAGATTCTTGTAAATGAAGGCGAGGTTGTTTCCAACGACCTGCTGCGCGGGCGTGTGGACGGCGTGAAAGTCGGCGAAAACCCGGAGGGCGGCGAAGATGTGAAGCTGTCCGGGGCACTGATGGGATTATTCAGGCCGGACACGGAAGAATTTACCGAGGAAAATGCGCTGCTTACTGTCACCACTGCCGAGGATGGCAGCTTTGCCTTTGAGAATATCCCTTACGGTCACTGGATCGTAAAGGAAATTTCCTCTCCGGCGCTTTATACGGTAAGTCCCGAACAGCACCATATCTATATCGGTGTGGACGGCCAGCGCATTGAAATCAAAGTGGAAAATACCCTGATCCGCGGCAGCGTGCAGGTGATGAAAACCGAGGCGGTGGACGAGCCTTCTTCTGTGAAGAAAGAGGACAAAGATAATAACACCTTCCTGCGTTTCCTCTCCGGCGCGGTATTCGATCTGTATGAGGATGCCAATGGCAACAAGGAATTTGATTCCGAAGATATGAAGATCGGTACCCTGAAAGAATCGGAGGCGGGCTACCACACCGCGGAGGGCCTTCTGGCAAAGGGCTACTTTGTGAAAGAAAGCAAGGCACCAGAGGGCTACCAGCTTGACGAGAACGCCTACTACTTTGCCATCACAGAGGACGGCCAGGTGGCGGTTGTGGAAAATGGCGAGGCCGGACGTGGCTTTACCAATGAGGCGTACCGCGGAAACCTGAAGATTACAAAGGATTCCAGCGACGGGCGCAAGGATGGATTTGCTTTTGAGGTGAAAAGTGCAGACGGTTCCTACTGTGAAACTTTCACTTCTCCAAAATCCGGCGTGATCGAGGTCAAGGGGCTGCGCGTTGGCATTTATACCGTAACAGAAATCTCCAACCGGGCAAGCAAGGACTATATCATTCCTGACGCTGCCACCGTGGAGATCAAGGCAGACGAAACCGCAACGGTCCAGTTCTTCAATGAAAAGCCGGAGAAACCGACTACCCCGGATAACCCGGATAATCCGAAAACACCGTCCAATCCGTCCACACCATCTAATCCTGATAAAGCGGTACCGCAGACTGGGGATGACAATTTCATTTTCCTGTATGGCGGGCTTCTGGCACTGGCGGTGATTGGCGGCGGACTGTTTGCCGCAGTCTATTTCAAAAAGGGCAAGTACAGCAGAAATACCCCAAAGAGAAAAGTTGTTGGTATTGCGGTGGTTTCCCTCTGCGGGTTGTTGGCACTTGGCAGCGGGTTCCTGATGGTACGCGACCTTAACCAGTATTCCGAGAGCGCCGGGGTCTATGACGGGCTGGCGGAATATGTGGAAGTGCCGGAGCAGGCCGGGGAACCGGACGAAACCGGAGCGGAGGAAGAATCAGGCGGGGAGGATTCAAGTGCGGTCCTCCCTGTTGTGGATTTTGAAGCTCTCAGGGAGACAGGACCGGACATCATCGGGTGGCTCAACCTTCCTGATACGGCCATCAACTACCCGGTCACGCAGGCAGATGATAACGAGTATTACCTGCGCCATCTGTATGACGGCACCTATAATAAGACGGGCTGCCTGTTTGCAGACTATGAAAATCAGGAGGATTTTTCGGACCGCAATACCATTATCTACGGCCACAATATGCGGGACGGCTCCATGTTCGCTGCGCTGAATGAGTATGACGGGCAGAGCTATTTTGACGGACACCCACAGATGTACCTTGTCACCCCTGGCGGCGGCTATGTCGTGGAAATTTTCACGGCGTTTGTGGCAAAACCCAGCGAGTCCGGCAGCGACACTTCTCCCTGGAGGCTTAGCTTTAAGGATGACGGGGCCTACACCACATGGCTTTCTGAAATGGCGGGCCGGTCTGTCATTGAAACCGATGTTACGGTGACTTCCAGTGATAAAGTGCTGACCCTTTCCACCTGTACGCCCGGAGGCGCGAGCCGCTTCATCGTCATGGGAAAGCTGGCGGCTGTAAACAATTAACAAGAATATGGGAAACCGGTGCGGGGGCTGTCTGCTCCCGCACCTGCTATTTAGGAGGATTTTTTTATGGTGAATGCCATTGTTTCGATACCCGGCTATGTCCATCTGTACCGCTCCCTTTTGCGGTTCTATGATATGCCGGAAAATGAGGTCCGGGAAATGCTCTATCTTCTGAATACGGCGAACCTGGACTGCTACGAGTATTACCACCCGGAGCGTGATGTGATCCAGAGCGGGCCGGTGGCTTTTAGCGGCTGGCTGGAACATATGGACTGCCGCCCTTACCGTACAGAGGTACAGCTTTATAAATCCCTGCTGTTCTTAAAGCGCAGCATTGACCGGGATTTGATCGTGACCTCACAGCGGGAGGCGCTGCAGACGCTCCGCTGTATCATTTCCAACCTGGAATACCGCTTCTATAAGGCGTATGGCATGGAGATTGAGGACAAACGGACCGTGTACGGGGAATGTACCTACCGCCTGGTTCCCAGGGAGGACGAACCCAGCGTGTGCCTGATGCACGACTGGATTTACCTGCCGAGTGCTTAAAATGTCCCGAATAATACATAAAATCCGGGACGATCCATTTTTTCAAAGGAGGGATGCCATATCACACAAAAGGAAGTCAATGCTGCCTTTGACGAACAGGTGGCTTTATGCAGGGAAATCCTGCAACGGAAAACCAAAGAATACACCGGGGACGATACGGACCGGCTGGGGGCTTTTAAGGCGGCGGCAGCTTTGCAGCATACCACGCCGGAGCGTGCCCTTGCCGGGATGCTAGCGAAGCATATCGTCTCTCTGTATGACATGTGCTTTGATGGTGATACGGATTACGATATAAGCACATGGAATGAAAAGATTACAGACAGCCTCAACTATCTGTTCTTACTGAAAGCCATTGTAAAGGAGGGACATACCAATCAACCAAATTGAAGTGAAGATTTTGAACTGCCAGGCGGTTGCAGAGGCCGAGAAGAACATGGTCTTTGCCGCCCGGCTCACGCAAAGGGGCCACCGGATCACTACAATGGATGATCTGATGGCTCTTTATGAAAAATCGTTCAATAAGAATACCGTGGCGGCAATCAGCGGTCTTCCGCACCCCACGGTTCAGAAATTTGCGGTGATCACCGTTGCTGTTGTGGGGGCAAGCAGGCGATTCCTGTCGCAGATCACCAGACACCAGAACGAAGTAAAGTTTATGAGTGCGTCCTTACAGTACAGCAATTATACGGGGCAGGCAGATTTTGCCGTGCCCTATGAGATTCTGGCCGCCCCGGTTGCGGTCCGGGAACTGTACTTAAAAAGCTGCCACGAAGGCATGGACTGTTACGAAAAGCTGTGCGCCGAAGGAATCGGCCATGACGCGGCGGGATATGCCACGCCCCAGGGGCTTCGGAATGTGCTGATGATCAGCGCCACCCCCTATCAGTGGAAACACATCATCGGCCAGCGGGTATGCCGGCGCAATACGGACGAGACCCGGATCGTGCTCCTGAAAATCTGGCAGGAGCTTTATTCGTTAAGCCCGGCGCTGTTTGCCCCCGGTCTTACAGGGCCGTTCTGCCAGCAGGACAAATGCTTGGAGGGGAAAATGACCTGCGGCAGAAAAATAGATGCGGATATGACGCCGGAGGATCTTCTGAAAGCGGACTATCCGGCACTTTTTGAAGGAGGCGCGCATGAAGATCAAACTGATTGACTTTGGCGTGCCAGAGAGCCGCCGCCCTTTCCGTCCGCATGGGAACGATGCAGGTGCGGATGTTTACATGCCCTATGACTGTACTTTGCAGCCGGGAGAGATCGCAAAGGTTCCTCTTGGATTTGGGATTGAAGTGCCGGACGGCTATGCGGGCTATGTGTTCCCACGTACCAGCATGGCGGTAAAAGGGCTGGTCTGTGAACTGCCTCCTGTGGATTCCGGCTACCGTGGGGAAATCCATGCGATCATCAGTAATGTAAGCAATCAGACGCAGGAGCTTTCCAAAGGCTCCCGCGTGGGCCAGCTTGTGATCACCCCGGTTGTGATCGCGGATTTTGTTTCAGAGCTTGGTGAGCAGCGCGGCACAGGCGGATTTGGAAGTACAGGAAAATAAAAAAGTGACTTTTAGAGAGTAATTAGGGAATTATCGCCGGTAGTGAGATTGAGCATATCAGGAAGATTGCAGGGTACAATAAAAGAAAGGCAGAAGGCAGCAAAAGGCGGTACACTGTCATAGCGTACCGCCCTGCTGCTTAAAACTGCTTTAATATGTCGTGATGCCCTACGTCCACCAGGATAATCATTTTGTCGCCTTCGTAATACCAGATAATGCGGATGTCCATGTTGACGCTGCACTCAAAAAGGTCTGTGGTTCCCTGGATGCGTTTGGTGCGCAGCGACGGGTGGGAAGGATTTTCGGCCAGAAGTTCCAGCTTGTTTTTAAGCTGCTTCTTCTCCTGTGCGGTCAGGCCCTTAAAATGCTTTTGAAAACGGGGCGTAAAGGTAAACTCATACGCCATCATTTCGCCTCCAATTTGTCAAACAGGGCGTCCACGCTGTCAAAGACAGGCTGCTCCCCGGATGCGATTTTTGCTTTTACCCCGTCGATTTCTTCCCGAAGCTCATTCAGGGTGTTCTTTGGATAGACAACCACCGGCATGATGCAGATGGAACCGTCCTTCTCGAAGATGTCCAGTTTATCGCCTTCGGACAGACCGAGTTTAACGATGATTTCCTTTGGAATTGTGACCTGGGCTTTTTGACGCAATTCGGCCAGCATACGATCATCTCCTTTGCTTTAAGTTTGAAAGTAGGAAATTCTCACTTTCTTACTTATAGTATATCCACTTTGAGGGATTTATGCAAGGGGTACGAAAAAAATTTACAAATAGAGCGGCCAGCACCGTGACCGCTTACTTTCTGCTATTGAGCTCTTTCATAATACCGAGGATATACTGCATGGATTTGGAGTCGAGCTGTTTCGCCTCTGCGATAAATTCCCGCAAGGCTTCGGGATAGGTGTTACCCTCATCAAAAAATTCCTGCGGCGTCACGCCCAGGTATTCACAGATATAGAAAAAAGACTGCATAGCGGGAAGTGACTTTTTGTTTTCAATGTTGTTGATGTAGTTGTTTGCCTGTCCTAACGATAAGGACATATCGCGCGCAGATACACCTTTCTGTGTCCGCAGCTTTGCCAGCCGTTCCGGGACAAAATCTTCATACATCGCCTTCACCTCCTATTCTGTAATAGATTGTACCTCACACCATTGCATTATTCGCAAAGGGAAAAAGGGTGTTTTCGTTGACTCGCTAAATTAAATCTATTACAATATAGAAAGTGAAGAATAACACCTATCGGATGGAGGAATAGAAATGGAAGGAAAGACTTGCTGTGTCACCGGGCACAGAGATTTACCCCAGAAAGAGATAGGCCGTGTAAAGGCAGCCCTGCGGCGTGAAATTGATTCTGCCGTTGCGGACGGGTTTACCCGCTTTATGAGCGGTTTTGCTGACGGCGTGGACCAGTATTTTGCCGAGATCGTGCTGGAGAAGAAAAAGACAAATCCGGCGCTGGAGCTGATTGCTGTCATTCCCTATCAAAAGCGCCTGGACAGCCTGATGGCAAAGGGCCGGACTTATGAAATGCTGGAGGCTTGCGCAGATGTTGTTGTTATGCAGGAGAAATGCCATCCCAGCGTCTATTCCCACCGGAACCGCTACATGGTGGAACACTCAGACCGGGTAATCGCTGTGTATGACGGGAGGGAAAAAGGCGGCACGGTTAGGACCATCCGGTTTGCGCACCAGATGAAAAAGGTACTGCGGGAAATACCCGTAGGGTTAATCTTGGACAAAAACAGGACAAATCTTGGACAAAACCGGATATGAAAAAGTGGAGATACAGGCTGCTCTATGGTATAATAAACGTTCAACCGAGAAGGCCAGTGACAAATTCGGTTGGACTTACAGAGAATTATAGATAACCTTTTGTGGAAATGGGAAACCACAGTTTGAAAGGAGTATTTGCATGAAACATGTATGTACGCTTATATCGGTGGCCGACATTAACGCCTCAAGAAAATTTTATGAGGATTTGTTCGGATTAGAGGTGTTCCAGGATTATGGCAGAAACATTGCTTTTACCTGCGGCCTGGCATTGCAGCAGGATTTTGACTGGCTTGTAGATCTGCCAAAAGAAAAGGTATTAAAGAAATCCAACAATGCGGAAATCGTCTTTGAGGAACAGGACTTTAACGGTTTCCTGAACAAGTTGAAAGAATACCCGGATATTGAATATCTGGGAGAAGTGATCGAGCATAGCTGGGGGCAGCGGGTGATTCGGTTTTACGATTTGGATGGACACATCATTGAGGTTGGCGAGGATATGAAAATGGTGATAAAACGTTTTCTTGATTCCGGCATGACAATGGAAGAAGTTTCTGTGAAAATGGACGCTTCTATTGAGGATTTGACAAAATCATAAACAGCTAATACATGATACACAACGCTACTTACAAGCGGCAGACTGAACACTTTTACCTTGCCGATATAGATAAACAAGCACAGGAACGTACGGAAAGGCTCACAGCGCAGATGAAACGGGTGCAGGGCATCACAGAGCAGCTAAAGACGGAAAACGCTTTAGAATGGATAGGGCAAATCTAAACTTTTGGATTTCACAGAGAATGAATAGCATACGAGCGTGTGTAAAGGAGATTGTGGAAAAGGAAATCATCTTTGCATAAGTACAGAAAGGTGGCGGTGAAAAATCTTTGCCGCCTAAAAATCTTTTAAAAAAGGTCTTGTTTGTGACGCTGCGTAATGATTTATAATAGATATGAGGAGGTAAATAATTATGGCAAAATACAGAGCAATTCCGCAAGGGTTTATGACAGTTGGCGAAGTGGCAAAGAAAATGGGTGTTACCGTCCGTACTCTACAATACTACGATAAAGAAGGACTGCTTTCCCCATCGGCAGAAAGCGAAGGTGGACGCAGACTTTATACAGATAAAGATTTGGTCACACTTCATCAGATTATATCTTTGAAATCACTAGGGTTTTCTTTGGACGATATAAAGGGGCGATTGATTTCTTTAGAGACACCGGCTGATATTGCAAATGCTCTTACAGAGCAGGCAGATGATATACGCCAAAAAAATAGAACAGCTAAAGGTTTCTTTGTCAGCAATAGAACAGTTAAAAGCAGAAGTTTTACAAATGCAGACGGTCAACTTTAAGAAGTATGCAGATATTATTGTCAATCTACAAATGGAGAATGACTCTTATTATCTTATTAAGCGTTTCGATGATGATACACTCGACCATATACGCAGTCAATTCGATAAGGAAAGCGGCTTAGATTTTATGGACAGATTTAACCGCCTGAGTGATGAAATCATACAGCTTCAAAAGGAAAATGTACCGCCTGAAAGCGAAAAATGCCAACAGGTTGTAAAAGAATATTGGGGCCTGATTATGGAGTTTACAAATGGTGATATGAGTATGCTTCCGAAATTGATGGAAGTCGGTAACATTGATACCGCCACAAACGCTTGGGAAGAAAGGCAAAAAATCGTAAACGATTATATAGATCCAGCTTTGCAAGTCTATTTTTCAAGACTTGGAACAAATCCCTTTGAGGAGGTGAAACCGTGAAAGACGCAATACAAGTTCGTGAATTAAAGAAAAGTTACGGAAGCCACATGGTTCTCAAGGGGTTTGATTTTCAAATTGAAAAAGGAGAAATTTTTGCTCTGCTCGGCGTAAACGGAGCAGGAAAAACGACAACGCTTGAATGTATCGAAGGTCTAAGAAAATATGACAGTGGTGCGATTACTGTAAACGGGAAAATGGGTATTCAGTTACAATCATCATCTTTGCCCGCCCATATCAAGCCAATGGAGGCTGTAAAGCTGTTTGCAAAATGGAATAAGACAAAAATTGATTATGCCATGCTTAACGGTCTTGGTATCAAAGAAATTGAAAAGAAGCAGTATATACAATTATCCACAGGGCAGAAAAGACGGTTACATCTTGCCCTTGCACTTATCGGCAATCCCGATGTTATTTTTCTCGATGAACCAACTGCGGGGCTTGATGTCGAAGGAAGACTATCTCTTCACGAACAAATCCGAAAGCTCAAATCACACGGAAAAACAATCGTTTTGGCAAGCCACGATATGGCGGAAGTAGAAACCCTATGTGACCGCATTGCCATTTTGAATAACGGAAATATTGCCTTTTGCGGAACAGCGTCGGAACTGACCGATAAGGTTGGAAGAAAATACTTTATTCATATTAAGACGCAGCAGGGAGACAACACTTTTGAAACGGACAATGTCGAGGACACTTTGATTTCCTTGCTGGGGGAATTAAAACAGAAAAAAATCCATGTATTAGATATTAAAGTTGATCGCGGCACGCTGGAACAGCATTTTATCGAAATGGCAAGGAGGGAAGCTTAAATGAACGGTTTTTTATATGGCGTAGCATTACAATGGAAATTGGATATGCGCAGTAAATCTTTGTTAGTAACCTGCTATATCGTTCCGCTTATTTTCTTTCTGCTTATGGGTGGTATTTTTACTTCTGTTATGCCCGAAATGAGAAGCACGCTGATACAATCTATGATTGTGATGAGCGTTTCAATGGGAGCGTTTATTGGGTTGCCGCCATCGTTGGTTGAAACTTATGGAAGTGATGTAAAAAAGGTTTATAAAGCAAATGGAGTACCTTTATATTTAGGTCTTGTTACAATGTTTCTTTCTGCATTTGTGCATTTGATGATTAGCTGTGCCATTATATTACTGCTTGCCCCGATACTGTTTGAGGCGGCTTTGCCAGTACAGCTTCCATTTTTCTTTCTTGCGCTTGCTATATACATCATTGTGTCGCTGAGTATTGGAAGTATATTAGGGTTAGTTGTAAAAAATCAGGCAAAGCTGACGATGATAGCGCAACTTGTGTTTTTACCCTCGATTATGCTTTCAGGGATTATGTTCCCTATCGACTTGCTGCCCGATTTTCTTGAAACCATAGGGCGTATTTTTCCCGCTTCTTGGGGATACCGATTGATGTTAGATAATGGTTTTTGCCTTGAAAATCTATGGTATTTAATTCTTGTATTTTGTGCGGCGGTAATTATATGTGCAATACTTTTGAATAAACAAAAATCCAAATAGGTTGGAGGGCAATAGTTTGAATGGAACAGAACGGATATATTTCCCTATCTGCGACAATAAAACTCGGACAATGATACGGGAAGATACGGAATTAAGAAACGAAACTTTCTTCTCTACTGACCAAAATGCAAAAAGGAAACAATCATCAATGCTAAGAACGGGAAAGTTTTACTTCTGGGTAATAAAAATCGGTGGCTGACATTAATGCCTCAAGAAAATTTTATGAGGATTTGTTCGGATTAGAGGTGTTCCAGGATTACGGTAGAAACATTGCTTTTACCTGCGGTCTGGCATTGCAGCAGGATTTTGACTGGCTGGTCGGCCTGCCGAAAGAGTGTGTCCTGAAAAAGGCTAACAATGCGGGAATCGTCTTTGAGGAACAGGACTTTGACAGTTTCCTGAACAAACTGAAAGAATACCCGGACATTGAATATCTGGGAGAAGTAATCGAACATAGATAGCTGGGGTCAGCGGGTGATTCGGTTTTACGATTTAGATGGGCATATCATAGAGGTTGGCGAGGATATGAAAATGGTGATAAAGCGTTTTCTTGCTTCCGGCATGACAATGGAAGAAATTTCTGTGAAAATGGACATTTCTATTGAGGATTTGACAAAACTTCTAAACAGCTAATATAAGATGGATGAATAAACAAATCGGGATTGATGGAGGAACATACTGTGAAGAAGAAAATAGGGATAGGCATTGCAACTTTAGGAATTATTATATTGTGCATTTTGTT
>ERZ1026966.360-NODE-360-length-22916-cov-10.014741_pt1 | contig 22916 bp, 22 predicted proteins | sample MGYA00519296_ERZ1026966 | MGnify/ENA primary metagenome ERZ1026966 (study PRJEB26926, sample SAMN06164478) | human gut metagenome | biome: ENVO:00009003; feature: ENVO:2100002; material: ENVO:00002003 | host: Homo sapiens | place: USA | collected 2012 ... | reverse complement strand
TGATAGTAAGGCTTAAGAAGGTAAAACGTGATAGCTTAAAATAAATTCAAGTTTGTCGGGTAAATAGCAAACCCAGCCGAGCCAGTCAACGATAAAATGAACGCCGCTTCGCGCCGTCGTTGACAGCCCCGCCCGTCTTTGCTGGTAGGCAATCAAGGGGCGACAGCAAGGAGTACTGCCGCCCCGCACTATTATTCAGAGAGGGGGAATTTCCATGACCGAAGATGAAGCCTACAAGGTGCATATCCAGTACACATTCAATGCCTTTTGCAAGGTAGTCATTCGTCACGCAGCCATAGATAAAATCTTGAAGCTGCGCCGGAGGTGGGAACGGGAAGTTTCCCTTGATTATCTGATGAGTGAAAAGTTTGTCCAGCTTGCCGAGCCGGAGTAGCTTGAAGAATATCTTTTTACCGCCTGCGGCCAGACCGCCGTTCTGTATCATGCGGAGCTTGCCGCCGCCCTTGCCCTTTTGCCGGAGCAGACGCAGGAAGAAATTTTTCGTTACTATTTCCTGCGCCAGCCGCAGCGAGTGATCGGCGTACATATTGGCCGGACACGCAGCACAGCGGGGCGGCATATCCGGCTTGCCTTGCAGCGGTTAAGGCGGCTCATGGAGGGAAATGACTATGAGTAAACTTCTCCCCTATGAAACAATCGTCAAAGCCCATGAGGGCGACCCGGACGCAATCGACACCATTCTTTCCCACTATGCCGGATATATCCGCTACTGTTCCAAAGTACACGGGAAAGTCAACGCCGAAGTTGAGGAACATATAAAGCAACAGCTCATTGCCGCCCTGTTCAAATTTCGCTTTGACCGATAAACAAAGAACAAACACTGGCTGTCATTAGCGGTTTCACTCCAGCCAGTTTACAATTCATCTATTCCTAAAGGAAGCAGGTCATAGTATAATAGAACCAACGACAAATATACTTTTAGGGGAGATATAGCAATATGAAAAGTAATAAATACTTAACTATTGGCTTATTAACAGGATTTATTGTCGGTGGTTGCATAGGTGTGTTGGCATGGGCGTTTTTGCAAAATCTTTTTGCTATTTCTATTTGTGCAGGTATCGGAATGTTGATTGGAATTGTTATAGGTACATTGATTGATTATGAAAAAAATAATCATCAAGAGAAATAGAAAAAATGCACAATGCCTTAAAGGGAAAACAGGAATTTATTGTGCTATCCATCATCGGGCCAACCTGACCTGAACTTTCAAAACTGAATATCCACCGCCCATCGGCGGCCAGCGAAAGCAGTAAGTCTGAAAAAGATTTGCTGCTTTTTTCTTTATCCGTTTGGCAAAATCGCAAAGTCATCCGTAGTAGGTAGGTGAAGCCGGAAACAAAAAATTTTCTGCGGCGGTAGCCAAATCTGCATTTTCTGTATTTCTAAGGCAAAGGAAAATTTGAGAAAATTCCCGGCAAGCGGGTAGCTGGCGGCCTTTGAAATGTATCTTTAGCGGAAAGAAAGAACTGCGGGTAAAAATCGCCCCACGCCGTAAGATTTTTGCAGAAATCCGGCCAAAACAGGCGGCAGCTATACGAGTAGTAAGTGCAAGGGGAAATCTACGGCTTACTTAGAGCAAGTTTCTACCACGGTGCCAAAATCCGCAATTCTGCGGTTTTGCCCCTCGCGGGAAACTTGTTGGGGAGTGCCTTCCCCAAACCCTGCTATGCGGCTTACGCCGCAAAAATATTTCTGTCCGGCAGACAGGAAATGCCCCGAAAATAGCTAACAGACCAGCCCATTTTTTGTGATAAGTGAAAGGAGGTTTACAGCCCATGCCGAAGCGATACAACACCCCCCACCGCAGCCATGTTGTGAAAACCCGGCTGACCGATGAAGAATACAGCTTTTCCGGTTCGGAAGAATAATCGACTGTAATATCCTCATCGGTTTCCTCTCCGTTCTCATCGTAATCCTTGTAAAAGTCCGCACGGCACTCGTTCAATAAGCCAATCGCAAGGTATCGTTTTACTGTCATATATTCCATTCCGACTTCATCAGCAATTCTTTCTATGGTTTCGTCATTTCCGTTATCGCCGTCTCGATGATAGATCGCCATAATGCGCCGCAGGACGGGATAGGTGTCCGGCGTCATCGTTACCGCACCGCTTTGCGCTGTACGGATGTAGTCCTCTATGCTGTCCTGTATGTACCGCTTCTGAAAAGCGACAAACGGTGCGCCGACAGCCGGATCATACTTTTGCAGGGCGGTCAGGATACCGCATACAGCCGCCTGTTTCATATCCGAAAAATGCTCCGTCATTCCATAGCGTTCGCAGGCGGTCTGCACCAGTTTATTGAGAGCAGGCTCCTGATCGTGCAGATACCAAGCGAGATACTTATCCTCTTTTTCTGGTAGATAGCGGATGATGTATTCCTGAGTTGGCAGCTTCGGCGGCGCTGGATCAAGGCGGTACATCCGGCGCTCTAAAAGATACTGTTGCTGCGCTAACACTTCATTCTGTTCTTCAGACACCGGATGCACCTCCCATCATCGTTTCATTCTTTTATCCGTATCGGCGTACAGCTTGGCACGCTCCAGATCTGCATAATAATTTGTTTTGGCGTAGGCATCGTCCTCCTCCGCCTGTTCCAATCGACATTTTGCCATCTCCTGTGCCGCTTGCGCAAACTCCGCCGAAATCGTCCCTCGGCTCTTCTCGGAGCGGATTGCCGAGCAGCGACGGTTATAGGCCGCTTTCAGCGGGTTGTCTTTTGCCCGTTCCGCCTTGCCCTGAATAATGGCGTATCGACGGCAGCTGATTTTCTCACCGTGATATAACTCCGGCGCTGTTCCATAGGAACAGTATTTCTGTCGCCGTGCGCTCTGCATCAAGAAATACTGTTTGCAGATTTCGCACCGCCTCGGATAATGCCCATTGTGCAAGCCCTCAAAGAAATCCGTCAGCACGAAGCTATAATAGCGTTCAAAGGTCATCCTTCGGGCAGTGACAAGGATGCGGCTGTTTCGCCGTTTCGGAAGCGCAATATATTCTGTGTACAGCGGAAACGGATTTGATCCGAATATCTCCGTAGCAATAGGCAGCAAATGCCGCTCGTCAAAGCGTTCGGCTTCGTCCACACGGGAAACGAATATCCTGAGCTGTTCAAACGCCTTGCGCATATCCTCCGGGATAGTGTCGTAAAAGCGGAGCGTGCTTAGAATTGTTGCGCACAGCGTTTTTCCATTTTTGAACAGTGCCTTATCGTATTCCGGAGGGAAAACGCCATCGAATCGGGATACCGCTGCTCTGCGGCGCAGATAATCAGAAATGGCGGCAGCATTGTTCTCCGTGAACAGTCCTGCGATTTGCCGTTTTTCCGCTGCAACATCCAAGGAGGAAAAGGGTTTGAGCTTCGGCAGGGTTTGCAGGATCGTCAAAATTTCTTCTCCGGCTTTGAGAAAATCCGTTTCATTCAGGTATCCGGCGCAAAGGTGCTCCTGCACATTCCAGTTGCTTTGCCGAAACACGGAAATCCTCGCTGCCGTGTCATCCTTGTAATACTGGTTCAGTAGGCACACCGCAAAGGTGCCTGCCGGGTAGCTTTTGCCGCCGATAAGCACCCGCCCATCTCGATAAACGGAAGTAAGAAAGCCCAATCCACCATCCATACGCCCAACCTCCTGCTACATCCTATCATAAAAAGTGTCCCATAAAACGGACTTGTCGCAATTTGAAAAATTTCCAATCATTTTTCGTTGCGTCTCAAAACCAGAACATTCGTTCCATATCACTATATCAGAAAAGCTACGATTATTCAAGGCTTTTTCCGTTGTTGCGGACACTATTTTCACATTGTTGCAGAAATCATACCTTTTTCCGTTGTTTCCCCCATTTAATATACAGAGGGAAGCGAAACATCCCCCTGAAAACAACACATCGGACAGAATTGCCGTCGAGGTCACACTCGGTGGCTTTTTTTACTGCCCGAAATATTTTGAAATGCGCTATGCGCAGGAAAGGAAAAGATTATGAAAACGATCAACAACGCAAAAATCATCGGCATCGACCACGGCTACGGCAATATGAAAACGGCAAATTTCTGTTTTCCCACCGGCATCACCACCTACGACCACGAGCCGCTGTTCACGGCGGATATGCTGGTCTACGGCGGCAAGTATTATCTCATTGGCGAGGGGCACAAGGAGTTTGCACCGGACAAAATCAAGGATGAGGATTACTATGTGCTGACCCTTGCGGCGATTGCCAAGGAACTGAAAGCCGAAAATCTCACCGAGGCGCACATTGTGATCGCTGCCGGTCTACCGCTGACCTGGACAAGCGGGCAAAAGGCGGACTTCAAGGCGTATCTGATGAAAAACGCTGAGGTGGAATTCACCTACAAAAAGGCAGACTACCACTTTTATATTGACGATGTGCGCATTTATCCGCAGGGGTACGCCGCCATTGCAAGCTTCGCCACCACACTGAAGGGAGTCAATCTGATTGCTGACATCGGCAACGGCACGATGAACACGCTGTATATGATCAACGGCAAGCCGCAGCAGGGCAAAATGTTCACCGAGAAATTCGGAACCTACCAGTGTACCCTTGCTGTCCGTGAGGCGTTTATGCAGAAAACGCAGCGAGAAATCAATGACGCCATCATCGATGAGGTGCTGATTACCGGCACGGCAAATATTGTGCCTGCCGATCTGAAAATCATCAAGAACGTCGCCGCCGAGTATGTACGGGACATTTTCCGCAGACTTCGTGAGCACGGCTATGACGAAAGCGCGATGACCTTGTATGTGACGGGCGGAGGCGGCTGCCTTGTGAAAAACTTTTATAGGTTCAACGCCGACCGTGTAAAATTCGTCGATGACATCTGCGCCGCCGCAAAGGGATATGAATATCTGGCAGAGACGCAGATGAAGGCTGGGGCGAAGGGATGAGCAAGTATCGAATCAATGTGCGGTTTGATTTGGACAAGCCCAAAGATGCGAAAGCTGTGCAGTATTTACAGTCGCTCGACAAATCCCGCAACGCTTTTATTGTTACGGCGGTCATAAATGAAATACAGCGGCAGTCATCCGCAAGCTGCTTTTTACTGGAGGATATTCGACAGGTCATACGGGAGGAATTGCAGGAGGTGTCGTTTGTTGCGGCACCTTCTGCCTTTGAGCCAGTACAGCCGGAGTTGACTGAGGAACAACAGGCCGAAAACGAAAAGAGCGTGCTGGATGACCTTGAAATGTTCGGCTGAGCCAAAACGCCGATATGTGGCTCAAATTGTATGATTTGCAACCGAATCAGGGCCACTTTGGCTCAAAGACAAGATGTGCCCCAAGAGGAAAAAAGCGGCTTTCGGTATCGTGCAACGGAGGAATCTGCTGAAATTACGGCATTTGAGAGTTGCTTATTCCTTATGCCCTGCGGGGCGTGTCTTACACCGTAACAAGCAGGGACTTTGTGTGCCAAAGTCCCAATCAAAAGCCGCAGATTTTCTTGCGGCTTTGTTCTTTGAGGGCTGACCGCCCCCAATCCCCCGGAAAGGAGAGATGATATTATGGGGAAAGATATACGAATCGCCGTGCGTGTCACGGCAAAAGAAAAAGAGAAAATACAGTCAAAAGCCCGAAAGTACGGGCTGAGTACAACGGAATATGTAAAGCAAAGAGCGTTAGGGTATGAGCCGAGAGGTATTCCGCCCGACGCTCTTTTTCTTTGCCTTGAAAAGCTCGGTGAACTTGCCGACAAAGCGAGTTCACCGGAGCTTGACAAGGAAATCGGTGATGTGCTGAAAGAGATTACGGCGGAATTTTTACTGCCTGGAAAGGGGTGATGCGACGTGGCTGTAACAGGCTTTTGGCCTATATACAAAAACCTAAAAGCAACGCTTGACTATGCCGACAATCCCGACAAGACCACCGACCGCAGATATTTGGATGACGATTTATATGTGGCACTTTCTTACGCTGAAAACGATAATAAGACCGACCGCAAAATGTATGTCGGCGGTATTAACTGCTCCAAGCAAAACGCCTATTCCGAAATGATTGCCGTACAGCGGCGGTTCGGGCTTCGTGGCAAGGTTGTCGGTTATCACGGGATACAGAGTTTCCGTGAAGGCGAAGTCACACCGGAGCAGGCGTTTGAAATCGGCAAAGCCACCGCCCGCAAGATGTGGGGCGATAGGTATCAGGTGCTTGTCACTGTCCACCTGAATACAGACAATGTGCATTGCCATTTCGTTGTAAATCCCGTTTCCTTTAAGGATGGAACAAAGTTTCAAAACAAAATCGGCGATCACAAGGAGCTGCGGAAAGTATCTGACGCAATCTGCCAGGAGCACGGTCTGTCTGTTCTTGAAAACAGCAGCTTTTACGGAGGACACAAAAAGGACTATTGGCGGCACAAGTCCGGCAAGAAAACACACCGGGACTATCTCCGTGAGGATGTGGAATATTGCTTGTCTTTTGCAACCTCTCCAAGAGAATTTGAGAGTCAGTTATATGCACTCGGTTATACGCTTGATCCCGTGCGGTTTTCCGTGAAAGCAAAACATTGGGAGCGTTCTGTTCGGCTTGCAAATATCGGTTTTACAAAAGAAATCGTACAAGCACAATTGGATAGAAACGCCGAGTGCAGATATCACCTATTCACTTTGGAGTATCGACCGCCTTACAGACCAAAAAAGTTTCCGCTGGAAGATGAACTGCGAAAGCTTGAGTTTTCTATCGACCACAGCTATGATGCGGCTACTGTTTTAGTAGATACGATTTTCTATCTCGTTATAACCGTTATCCAAATCGCCGCCGAGCTTTCTGATGTAATGCTTTTGGTCTGGCGTGAAAAATGGGCAGATGTGACCAACAAATATCTGGCGCAGTATCCGTGGATCGACGCACGGATTGACCACCGCAGCCATGCCGCAAGAGGGCTGGACGAGCAGCCTACCATCCATGAGGGTGTGACTGCCCGTGCGTTGGAGAAAAAGGGTATCATCTCTGACCGCTGCGAGCTTAACCGTCAGATCAAGGCAGACAACGCTTTGCTGCGGGAATTGAAATCCGCCGTGCGCAAGCTGATGGAAGCGGTGAAAAATACCATTCCTGCCGTAGCTGAGGCTATGGAAAAACTGCGTGAGAATATGATTATTTTCCGGTATCAGCTTAACCATATAGCCAAGGGCAAGCGCAGCATGAGAAAGTATATTAAGTCTGTCAGCCCGGAACTGGAACGCTATACCGGGTTGGTACAACAGCTCAAGGACAAGACTAAGGAACGGAAGAACCTGCTTGCGGAGAAAAAGGAAACACCGTTTTATCAGCTACCCAAGCTGCATGACCTGTCCCGCCGCATTGCGGAACTGACAGAGGAATTGGAAGAACTGAAATCTGAGAAAGCTGCCCTGCTGAATACACTGGACTGCGCCGATGACGCAAGCATTTCCGAAGTGAAGAAGCAAATCGTCACCATGGAGACGGCACTGAAAAAGCTGGAAGAACAGGAATCCAAATATGCTGCCGAGCTGGAGGATGCGCTGAAACAGTATGCCGATCTGAAAGCGCAGGCCGCAGATGTGGATGCCGTGGAGCTGATGGACGCAAGGCTGGATATTCGTCCCGACAGGGAACGCTCTTCCGCTGAGCGGGTAAAAGCCGCCTACGGCGAAAAATACGATCCGCTGATGATGTATGACAGCAAGCGGGATGTTGCCGACCTGCTGAATGAAGAAGCGGAAGCACGGTCTGTCCGTGATTTTCTGCGGCAGAAGCAGAAGGCGCAGCAGACACAACAGCAGAGAAAACCCAAACGCCACGAACAGGAACGGTAATACGCCGTTCCTGTTCTTTTTGTATTTTAGACGAATGGAGGGAGAAACGATATGAACATTTATGGATATGTGCGGGTATCCAGCACCGACCAGAATGAGGATCGGCAGATGATCGCTCTGCGGGAAGTGGGTGTACCCGAAAAGAATATTTTTATGGACAAGCAATCCGGCAAGGATTTTGACCGTCCCAATTACAAGAAACTGGTGCGGAAGCTGAAAGTCGGGGATCTGCTTTATATTCTCAGCATTGATCGTTTAGGGCGTAATTACGAAGAAATTCAGAAGCAATGGCGTGTTCTTACGAAAGAAATCGGCATTGATATATGCGTAATTGATATGCCGCTGCTGGACACCCGGAACGGGAAAGACCTGATGGAGACTTTTATTGCAGACCTTGTACTGCAAATCCTATCCTTTGTTGCACAGAGCGAGCGTGAGAATATCAATAAACGGCAAGCCGAAGGGATCGCAGCAGCAAAGGCAAAGGGTGTCAAATTCGGCAGACCCGAAAAGGCTGTACCCGATGATTTTGGGAAAATCGTGAAAGCATGGGAGCAAAAGAAGCTGCCGCTGGCAGAGGTTTTGCGGCAATGTAATATGAGCGAAGCTACTTTTTACCGCAGATTGCGGGAGTACAGACTGCTCCGGGACAGCAAAAAGGCCGGATAATAGGAATGTGGCTATCAGAATGTGTACCTTTTGACAATTATTCCCTCAAATACATAATGGCCTCAGAGCGGGTGGAGATGGAACCATAAATCCAAGCAGTTTGCAGCAAAATGCTTGATTTCTCTTGATTTATTTTCGCTTTGTGCGTATAATGAATATGGATTTTTGTGGCTATCAGAAGGTACACCTTTTGATTATTGTTACAGACTATTATGCACCGCCATATCAATATTTCTTGCTCTTCAAAATGTTATAGATTAACAGCATAAAGAAGCAATTTTTACCAAAAACCAAAAAAGAGGGGATAAGGATGAACAAAATAATTTTAATATTCGGAGTTTTATTTATCGTGATTAGTGGTTGCTTAATTGGAACCAGTTTATCCCACTTAGAGGATGAAGATGTCATTGTGATGGATGAAAATGCAGAAACAGTTGAAATGGAACAGCCGTCCAACACAGAATCCTCTGAGGTTTCTACAGATGCTGTGGAAACCTCAGAAGACAATGCGAGGTTTGTTGCCGTTGATGCTTTAAGTGCACCTAATAATGAGCTTCAGAAATATATTTCTTCACAGGTACAAATTGACGAGACGCATATTCTCATGACTGCTGATAAAATGGGAGAGGTATATCTCTCCGGAAAAGCAGAATCCGTATCTGCTTTTCGTTACGGAAGATTTTCTTTTTGTATCAATACTATGAAAGGCGTAGGATTGTTTCCTGCAATTTGGATGTTGCCATCCGATACCACTTCCGATTTTCCGGAAGTAGATATTTATGAACTGATTGGGAATGAACCCAACATATTTTATGGAGTGCTACATTACATGGAGGAAAGTGAAAAATCAAGAGATTTTTTTAGACATACCTTTCCAGTTGATAAAATACCGGAAACATACCGTATTACATTTGAATGGACGCAGGAAGAAATGGTTTGGTATCTGGGAGATGAAATAATCTATACAATTCAGGATAATGTTCCGGATGAACCTTTATATTTCATTTTTAATCTTGCAGTAGGAGGAGACTGGCCTGGAAGTCCGGATGCTGATACTGAATTTCCGGCAATGTTTGAGGTGGAGATTTTGGAATTTATGCCGCAGGAAATTTATTCGAGATGAGGAAGGAAGAATATCGTGCAGGTAAAAAGAACCGAGAAAAAATTTATATTAAACAGTCAAGAGCGTGTTCTTGCACAAAAGAGCATTGGCGCAGTTATGCCGAAAGACCGCTATTGCGTTTCGGCAGACGGCTATGAGGTCCGATCGCTTTATTTTGATACCTTTTCTGATCGAGCTTGCGCTGAAAAAGAAGAAGGCCTGCAAGAGCATGAAAAAATTCGGGCAAGGATTTACGGGACGGATGACTGTATCATAAAATTGGAAAGTAAAAGAAAAAATGGAGAATTGCAAACTAAGGACAGTATGCTGATCGATCGGAACACATTGGAAAATTTATGTGTTGGAAACTACAATGTCCTTTTGCAAAATAATGATTCAATGGCTATATATTTTTACATAAAGCTTTCTCAGGGAATGGCACCGAAAGCAATTATACAATACAAACGGATTTCATACTGCGTTGCCGGTAATAATACAAGGATTACATTTGATTCTGATATACGAGCCACAGAGAGTAATTTCGACTTGTTTCAAGAGAAGCTGCTGACTTATCCAATTCTTTCGTCAGATCAGACGATTATGGAAGTAAAATATAATAACTTCCTTTTTGGATATATAAAAGAGGCGTTAGCCGGAGTAAAAAAATCCGCCACCTCTTTCAGTAAATATTTTAACGGAAGAATGTTTTATAAATACATGATATAGGGAGAGAGTAGAAATGAAGGAATTTATTATTGAAAATCTTTTAGCGGGAAGTACTGTGTCTTTTTTTGATGTTGCCATTAAGCTTTTTATGGCACTTGCGATTGGGGCTACTATCTATATTGCATACTATTTTACTTCAAGCAAGGTTTCCTATAACAGTAGCTTTAACCTTTCGCTAGTTGCTATGGCGATCATCACTACAGCGATTATGGCAGTTATCACGAATAATATTGCTTTATCTTTGGGCATGGTTGGTGCGTTGTCAATCATTCGTTTTCGTACGGCTATCAAAGACCCACGTGATGCCATGTTCATCTTTTGGAGTATTATGGTTGGCATCTGCTGCGGAGTTGCACAGTATGTGATTGCGATTGCCAGCACGGTGGTTCTCTTTTTATTCTTTATTCTTGCAAAAGCTGTCAAAGAGGAAAGAAGATATATTTTAATTATTCGCTGTGAAGTGGATGCAATGGAATATGTGAAATCGGTTACTTACCGCTATTTCAAAAGCAGCCGAATCTCAGTTCAAAATACAACCAGTGAATATGCAGAATTTATCTATGAATTGAAACAATTTGAAAAGACCAAAACAGATGATTTTCTCAAAGAATTGTATGCTTGCAAAAAAATTGAGTGTGCAAACTTTGTTTTACAGGAAGATAAAGCAAGTGTATAAGGGAGCGATTCTGTTGTGAGAAGAAAATGGATTATGCTTGGTGTGGTGCTTACTTCATGTGTGATAGCTGCGCTCCTGCCCCTTTATCCTAAAGTAGATACCTTGATTGTTCATCAGCATCGAAGCTCCCCTGTGGAAAATAAAGAAATCATCGGTTTTGATGACAACGGTGTTCTAACCTCCCATCTGCCGCTGATTGTTTTAAAAGCGGACGGCAATGTGATTCCGGGTGCAGATAGGCCTACCGATCAGGAATTATACTGTGAATTTGCTGTGATTGACAATAACAATCACTTAAACCGTTCAGACGATGCCCCAACGCAAACCGGCAGAATGGCGATTAATATTCGAGGAAATTCTTCCCGTAATTTTTCCAAAAAACAATATGCAATCCGAACGGTGGATGATGAAAATATCCCGCAAGAAACAGCTTTTTTCGGTATGCCGGCAGAAACCACCTGGGTATTAAATGGAAGTAATATAGACTATTCCCAAATTCGCAACTACATGATGTATAATATTTCTTCTGAAATTATGGATTATGCACCACGATGCCGACTTTGCGAGGTGTTTCTGACAAATGCAGACGGTGAGTTGGAATATCAGGGGCTGTATACCATGATAGAAAAACCAAAGGTGTCGAAGGAACGATTGGACTTGACACCCTACGATCCGAAATATACGGAAACCTCTTTTGTTGTGCAGATGAATAAACGGATTGATGATGCAAGGATCGATCATTTGAAACCGGATGATGTTTCTGTGTATTCTGCCAATTTGGAATATCCTGATGTGGAAAAGATTACGGATTCCTCATTGCAATATATACAAAAAGAGATACTCCAATTTGAAAAAACACTTTATGATGCGGAGTATTCCGATGATTGGGAAAAGGTGAATCAACGCACCGATTTGGACAGCTTCGTAGATTATTATATTATCAATGAGTTTTTTCAGAATTATGATGCCGGAGTACGTTCCACATTTCTCTATAAAAACATAGGTGGAAAATTCTGTATAGGACCGGTATGGGATTTTGATGGTGCGTTCAATAACTATTTCGATGCGTACTTTACGATTGATATGCTAAAAACGAGAGAATCATTTTATTTTTCCTATTTTTTTCATAATGATGAATTTTTAGAAAGATGCTGTGAACGCTATGCGGAGCTTCGAAAGACGCTTTTATCAGAAGAATACCTGCTTAAATATATAGACGAAAGCAGTGCGTACTTAGGCAGCGCTGCACTTCGAAATTGTGATAAATGGTACAATGGAGATGATTCAATCTATTATGACGATATTGAAAAGATGAAGACTTTTGTGGTGGAGAGAGGAAATTGGCTGGATGAGCATTTTAAAGAATATACAGCGATTGTAAGGTAAGCGAAGATGAAGAACATGAAAAAAGGATTTGCAATCAGCGTCATGACAGCTGTTTTGTGTATTATTTGTATATGCTTGATATTTCATTGTTTTGATGGAAATAAAAGTAAAAAAGATAATATATTCAGAACCAATCAGAAAAAAATAGAAATTCTGCAAGATGGAAGCTGGACGGATTTTGAGATAAAAGGCGTCAATATGGGAACCGGTTATCCGGGAGTGTTTCCAAATGAATTCGGTATCAGTGAGGAAACCTATGCTCGATGGTTCAACCTGATCGGGGAAATGAATGCCAATACGATCCGGGTTTATAAAATACAATCGCCATGGTTTTATAAAGCCTTTGCCCAATATAATGAAACGCATGAAAATAAAATTTATCTCGTTCAAGGTGTAGCTTTTAGTGAGGATTTGATGTTTTCGGAAGAAAATTTGCTGGATCCGAAGCAGAAAAACAAAGTCTTTCAAGAAACCAAAAAGACAGTTGATGCATTACATGGGGAAAATATAACGTTTGATACAGACACAGGAAATATGTGTTACTATAGTAATGATGTTTCCGACTATGTATTAGGATATGTTTTAGGCGTGGAATGGGACGAAATGTTTGTAGATTATGTATGTCGTTTTAATGAAGGGATTGCGCCTTATCAAGGAGCCTATATATCCAGTAGGCAGGAGGCAAATGCCTTCGAGATTTTCTTCTCTCAGTGGGGAGATTATCTTTTAAAATATGAAGATGAAACTTACGGAACCCAGAAACTTCTCTCCTTTGCCAACTGGCCGGAAACAGATCCACTGGTAAATGAGGTATCCCCCAAACTATCGGTTGCATCAGCTACAGAAAATACAGAAGCCTTTATTGACCTTGAAAATCTACAACTTTCCGATAAGGTGGAGAGTGGGATGTTCGCTTCTTACAATGTCTATCCCTACTATCCTGCCAGCCTTCAGTATGGAAAATATACGGAGTATATTGATGACGAAGGTAATCGAAATCCCTATCGGAAATATCTGATGGAGCTTGTTGATCATCATTCCTGTCCGGTTATTATCACCGAATACGGAGTTCCTGCTTCCAGAAGCCCAGCATATAAAGATGTGTGGAGAAATTTATCGCAGGGTGGAAATAACGAAACCGAACAAGGTATTGCCTTGCTGGAGATGTATGAGGATATTCAGAAAGCGGGCTGCGCTGGAGGGATGGTATTCACATGGCAGGACGAATGGTTTAAGCGTTCATGGAATGAAAAAAATTTGTCCGATCCGGATGGCAGAGCAAGCTGGAGTAATGCACAGAGTATAGAGCAGTTTTACGGATTGCTTGCATTTGAGCCGGGAGATGGCAAGGCTGAAAACTATCCGGATGGAAAAATTTCAGAATGGTCGAAAGAAGATGTTGTATTAGAAAATAATGATACGAAACTCAGTATGAAATCGGATGAAAAATATATTTATTTTATGGTGCAGGGGTTATCTGATATTAAAAGTGGCAATTCTATTAATCTTGCACTGGATGTTCTGCCAAACGCAGGAACAACCTATACAGAAAACTTAGACTTTGCCATCCCGGTGGATTTTTTGATTCAAATCAATGCAGAAAAAGGCAGTAAGCTATTGGTTCATGACGATTCGGATTTGGCTGTTTATTCGATTGCAGTCAAAAACAAAAGTGCGGCAGTTGACGAAATTTATAAAAAAGCTGAGGAATTAATGCTGCCGTTGAAAAATAATACCGATACATTTCATGTTGCTTCCAGAGCAAGTGGCAGTGTAAATAACTTCCTTTTGAATGAAAAGCCTCTTGAAAAGGTTGGGATGTTAAAGCATGGGAACGCTAATCCGAACAGTGAGAATTATGATTCCAACGCAGATTACTGCATCAACGGTGATATCGTAGAGGTTAGAATCCCGTGGGCGCTTCTGAATTTTTATGACCCTTCTAAATGTATGGTAATTGATGATTATCACAAAAACGATTTTAATATCAAGGGTTTGAAAATCGAGGAGATTTATGCGGCTGTCTACTATGACAATCAGGAAAGCGTGACTGATTTCGGCACATACGAATTGAAAGGCTGGGAAAAGCCGCAGTTTCATGAACGGTTAAAGGAATCATACTATATGCTTCAAAAAGCGTTTGGAGGTGACGGATATGGTGATTCATAATTTTTATATGGTTATATTGTATACTCTGTGTGGATATAGTTTACTTTGTTTATGTGTTAAATTGCTTTTGGATAGGAACAGAGAAAAAAAGGCAGAGAAAAAGGAAAAAATAATTTGTGATTTTTTCCTTTTTCGTTCCAAAAAAGAACCTGCAGAAGCATCCCTCATTATGAGGCTAGCACAGGACGATTTCCTGTTCGCTTATATCTGTGAATGTTACATAAAACTCAGTCCGCAATATACATTGCATAAACAACAAAAAATGTCAAAATATATGCAGTCTCTTATGGAAAATAAAATTGCCTCTCTGACAAAAGAGGATGTGCAGACACGCTGCTTGATCCTGATATACCTGTTTCAAACGGGTATTCATTCGGACACAATTAACCAGTTCGTCAATGTATGCAGGAAGCAATCTAAGCTGGAACAAACATGGGTAAAAGCAATTGGATTAAGCGAAGACAACGTTTCCGAAGAGATTCCTGTAAAGGCTGTGTGTAAGGTGGGATAAAAAGATGATGCTGATTTATATGATACGTGTTCTATTTGTCTTGTTTTTTGTATATACAGTAATCTATCTTTTCCAAATGGGAATCAGTCTCTGTATCTCGATTTATCGCCTTGAAAAATATAAGACAAATAAAACGCTTAATCGAAAACTATTTCCCACCGCATTTGCCAAACGGATTCCGGTTAGCGTTATTATTCCCGCATACAACGAGGCGGCTTGTATAACAGAAACAATCGAAGCTTTATTTGAGGAAGATTATCTGAATCTGGAAATTATTGTAGTAGATGATGGCTCAAATGATAACACCGAATCTCTTGTAGTAAAGAGATTCGGACTGATAGAAGAACCTGTTTTGTCTGAATCTGAATTGAAGGCAAAACCGATTCTTCGTCAATATCGAAAAGTATTTGATGAAAAAACGCTTATTTTTATACATAAGGAAAACGGTGGAAAATCAGATGCGCTTAACTGCGGACTAAATATTTGTCATAGCCCATACTGCGTTATGCTGGACGCTGATACAAAAGTTCAACGAGGCTCCATCCGCATAATGATGAGTTGCTTTTTGATGAATCCCAAAACCATTGTTTGTGCAGGTGCTGTTGGCAGTGAAAATTTGAAAAATTATCCAAAACTTACTTTTTTGAAGAAAGCACTGGTTGTTTTCCAAATATTAGAATATTATCGGACATTTTATATGCAAAGAATAATGTTCGATCATATCAATGCGAATATTATTGTCTCCGGTGCGTTTGCCATGTTTGATACTGATTTAGTGAAACGGGTTGGTGGCTACCAAGTAAATACAATTGGAGAGGACATGGAACTGACCATGCGTCTCCATGCGTTTTGTGCTTCACAGGGAAAAGAATATCACATCGCATATGCTCCGGAAGCAAAGTGCATGACGCAGCTGCCGTTTACATATAAAGACTACTATCATCAAAGGCGGCGTTGGCATATCGGGCTGCTGCAAAGTATGAAATTTCATAAATATATGCTTGGAAATAAAAATTATGGATGGGCTGGAATCACGTCCGGTACATTTTTCATTTTATATGAACTTCTTGCACCGTTTTTGGAGATCATTGGGGTGGCTACTTTAATCGCAGCCAATTTACTGGATATTTTGAATCTTCAATTCACCATACAGGCAACTATCCTATATACGTTGATTGTTATATGGATACAGGCAATTCTTGTAAGTGCTGTTAATCGGTATAAAGTGGAACCAATTAACGGCAAACAGCGATGGATTTTGTTTCTGATTTCTATATTTGAGATAGTATTTTTTCATCCGCTCAATATTGTAATAAAAATAATAGCGACAGCTATGAACTATTGGCACAGAAAAAGCTGGGAACATATTCAGCGTATTGAAACGAACCGGTAAAGACTTTTTGATTCTTTATCACATCCGCTCAGAGATTTCGAAGATAAGCTAAATAAAATAGCTATAAAAAATCCATCAGATTTCATTTTCCTATTAGGATGAAGTCTTATGGATTATTTTATTTTTGGAGAATGTATGAGCTGTTTCATCGATTTTATAGATATAAATTTGTGGGAGAAATACACCTTGACAAATCTCGTCTCAGAAACGGATTTTGGAAGCCTACGCCAAGCAGAACGGCTTTACCAATCTGCGCTGGTACACCGACGACGGCTACTCAGGTGCGAACTTCCAGCGGCCCGGATTTCAAGCCATGCTTGCAGACATTGAAGCCGGGAAAGTCGGCACCGTCATAGTCAAGGACATGAGCAGGCTGGGGCGTAATTACTTGCAGGTGGGATTTTACACGGAAATGCTGTTCCCTCAAAAGGGCGTGCGTTTTATCGCTGTCAATGACAACGTGGACAGCGCAAACGGCGGCATGGACAATGATTTTACCCCTCTGCGGAACTTATTTAACGAATGGCTGGTGAGAGATACGAGCAAGAAAATCAAGGCAGTAAAGAAAGCAAAAGGCATGAGCGGCAAGCCTGTAACCAGCAAGCCAGTCTATGGCTATCTCATGGACAAGGACGAGAACTATATCGTTGACGAGGAAGCCGCCCCGGTTGTCCGGCAGATTTACCAGCTTTGCCTTGCGGGAAATGGCCCGACCAAGATTGCCCGTATGCTGACGGAGCAGCAAATCCCCACGCCGGGGACGCTGGAATACCGCAGGACGGGCAGCACCCGACGCTACCACCCCGGCTATGAGTGCAAGTGGGCGACAAACACCGTCGTCCATCTGCTGGAAAACCGGGAGTACACTGGCTGTCTGGTAAACTTCAAGACGGAGAAGCCCTCTTACAAGGTCAAGCACAGCGTTGAGAACCCCATCGAGAAGCAGGCTATCTTCCCAAATCACCATGAGCCGATTATCGACACGGAAACATGGGAGCGTGTGCAGGAGTTACGCAAGCAGCGAAAACGCCCGAACCGCTATGATGAAGTGGGGCTGTTCTCTGGTATGCTGTTCTGCGCCGACTGCGGCCATGTGCTGTATCAGCAGCGGTATCAGAACAAGAACCGCAAGCAGGACTGTTATATCTGCGGCAGCTACAAGAAGCGTACCCGTGACTGTACGGCACACTTTATCCGCACCGACCTTTTGACGGCGGGCGTGCTTTCCAATCTCCGGCAAGTGACGGAATACGCCGCCAGGCATGAGAGCCGCTTTGTAAAGCTGCTCATCCAGCAGAACGAAATCGGCGGCAAGAGAAAGACCGCCGCAGCCACGAAGCAGCTTGAACAGGCCCAGACACGCATTGCCGAAGTGAACCGCATTATCAAGCGGCTGTATGAGGACAATGTAAGCGGCAAAATCAGCGACGAGCGTTTCATGGAGCTGTCGGCGGACTATGAGCAGGAGCAGCGGGAACTGAAAGACCGGGCTGCCGCTTTGCAGGAGGAACTTTCCAAGTCGCAGGCCGCCACCGTCAACGCCGAGAAATTCATGGGGATTGTGAGAAAGCACCTTGCTTTTGAAGAATTGACCCCCACCCTCTTGCGGGAAATGATTGAGAAAATCGTCGTGCATGAGTGCAGCTATGACGAGAACGGCACCCGCAGGCAGGACATTGAGATTTATTACAGCTTTGTCGGCAAGATAGACTTGCCGGAAGCCTAACGCCTGACCTATCCGACACAGCCCTAAGTGCCGGATAGGAACGGCAAAATTTTTTACACTTCTATTACTTCTTTATCGCACATTAGCAAAGAGCCAGGGCTAAAGCAGCTTGTCGCTGGCGGCGGTGTGGCCCTGATCGGCATTACCTTGGTGCCTCTGCTGACTGGATTGTTCGGTTAAGCGTCGGGGCGTGATCGCTTATGGGCGGCATACTCGACAAGCTCGATGAGTGGCTGCGTGGGCTGCTCATCGAGGGAATCACAGGAAATCTGTCGGGCATGTTCGATACGGTCAATACCAAAGTAGGCGAGATCGCCGGAGAAGTGGGACAGACGCCGCTGGCATGGAACAGCGGCGTCTTTTCCATGATCCGAAACCTCTCCGAAACGGTGATCGTCCCGATTGCCGGGGTTATCCTTACTTTTGTGATGTGTTATGAGCTGATCCAGATCGTGACAGAGAAAAACAACATGTACGACGTGGATACCTGGATGTTCTTCAAGTGGATATTCAAGACCTTCTGCGCGGTGCTGATCGTAACGAATACCTGGAATATCGTCATGGGAATTTTCGATATTGGGCAGCATTGATCACGCATTGGCAGTTAGCATCGGATTGATCAAAAATGTTCCCCAAAAACCGACTCTCTGTCTCTGCAGCACCTGCGCCAATAACTTTTATAATCCGGGTATTTACTATTTGCGCAGGGTCGATCCATATCAAACAGCAAAAAGCACCTGCACTTACTGCAACAGCAGGAAAAGGCTGGACTATGAGTTTGTTCGTAAATAGTGAATTTTTAATTGGGAAAATCAGAATTTGCACAAGTGACACCCCGCCTTTCGGGTGATATAATCTGCTTGTCTTACAGGACCAGCAGGTACAATCAAGTCATTTGTATGAAAGGAGTTAATTTAAATTGGAACAGATTGTGCCGAAGTATTCTGTCGGAAAGCGAACATACTCTGTCGATGAAATACGAACCATATTGAATATTGGTCGCAGAAAAGCATATGAATTGTGTAATTCGGGAGAGTTCAAAATCGTCCGTATCGGCAGAACCATAAGAATTTCAAAACTCTCTTTCGATGAGTGGCTTGACGATATCACTAATAACGGAGGTATTTGATATGGCTTCAATCGTAAAAAGAGGCAAAACATATTCTGTCGTTTACTATGAAGGTGAAGGTTCAAATCGACACCAAATCTGGGAATCTGGTCTAAGTTACTCATCAGCTAAATCTCGTAAAGCAACGATTGAATATGAAAAAGAGCAAAACACCCATGTTAATCACAATGACATTACCATAAGCGAGTTCTTGTATGAGTTCATCGAGAAATACGGTGAGAAAAAATGGGTGGCATCAACCTATGACGGAAATGTGGGCTTGCTTGAAAATTATGTCCATCCCTATTGGGGTGACAAAAAACTTCGCAGCATCCGCACCAAGACCGTCGATGACTTTTATCATTTCCTGCTGAACGAAGCAGAGCCGGCAACCAATATGGGCAAACCAAAGCGGGAGCATATCAGCCCCTCAACCATTCATGACATCCACAAGGTTCTGCGATGTGCTTTCAATCAGGCGAAAAAGTGGGAGTACATTGCAAAAAATCCGTTTTTGGACGCGACTCTGCCGGAGCACAAGGAGGCTAAACGGGATGCTTTGACTCCCGAACAACTGCAAAGAGTGCTGGACTTTACCGACCGCACCGACATCTACGACTTATATGTGATACACTGTGCGATACAACTGGCGTTTGCTTGTTGTATGCGCGGCGGTGAGGTTGGTGGAGCGCAGTGGGAGCGCTTTAGCCGGAGTGATCAGGTACTATACATCGACCGTGTGATTGACCGTGTTGATAAGAAACTGATTGAAAAGCTGCCCAAAATGGACATACTTTTCCGCTTTCCAAACCTCTATCCGGGAACACGGACGGTGATTGTCTTAAAGCAGCCGAAAACGGAGGGCAGTATTCGTACCGTCTACATTCCTGAAACCGTTGCAAAGAAGCTCGAAAAGCTCAGAGAAATCCAAATGAAGCTAAAAATGGAACTCGGTGACGACGGCTATATGGATTATGGTCTGATTATTTGCCAAGCCAACGGTCGCCCAATTATGACTGAGCATCTAAACAAACGCTTCAAGGAAGTTCTTATTGGTCTGAACGATCCGACAATCAATGTCGATAATGTCGTGTTTCACAGTTTGCGACATACGAGTACGGGTGTAAAACTTCGGCTCTCAAAGGGCGATCTGAAAGCAGTACAAGGTGATGGCGGATGGAATTCTCCCGATATGGTGACTAAGCGCTATGCGCACATCCTCGATGAGGACCGCCGTCGCCTTGCTGATGAAATGGAGCAGTCCTTTTACAAAAGCAAGACCGAAGAAACACCTGACACTGCTGCGCCTGCACTTGATGCGGAAGCACTTGCGAGCCTGCTTGCCAGCAATCCCGAACTACTCAAAAAGGCTTTGGAGTCTGTCCAGCTTGCTAATAACACCTGATTTTATTAGCAGAGAGCAAATTAGCAAAACGCACCGTATTAGCAAACGGGCTGAAAACCGAATGAAAATACCGTCGATAATGCAGTGCGTATTAGCAAAATGCTAACTGTGAAAATACAGAAAAAGTGATTGATCTTGACCACAAAATGCCAAACCTGTGATTAGCAATTAGCAAACCGTCAACCACAGCAAAAAAATAAAAAAGCCGAAAACCTTTGAAAATAAAGGCTTTCAGCGTTATTTATGGCGCGCCAGAAGGAACTCGAATCCCCGACCTTCCGCTTAGGAGAAGCCCCCGAGGGGCATTTTTGACTCCCTGCAAATCCCCGAAAATCCTTGATTTTACTGGCTTTTCCGGGGTTTCACTGTCAATAAATTCTCGTCTAAAACCTGCTAATTTTTCGTGGTTTTTTGCCTTCCTTTTAGCAGGGTATTAGCAAATGCAAAGAAATATGGGAAACATCATTGAGTTAATCTGTAGCCCATAAATCACAGGAAACGCATTCAAAGTTTACGCATTCTCTTATGCAAATCAATAATCTGTGTTCAAATATTATAATGGTTTTTCGTCTTGATTTCAAGGTTTTTCAGGTATTACAAAAGGCAACCCTGACGGATTGCCTTTTTTATATGATTAAATTGTTTTCGCTAAAGCCTTTAATAATGCTGCTGTATCCGGATTTGATAATAGTTTTGCGAGCAAGGCAGCGTTTTCGTCTGCACTGTTTTCAGCAGGCTTTTCTTCTTCAACTTCGCTCCCTTTTTGAACCTCTGCCATTGGGTCAAGGAGTTCAACCGAAGTTTCAAACTTGGGCATTGGAGCAGTTTTACCTTCTTCCGCATTTTTGAGACCTTTAGCGTTGTAGAACTGTTCCTCAAACTTCTGTGCGTTGTATCGCCTGTCCTCGTCGATTATATGGCTGTAAACATCGGCAACCATATCCATTCGGGCGTGTCCCGAGTCGCCTTGAACCGATTTCATATCGCCGCCGTTCCATTTCAGCTTGTAGGTTATACTTGCGTGACGGAAGCTGTGAAACACCACATCGGGTAAGTCGTTGTCCTGTATCAGCTTTTTTAAAGCACGGTTGATTACCTGACCTTCCATCGGTCTGCCTGACGAATGGCAGAATACCAAGTCATAATCCAAATACTCATCACCGAAAAGCTCTTTCATTTCGTCAATCTGCTTTTTTCTCTCCAACAGCATTTGAGCTACGGTTGACGGCAAGAAGATTTTTCTCACACTTGTTTTAGTCTTTGGCGTTTTCAAAACAAGGGAGGTATTTGTATTTGATAAGGTTCTCGGAAAGACACGGATAATGTCCTTGTTATCAAGCACCTCCATTACATCTCTGTTTACACGCTGAAGCTCCTTATCTACATAAATGGAAGCATTGTTTTCTCTCAGGCTTTCTTCCGAAATATCAATGCAGTCCCAAGTAAGACCAAGCATTTCGCCCATACGGAGAGAACAGGCAAAGGATAAATTGATAGCTAATGCAAGAATATCATCATCGCACACTTCAAGAGCGTGCATAAGCGTTTCTGCTGTCCAAATCTCTCGTTTCTGATGTTCCTCTTTTGGGAGCGTTGCATTGAGAACCGGGTTTCTTGTCATCAGCTCCCATTTTACCGCCTGATTAAAGGCACTCCTTAAAAACTTATGGATTTCTCTTACGGTATGTACTGTCAGATATTCATTCTTCGGCTTTTTATTCTGCACCGATTTGGTCTTAACTTTCAAAAGGCTCTGATAGAATTTATCCATAAGTCTCGGTGTCAGTTCATCAAGTTTTACATCGCCGATAAGTGGAATGATGTAATTATACATAAGTCCTTTCTTTGAACGGTAGGTTGACATTGCCCAGTTGTTTACTCCGTACACGGAGCAGTATTCTTCAAGCAAATCTGCCACAGTCGTTGCATTAGGAATAATGAATGTACCGCTTTGCTGCTCAAACTCAATTTGAGTTTTTCTCTTTTTAGCGTCTGCGTTTGTATCAAAGGTTTCCCATTTTTGATGTTGGTTTCCGTCATCGTCTTTGTAGGTATAAACGACGGAATATCGGTTCTTTCTCTTTACAATAGAAGCCATAGTCGTTCCTCCTTATTCGTTATCCAGCCATTTATCAAAGCTGGTCTTTATAATGCGGTATGCTTACCGCATACTCTTTTGCGTAACTAACATAAGGGCTGACATCGAATGTCTGCTTGGGCGGCTCTGTCGGTTTCGGTTCTG
>ERZ1026966.357-NODE-357-length-23118-cov-5.386723_pt1 | contig 23118 bp, 17 predicted proteins | sample MGYA00519296_ERZ1026966 | MGnify/ENA primary metagenome ERZ1026966 (study PRJEB26926, sample SAMN06164478) | human gut metagenome | biome: ENVO:00009003; feature: ENVO:2100002; material: ENVO:00002003 | host: Homo sapiens | place: USA | collected 2012 ... | reverse complement strand
TCGTCGGCAGCGTCAGATGTGTATAAGAGACAGAAATAATACCGCAACGATTAGAAAAGCGTGCTGTTGATAGCTCGTCGTTTAGATGATTCTACTATAATCACAAAGAACTAACTCTTTCTACAGTCTTTATGACATTGCCCCAAGCCATCCGGAGGTCTGTGTTGTCAAGTTTTTTAAGATTCACAACCATTACTGTCCGGTAAAGAAGCGCCATATCAGATCTTCCTTAAATTCACTCCAACGGGTTGAAAAATGACTGTAAAATTCCCATATAGGCTCGTCACCTTTCCCAAACATTATTGTCAGGGCATGACTCATGACAGAATTGTTGTAAGAGTGCCGCCATGTCCGCCGACAAGGAAATCAGCGTCCGGTCAAGGTTATATTCGGACAAAACTCCCCATGACGGCAATGTGAAGCACACTGCCGTCATAAGAAGAAGCATTAGGAATCGTTCCTTAAACTGGCGGCTTTCTCAGCGCTTTCTACACAATGATACACCCTTATGACCGGCTGATACTTATTCGCTTTGATCTTGTGATGAAATTGAAGCTTCCCCAGTCCTGAAATCGGAAGGACTCATGCCAAACCTGCGTTTGAAATGGCTGTAGAATGCGCCATTCGACATCTGTGCCTCTTTTGCTATGGCATGAAAATTCCATTGCGGATTCTCTTTCATAAGTTTCACTGCGTAATCGAGACGACAATTCTGAATATATTGTGAGAAGGAACATCCGGCAAATTCCTTGAACAATATGGAGAATTTGTTGGCTGAAATTTTGAATTCCGCCATAAGGTCTTTTCGGGAGAAATTCGGGTTTAGGTATAGCCTTCGTGCCTGAATTTCATGATCCATGCGAATATACACCATCTTATCACCTTCCGTTAATAGGGATTCGCTTTTTCAGGAATTTCGATTGATTCGGATTCATTATCATTCTTTTCGACTGTTTCTATTGACGGTGCTTCTATGCCTGTCTTCTTTTTCGCCTCATCAAGCTCTTTCCTTAACTGAAAGACCTCTTCCTGTCGCTCAAACAGTTCATCTTTATAGCCCATCAATTCATCAATGGTCTTCACCATTACCTTGTTTTTGCTACCGATAGTCTTATTGTAGCGCAAGATTCTTATTATGAATACAACTGCAAGTATTAGGAAAATTAGTGCTGAACCTATTATGATGTTGCGGATTAAAATTGATGCCGATTGCTTTTCAAGCTTTAGCGCTTGCTCCTGACTCTTATAAATCTCGGCCAGCTCAAGAGCTTTGGCGCTTCGCTCGCGCTCACGAAGAGTGTCGCTCATCTGTTGGATGGTATTGGCAACACGCAGGGCTTCCGCTGTTTTATTTAAACCGGTGTATGCCTCCTGCTCCCGTTTCAAATGAGTGTCGATATAGTCAAAACTCAACGTGTCGGCATTTGCCTGCCAGTATTCTTTTTCATTCTTAAGGTAACTCAAGGCCTCGGCATAGCGTTTCCGGGCCAACAGATAAGGCACGAGCAGCTGGCTGCCGTCAGGCGTTTTCGAATAATCTGTCTCCAGTAGCTTGCGATAAAGTTCATCCGCCTTACGGTTGTCACCTTCAAGAGCCAGCATAGATGCAAATGCAGCATACGCACTCGCACGGCGCATATCCACGAGGCCGTCGGGAATATCATCTTTTGACTCAAGACAATCCATGGCCTGTTCATAACGCGGCAGTAGCGCTATGGCATCGCGATAACGGCAGTCGTTGTATAGCGACTGTATATATACGCCAAGCGAATAAACATAATCGTCTGCGGTAATATATGAGCAGTCTTTGGCAGCCTCTTTTTCAAGAATATCCGCAGCCTTGCCGAGTCTGAGGTAGGCTTCGTCCTTTCGGCCAAGCTCCCATAGATTAGTAGCCAGAGAAACATCAAAATTGGCTACCTGATCTCTTAAAAGACTGTCGGAAGCCAGCTTCAGACCCTCGGTGCAGAAGCGCACACTCTCTTCATAGTTGCCATTCTGATAGTAGTCATCGGCAATTCCTCCGAGTAGGAGAAGGAAAATCTCGGTGTCCTGACGCGCCTCCGGCATATTGTAAGCCTCAAGATCGTATCGCAGTGCGTTTTTATAGTCCGAAAGGCCGTTATGATAGGCCATACCGCGAAAGCGAGCGATGTCAAACTCACTCATGAGCTTCTTCCGTTCGGCCGTATCAAGTATGGCAAGTGCCCGTTCCGGATTGTCTATGGTAATGCTGTTGAGATATTCAGCACTGTATATGCTGTCCGAAACATCAGGACGCGAATCATTGGAATCACATCCCGATGCCATGGTCAAAGTAAGCAGGATAAATATCCCAATAATATATAAAAGAATGCGCTTCATTAATTGTATTATATTGCCATATTCTGTATAAATACAAAGTTAATAAAAAATCCTGACACATAGGCCTACGTTGCCAAACAAAATATTCTCCGGAAATGTAGTTTGTCAGAAAACGTAAACAAAAGGGCCGCGCAATCACGCGGCCCCGATTCCCAAATAATGAATATCTCAGAATAATAAAGCTATCCGGTATACCACAAATGCCATACACCATGCCAGCACGGTGTTGTAAACCAGCGAGAAGAGGCCGTATTTCCAGCTTCCAGACTCGCGTATGATCGCGCTCATGGCGGCTATGCACGGGAAATATAGTAGTACGAACACCATGAACGCCAGCGCCGAAGCGGGCGTGAATGGCGTCTGACCGGTAATTGGCGATGGGGTACTAAGTCTTTGGCTCAACGCCTCGGCATCATCGTCGCCGACATACAGCACACCTAATGTGGACACAACCACCTCCTTGGCTGCGATACCCGCCAACAGCGACACGCACGATTTCCAGCCCTGGTCCAGCGGACGCATCACGGGCTCGATGAACTTGCCTACATGGCCTAAGATGGAGTGACTTTGCTGATATTCGTTCAGCACGATGCCGTCAATCTGCTGCTGGCTCATTGTCTGCATAGTAGCCGCCGGCATCTCGGATTTTACCTGAGCCGCGAATTCCGCCGGCACCTGCTCCGCCTTATAACGGGGGAAGTAGGAGAGAGCCCATATTATTATGGACGCCACCAGTATCAGGCCTCCCATCTTCTTGAGATATTGTTCTGCTTTTGCCCACATGTTACGCATCGTGGCCTTGGCAGTAGGCATACGGTAAGGTGGCAACTCCATCACAAAGGGAGTCTCGTCGGCCTTGAACCAGAACTTGCGCAACAGCTTAGCCGTGATGACGGCAACCGCAATACCCAACAGATACAGTCCGAAGAACACCCACGCGCCGTGATGCGGGAAGAAAGCCCCGACTAACAGCACGTAAATGGGTATGCGCGCCGAACAGCTCATGAAGGGATTGATAAGTATGGTGATTAAGCGGCTTGACTTGCTTTCGATGATTCGGGTTGACATTATGGCCGGCACGTTACATCCGAATCCCATCACCAACGGTATGAACGACTTGCCGTGCAATCCCATGCGGTGCATCAGCTTGTCCATAATGAACGCCACTCGCGCCATATATCCCGAATCCTCCATAAACGATATGAAGGCATAGAGTATCAATATGTTGGGGAGGAATACAATCACACCTCCCACACCGCCTATGACACCGTCGAGCAGCAGATCCTTGAGCGGGCCTTCCTGCATGTATTTGCCTACGAGCGACGATATCCACGACACCAGACTCTCGATCCACTCCATAGGATATGAACCAAGTTCAAACGTACACCAGAACATCAGCCACATTACAAGCAGAAAGATAGGGAATCCGAACAACTTATTGGTAACGAAGGCGTCGATAATCTTGGTGGCTTTCTCCTCATGCGCCACATTGCCCTCTAATGTTTCCTGTAAGGCTCCCTGTACGAAGCCATATTTCTCTGCTGAAACGGCTTCGGTTATATCCTCGTTGGCATCTTTGTGGAGCGTGTCGTTAAGCTGTTCGCGCACCTTGACCCACTTGGGATAATCGGGGTTGGATTTCAACGTGGCTTCAATTTCGGGATCTCCTTCCAGAAACTTGATGGCTATGAAACGGGGTGAAAAATGCTCGGTGACAGTGTGGTCATTCTTGAAATCGTGATTAAGGGTCTTGACAGCCGATTCAATGGATGGTCCGAGAGGGACGTGGATGTGACGCACATCGGAATTCTTCATCTCATAGACATCGATGACGGTGTCGAGCAATTTTTCCACACCCCAACCGGTGGATGCGATGGTAGGTACGATAGGCACGCCGAGCATCTTGCCGAGGGCCTCATAGTCCAGCCGGGCGTCAGAACGCTTGAGCTCGTCGTACATGTTCAGGTCAATCACCATCGAGCGGTTCATGTCTATCAGCTCTGTGGTGAGATACATGTTGCGCTCCAGGTTGGAGGCCACTACCACGTTGACAATGACGTCGGGCGTTTCCTCACGCAGATAGCGCATCACATACAGTTCCTCGGGAGAATAAGCGGACAGAGAATAGGTCCCGGGCAGGTCAACCACATTGAACACATATCCTTTGTAACGCATCGTACCCTCTTTGGCACCGACGGTGACGCCGGCATAATTCCCCACATGTTCGTGTGCGCCGCTTACAAGATTGAACAACGATGTCTTGCCGCAGTTAGGATTACCGATAAGGGCGATGTTGATTATTTTGTCCTTGCGGGGAGTGGAGGGGGTGTCAGTGCCTTCACGTTCGGGCTTATCTTTAGGCTGTTCGGTATTGTCATCGTTGCCCCATTCATCGACTTCGCACACCTCTATCAGGTTTGCTTCGGCTCGACGCAGAGACACCTCATAGTCCATCAACGAGAACTTGATGGGATCCTGCAGAGGAGCATTCAATACCATCGTGACCTTCCGGCCTTTGACGAACCCCATTTCCATGACGCGCTTGCGGAAGGCGCCATGTCCCAATATCTTGATTATTATACCTGACTGGCCCGCACGCAAATCGGAAAGTTTCATCGCCTTTCTGCACGTCGGAGCCTCCTGTAACCTTGACTGTGAATCCATTATAACCGCGTTGTTATGCAACCATTCGGCGCGCGGCGCCTCAGGGCATTTTATCATGCAAAAATACCCAAAATTTTAACATTTGTCAAGAGCGTATGGTTTATTTACTCACTTTTGAGTATCGGGAACAGTAATTAGATTTTGCCGAAGAGAGCTTTAAGACGGAGCGTGATGACACCGAATATGGCTTCGCCGAAGATTGATGAATTCATCTTGCTGGTGCCGAGGCGGCGGTTTACAAAGATGATGGGCACCTCTACGATCTTGAATTTGCGGCGGTATGCGCGGAATTTCATCTCAATCTGGAAAGCATACCCTTTGAACTGAATTTTATCGAGATAGAGAGCCTCGAGCACGTTGCGGCGATAGCAGACGAATCCGGCGGTAGCGTCACGCAGCTTCATGCGGGTCACGATACGTACGTACATCGAAGCGAAATACGACATCAGCACGCGGCCCATGGGCCAGTTCACCACATTTACTCCCGACACGTAGCGGGAGCCGATGGACATGTCGGCGCCTCGGTCCTTACATTCGTGATATAGCCGCGGAAGGTCATCGGGATTGTGCGAGAAGTCGGCGTCCATTTCGATCACGTATTCATAGCCACGCTTCAACGCCCACTTGAATCCATGGATATATGCGGTGCCGAGACCGAGCTTTCCTTCGCGTGTCTCCAGAAATACCCGGTCAGGATATTGCTGCATCTTGCTGCGAACCGCGTCCTGAGTGCCGTCTGGTGACGCATCGTCTATCACCAACACGTTGTAGCCGTCAGGCTTGTCCATGACAGCGTCGATGATGTTCGAAATATTCTCTATTTCGTTATACGTGGGTATGATTACCAGTACGTCACTCATTGCGGATTCGATTTGACTGCAAATTTAGAAAAAAATCTTAGAATCTATGGTTATTTCATGCTAAAAATTTGTTGAAAAAAGAATTATTTCTCCATATTGCAGATGATTTGATGGAATTTGTATTAATTTATCAACAATTATTTCGCTATAAAGTGCCTTCCTACATATAATGAAAGGCATAATATTACAAATCTCATCATATAGCAGGGGTGCGGCGCGGTATTTTGACTCCAATATGTATAGTGATGATATTCAATCCATAACGAATAGAATCGTAATTTCGTGGACAATTGATTGCAATTTCGTGGACAACAACAGGCATGGATTGTTAGGTTGCCGTTGCACTTTGCCTTAATTTTGTCCATGCGGGAGTCACCACTCCCTAAGGCATTATAACAACAATAACATAAACCATTATCATGAAGAAAGCATTACTTTTATTAGCAGGACTTTCAATGCTTGCGCTGTCATCGTGTTCGGATTCAGACGACGAAAATCTGATAGTGAACAATGACGAGAGCGAAATCACGGTAAACCGTCTGGGAGGCAGTATAGAGATTCCGGTATCGGCCGATGGCAACTGGACCGTCAGCATGGAAAACAACACGACCGACAACAGTCTGGAATGGTGCGGCACGGACAACCTCAGTGGCAACGGTTCCGGTAAGATAGTAATGGAAGTGGATTATCTGAGTCCGTTGGCCCAGAAGCACGAACGCACCGCCAACATCATAATTCAAAACGGCAGTAAGAAGAAAGTGGTTCGTCTGCGTCAGTATGTCGGTATCAAAGATGGAGAAACCGTAGACAATGCCGCTACCGAACCGTTCGCCGACCTGTGGAACAGCAAGGGAATCGGATCGGGCTTCGATGTGCTGACCGGAAAGCAGACGGGCAACGTGGTGTTCAATACCAAAGGCCTCATACAGCTTGCATCGTCAGGCGACTCCGAGTTCGCATCCCTGTTCCGTCAGACCGCCAATCCCGATGCAAAGAACAAAGTACTTTTTACCGACACCCTGGAGCGAAACAACTCGCATATTAACGCCGAGTGTAACATCGATGTAAAGTATGCCTCTTTCAAGCTCAACCTGCATGTTGTATATGACAACACAGGCCAGCAGATCAACAATAAGAAGACCTATAACGCGAGCCAGAGCGTGGTGTTTCTCAGCTCGTCGACCGATGCATTGAGCATCGCCAGCTTCCTGGAGGATGACCCGGACTTTGAGGATGCGACTACGCGCCAGCTCGTTTCGCGAGGCTTCCGAAGCCTCTATCGCTCAATCACACAGGCCCACAAAGCAAACGAGACCGAGGACTTCAACGACTGCGTGGGACGCCTTCTCGACTCATACGGTCCGGTAGTGGTTACAGGTGCAGATTTAGGCGGAAGCCTCTTTGTGTCGATGAACTGTGACAGCATCATGATGGAAAATAACTTCAATGTCACCGGTAAGCTTACTGCAGACGTACTGCTGGCAGGCATCTCCATCTCAGGCAACGTGTCGGTGACTGTGGGACGTAACGGCAAGGATATATGGCGTCACGGCGAGCATTATGTATCGGCATCCGGAGGCGACAAGGCCGCGCTCAAGACTCTTGTGGCCGCAATCAGCGTGCCGGAGCCAGACGATGACCTGCTGAGGGACGCCGCCAGCAAATGGATTGACTCGATCGTGAGCTGCGATAATGAAAACGACAATACCGCAGTAGTATCGATCGCCTATACTCCGATATGGACACTGTTCCCGTCATCCATTGCGCGCAAGATCAAAGCGCTGGCCGTGGAGAAGTATAAAGATAAGAATATCTGTACTTTCAAACTCAAGGATCTCGGGTTGAAGTGATGTTCATAGGTAAGAACAAAATAGCCGCCACGCTGGCTTGTTGTATGTTACCGGCACTATGCTCATGCTCCGGCGAGCATGGCATAGTGCCGGGACCGGACATGCCTGATGAAATCACCTTCAACCGCGTAGGCGGCACGCTGGTGATTCCGGTAGATGCGCATGGAAACTGGGATATTTCAATCGAGGGAGGGAATGGATATAAAGGACCGAAATGGCTCGATATAAGCGAAAACTCAGGCCGGGACCAAAGCAATGTCACATTAAGTGCCGATTACTTCAATCCAATGCAGCAGATTCACGAGCGTAAGGCCAAGATTGTGCTTCGCAACGGGAACAGGACCTGCGAGATACCGGTGCGGCAGCATATAGGCCTGACTGACTGCGAGACTGGTTATAATGCAAATTCGGAACCATTCGCCGATCTGTGGTATGGTAAAGGTATAGGAGCGGGATACGACATACTTAAAGGAAGGCAGTCCAATAACAATGTTCTCAATCCGCGCGGACTTGCAGTTCTTGCAGCCGGCGGAAATCCCGAATACTCCACATTGTTTCGTCAGACAAGAAATCCTGACGCCAAGAGCAATGTCATATTTACCGATACGCTCGAAAACAATTATTCCGGACTGAAAGCGACATGTGATCTCAGCGTGAAATACGCGATATTCAAACTCAATCTGAACGTGCAGTACAGCAACAAAGGTGAGCAGATTCACAACAAGAAGACGTACAACGCCAGCCAGAGCGTGGTGTTCATGAATTCAGCCACGGATTTAGGAAGCATTCAGACCATGCTTCAGGAGGATCCGGATTTCAGACAGACTGACACGCGTCAGATAGTATCTGCGGGATTCAGATCTGTGTACCGCAGGGTCATAAAGGCATACGATTCAGAAGATGACGAGGAATTCGAAGAAGAAGTGAGAAATATGCTCAATGACTTCGGAGCTGCTGTGGTGGTCGGAGCGGAACTCGGAGGGAGTCTGTTTGTGTCGATGAACTGTGACAGCGTGCAGATGGAAGACAAATACAGTGTAGGAGGAACGTTGACTGCAGGAGTGCTGTTGGGCGGCATTTCGATAAAGGCTGATGTCGGAGTCACCACAAGCCGTTTCGGTAAAGAGATATGGAAGAACAGCGAGCATTATGTAGTGGCTTCCGGCGGTGACATCGCTGCCTCCAACGCACTGTTGACCGCAATCAGCGTCGCCGAACCTGATGAGACCAAGCTTCGCACCGCATCCACACGATGGCTGGATTCAATCGTAAGCAGCGATAACGATACCGACAACACTTCGGCCATAAACATCACCTATACGCCCATCTGGAATCTCTTTCCATTTCGAGTGGCACGGGCAATCAAGGAATATGCCATTGAATACTACAATGGTAAAAGAGTATGTATTTCGGCACTGGATACACTCGGAATCCACTCTAATCCATGATTAACATGCAATATATAAGGAATATCAAAGCATTGACGGCATTAACGCTGATAGCGTGGGTGATGACACTTACGTCGTGCCGCGACCATACGCCGGAACCGAATCCCGTCGAGATCAAGGTGAGCGACACACATCTGGAAATAGGAAGCGACGGTCGTTATTATCTGCTTGAGGTTGATAAATCACCGGATCAGACCATAGCTGTCGATACCGACGTGGATTGGATAGAATTCAATGCGTATTATGTCCCTGATTCCGGCAATGTCGAGATTCACGTGACACCTAACGAAGATTCGCGCTCACGTGACGGTAAGATCCGGCTGCGTGACATCACCGGGGAAATGGAAACCATTGTGTCCGTGCATCAGCACAGCGAGTCAGAAGACGATTCCAACGCTTTGCAGGGAGATTCCATCACCCGTAGGGCTCGGGTAGGCTACGGCTATAACATGCTGATTGACTATATGAACCCCGATTGCGTCACCGAACCGATCCTTGACTATTCCAAGACGGTAGCGGCAGAGCGTGTCTGGGGCACAATAATTGCCGAAGAGGGAAGATCCGTACAGGAACTTACCGTGCACAGTTCGAATACAATAGAAGAAATGTCGTCGTGGATGACCAAGCAATCCACCACCGAATCGAAGATATTCTTCACAAACAAGAAAACGCAACGTTACAGTTCCGTTTCCGAATACCAGAGCGACAAACATACGTACGGCTATAGTTCGTTGAGTAAGACTGTAGCTACGCGATATGCCGATGAATCCAAGATAGAAAGTATAATCCGCAGCGGCGGTGACATATTCACTGACCGATTCCGCGAGATATATGACCGGCTCAATTCATCGCCTACCTCCGCTCTGGTCAGTGAACTTGTAAGGAAATACGGCACACATCTGGTGATTTATGCCGACCTGGGAGGTCGACTCGACTATACTGTCAATTTCAGGTCGAAAGAGACGAGTACCAAGAGTGTGGAACGCTATCTGAAATACAAGAACGGCAAGGAGACGGCGAACGAAGCCACTGAGGAGGCGTCGCACAATATCTGCAGTAACGGCGACCTGTCGTTTGACATATACGGAGGCAGCGAGGCCGGGATAAGGGCCGTGACGTCCGACAGCCGCACCGCAGACAGATATTCGCAGATATCGCAAGGCTCACTGGGGCGATGGCTCAGCAGCGTGGACCGTTCAAATCCGCGAAGCGTCTCGATGATAAGCGGCAGGCTGATGCCCGTGTGGCAGCTCTTTTCCAATCCGGCAGCCCGCGATCGGATCATAAGCCATATCCTCACCCTCGCCCGCAGCGAGGGTGGGATGGTAGGACAGCGTCTGCAGGAACTCAGCCTTGACAATTATTACTGGTTTGACATCGATAATAATCTCCTTGATTTTGCCGACACACCGACCTCGACACTGGTGCGTGTAGGATATTTCGACAATCTGCCCAAGGTGGAGATATGCAACGAATATGTGCCTGAAATACGGGCTGACCGCAGAGTGACGGTACTGTATCCCATATATAACGGCAAGACCAACATCAGGCGGGGCATATTTCCCGGTGACGGCGACATCGCTCCGGCCGAGGTAATGTTCGATAATGAAGGGGGATGTTACGTGGTGCCGTTGGAGGGATACGCGGCATGTCAACGCGTATCAAGGCTATACTATATAGACGGAGCCTTCTATTGTGACAACAAAGGTATCGATATCCCGCGTGTCTCAATGCGGGTCAGGGACAATTACATGGAATTCGGAGGCAAAACGAAATATCCGGTGGTGAAAATCGGCCCGGGGTACTGGACGCGTCAGAACATACGGGAAAGCTTGGAATTCGGCGAGCCGGTCGATCCCGACGACCCCCAATGCTATGAGTATTACTTATATGAAGAAATACTGAACGGTATGCTGTATGCCAATGTGTTTTTCGGCAATTCATTGGCGTTCAGGGAGAATTATCCGGGAGTGTTTGACGACGAAACCGATTATTCCGGCAATCGCGTGAGCTGGTATGTTCCTAAGACCGAACACATACACACATTGCGGAAGTATATAGGCAACAACACAAAGGCATTGTTCGCCGGGCGTCAGACAGGATTCGAGGCTCAGTTTGCAGGATATTACGGTGAATACGACGACCTGCACGGAGGTGCCTTCATGGGCCGCTACGCCTTGCGGTATGCAGGCGAATACTGTTTCATACCGGCCAAGGAAAGTGTCGTGAACAACTGCGAGGCCCTCGTGTTGGCTCCTGACTATAGACTTGAAATATGTTCGATGGCCCGTACACGCAATAATTATTATCCCGTGCGTCCGTACCGCACCTCATACTACAAATACAGATAAGGGATGAAAGCATACAGTATAGCGATAGCAATCGGGGTAATGACGATGATGCTGACTGTGTCGTGCCGTCAGGAGGAATTGACGATGCCGGACAGCGGAACTGTTTCGGTTTCGCCGTTGTCACGGACAGCGGAAGATCCGGAGACGATACAGGATTTCCGACGCTTGTACGGGGTAGGGTTCAGCTATGACGCCCTCTATGGCGAGCGTAACAACATGAAGGATATCCGCTGTCAGGTGCTGGACTATTCCGGCATCATGGCATGGCAGGATGCCGAAAGCTGGCATCAGAAGCTCGTTACAGTTGCCAGCGACAACGAGACCTCAATCAAGTGCAGCACATCTTACAGCCGCAGCGAATATGTACAGAGCACGGTGTTTCAGGCCGATGTCAAGGCGGAGATGATAGTGTTCAACGGCAGTTTCGAGGCTAACATCTCTACAATCGAGGCTGGAGAGACCAACGACTTCTATAGCCGTGTGGAATATCAGTGTCCGGCACTGAAGGTGTCGGTCGACGGACGCTCGCTCCGGGAACTGATCCAGGAGGAGGGACATACCGAATTCCTGGCTCCCAATTTCCGGGAGGTGCTGAAATGGATGGAGACGCATCGAAGCGACGCTACCATTGATTCGCTGATAGCCCGATACGGGTCGCATGTGGTGACTTACGGCAAATTCGGCGGTAGCCTGACCATAGACATGACCATGAAGCAGGACTCTCTGACCGATGTCATAAACAACAAGACGTTGGGTAAGGTTACTGTCGGCTCGTTGCTTAACAAGATTTCCGAATCCGAGGATGAACAGAAGACTGTGCATAAGATCAATAGCGCAGACTGCCACATCTTGATCCGAGGCGGCGACCTTAATAAAATACCATACGAATTGCTGCATTTTGAATTCGGCAGACATCCCGATCTATCTAAATATATAACAGACTGGAATGCAAGCATATCGTACGATGCCGACAATTACTATAAGTCCAACCTCGAGATAGTGGAGATGGATGTGATGCCCATCTGGTACTTCATTCCTGACGAGGAACTGGCGGAGAGGGTGAGACTGCGGGTTCAGGGTACGGCCAAGGAGATGATAAAGAAGATGGGATATCAGAATGCGGTAAGCACGAGTTTCACGATACCTCAGTCGCTTACATGCCGGATGGGAGGCAAGAGTGTCAGTTTCACCAGGCCGTTGGTGATGAACGTGATCTCCTCCGGGCGATATGTGGCTACGGTGTGCCGCGAACGGATAGAGGCTATCAGCACGACAACCGATATGAGGGTGGTTTATCCCATCTACGACCGTAAGGCTAACTTCGCGAGCGGATACTGCGTGAACAACGGTGTAGCCTATAGCGTGAGGTGGATACGCGGCAAGTGTCATGTGGAACGCATCGGATATGTCTATGACGAAAGTACCATCTATCTGACCGACGGTGTGCTGGGGTCGAGACCATACGCTTCGGCCGACTATTTGCCGAGCCATGTTGTCGTGGACTATGAATGGCCTTTCGCCATCCGTATCGACGGTTCGCTTGACAATTCGCGCCCATATTACCTTGTGCGCAAACGTAAAGACATGTTCTATCTTCGTAACGCAGACGGCACGGACTGTAAACAGAGACTCGACGGACTGCCAAACTGGTCGTACGATGCCGACTTAGGCCGTATGGTACGCAACAAGGACTACGTCTATTACTGGAATCCACTGGAAATAAACTATTGAATTAATTCAAAATAAAACCTATGAAAAAGTATATTGCAATATTACTAATGTCTGTTGTGGCATTCGGAATGATATCATGTAGCGATAATAATGATAATGAACCGGTTGCGACGGAACATGATGATAGCGAGGATGCCGAAGAACGTGATGAGGCCATAAAGAGCTTTCTTGTCGAAGACCTGTGCATAGTCAACGAATCTGAAACCGGTGAAGTCACATACGAACCCAGGCGAGGCATGGCCATAGATCCAACAACGCCTACGGTATATTATATGCCGGTAGACTCGGACGAGGAGCCATTGAACACATACAATTCGATTGTGTCCATACTGTATGCCGATGAGGAAAATCCTCGGACACCGGAGAAACAGGTAGAAATCCTTGATGCGAAACTGTCGTTTTCAGACGGAGGCTCCAACGGAGAGAAGGGAAGAATAGATATCAGCATACCGGAGCTTAAGAATATCCTGACCGCCATAGTGTTCGTATCGCGCGAGAAATGGCCATACAATGACAATGCGACTCCATTCAACCACCTGAGCGTGTGGAAACACAAACAATTGGAATGGGTGTTTTTCTGTGTGCGACCATCGTCGGGTTGCAAGGGAATAATGCTGACGTTCGACGGCGGCTGGTCCACACATTTAGTAAGCGATAATCTGTATTATCTAGACGATAAGCCTTTTACGTTGTATTATAACACTGCGCCAAAGGAAGCGTTCGAATGTTTGGTAACGTCATTAAACGATAAACCGGATCGATTTGTAAAAATGGAAGAGGCATTGAAGCAACATGGGTATAATAAATATACGCCGGCATACAAAAACATTCATAACATCAGGAATATCAAGGAGAGTGGCTTGTTTGCGATTAAAAGTATGTATTATGATTTGTCATATTCGGCCAAAGCAAAATTATGCAATGCCCACTGGTGTTGGCGTACGCACATATACAGAGCCTGTATTTATCGTCAAAACGGGCGATATAAACTCAAGGATGAGGATTCTTACTATTCGCACAATAATAGTCCTACAAAATACGGTGCTTCCTGGGCGTTCTATTTCGATTCAAATATGAATACCGACGAATTTGAGCCTATACTTAAGTAATAAAGACAATGAGTATAAAGACAAAAGGAATAGTCATGGCGGCAAGTGTCGGGATGCTTGTCGCCACGGCTTGTAATGATAAGGTGGAGCCTGACGCAGTTCCCGTGCGTCAGGGGTCCGTTACATTTATGACACCAATCAATGGCCTGGGCGACAACAGCTATAACGACAACATCGCAGGCGGAGTGTTTTCGTTCGCGCAGCATGCCGGTGTGAAGCTCGGCATGCTCCAGCCTACTGACATGCAGAATGCCGAGCGGATGTACAGGCAGTGGCTTGAAAACCATCAGTCAGTCGATTCGGCGGTGCTGATATTGGGAGCGTCCGCTTACGGACAGTTTGCCGCTTCAGTTCCTGCGGCTATTACCGGCAACGGTACGCGGGTGTTATTAATAGAAAGCAAGTCGGAAACATTGCCCGACGGCATTAGTTCTCTGTATATCAACAGATATGGCGCGGCCTGGCTTGTGGGAGCGATGAGCATGGAATTCGATGCACATATCATAGCGGCATCCCCAGGGTTCAGTACGGTCGACGATGCCGTGGTTGGTTTTACGGATGGCCACGCGGCCAATAGCGAAGATAACCTCAACGTCACGCTGTCATACATAGCTGACGATGAGAACGGTTTCACCATGCCTGATTCCACTTTCCGTATGATGTATGATTTTTACAGTACGAATTTTGGCCGTACCGACATGATATTTCCCCTGTTGGGCGAATCGGGAAAGGGCGTGATACGCTATGCCAACTATGATGATCTGTTCACGTCGCTGATTGTCGGCATGGATGTGGATCAAGGCGGTTTATGTGCACGGATACCGTTCTCGCTAACCGTTAGAGTGGGTGAGGCGTTGGAGCGGATGCTGAACGACTGGCAGAACGGCAAGGACTGGGAGAAAGTGGAGGTCCGGGGACTGGAAGACGGTGGTGCGGAGATAGTTTTTAACGAGACTTTCGGCAAATACCTCAATGTGTGGGACGACAGATACAGCAATCCCGACATCTTTAAAAATTACTACGATCGCTATTACGGGGAAGCCATAAAAATGGAGCGTCAACATGAATCGGAATAAGAATATTATAAAATGTGTTCGACTTCTGTGTATGCATATAGCGGCATGCGCATTGATGTTGAGTTCGTGTGCGAACGATGACTTGGATAAGCCGGGCAATTCTCAGCAAAGGCATGAGATACGAGTGGCCATATTGATGCAGTCCGCGGAGCGGGAACGATGGGAAAGGACAGCTGAGAATGCATTGGAAAACATACGTGAGGCACAGTTCGGTCTGTCAAATGCCGTGGATATCATACCGGAATTTTTCGAGCAGGATTCACCTGACATTGAGGCGATCATGGATGAGATTGTTGCCGATCCGGAGATCGTGGCAGTCATTGGACCCACTACGTCGGCATGCGCCACGCGTATGGGCGAGATAATAGCGACGGCCAACCGCAAGGACCTACCTATGATCACGCCTTGTGCCACGGATGTGGAATATCAGCGGAAGTTTTCTAAATCCGGGTTTATATGGAACTTAGCCGAGAGTGATATTTCAGAAATAGAGGTGATAATATCCAGAATCGCAGGCTTGCCGGATCTGGAGAAGGTGTTTCTGCTTACAGACAGCGAAAGCGCAGGCACCGGAATCGGCAATGTGTATGAAGAATGGTTCGGTTTCATAGCCGGAGAGTATTCCCTCCCCATAGGAGGCGTATGCCTGTATCAGAACGAAAGCGATGTCCGTAGGTTTGCCCGCGAACTGTGCGGTTACGACTGGCACCTGGGAGAGAACGCACTGGTGTTCAATCCGTCGGATACGGACATGATATTGGCGGTTGACGATGAACTGAGGAAGATCAGGGAGGCGACGCCTAAGGGGAAGTATTTCTATGCGCCTCATATATATTGTTCTGATGCCTTTGTCTCCGATGCCATAGCCGGACAGGTAAGCGACGGCCTGTACGAGGGCATAGACCTGTATGTGAGGCCGGAAAGTGGATTTCATCAGGCATACCGTCAGCGTACCGGACAAGACCTGATCAACGGGGAGGGTCAGTTTTACGACGCGTTGAACCTGACGGCGTATGCCAGCACCAGGTCACTCGTAACCGGCAAGTCGCTTAACGACGCCATCCTGGATGTTGTGGAAGGTAACGACGGCAGAGGTGAGAGCTGGTTGCCCGAGGACATGCGGCTCAACTTCGCACAGCTGCAGGCCGGCGTATGTCCCGACATAGACGGGGTTTCGAGTACATGGACATTCGATGCAAAGACACATTCATGTGTGATCGGTTCCACGTATCGTCACTGGCGTCTCAATGACGGAAAGTTTGTCACCATGGAATATGTAAGTGTGAACAGTACCAACCACAGCTCATCGTCCAGGAATATGTGGGACTGGACGTCGTCGCATATCGAGTCAATCGACGGCGGAGAAGGAAAGGTGCCGGAATATCCGGCTCTGGACGAGCGTTGGGCGCTATTGGTGGCGGGATCGGCAGGGTGGCCTAACTATCGGTTTCAGGCAGATGTTTTCGCCACATACCGGTTGCTGAGGCAATCGGGTTATGACGATGACCATATAGTGCTGATTGTGGCCGATGATATTGCGGACAATCCTAAGAATCCAATTCCGGGTGTGATTAAAATAAAGGAATCGGGAGAGAATGTATATACATACGATGCGATAGATTACCGGCTTGCCGATATAACACCGGAAGATATAGGGAAAATACTGAGAGGAGAACGCAGCGAAAGGCTGCCTCATGTCATTTCTTCGGATTCAGGCGACAATATATTTATATTCTGGAGCGGGCACGGCAATCCGGGCAGTTTCGACTTCGGAGGCAACCGACAGCTCCCGCACCGGGAGATGCGCGATTATATAGGCATGACGCCCCATCGCAAACTCCTGTTTGCTGTGGAGTCCTGCTATGGAGGAGGAATAGGAGAGCGGTGCAAAGGTTTGTCGGGAGTGCTGGTCATAACCGCAGCTAATCCTTACGAGACAAGTCATGCAGACGTATGGAGTGAAAACGTCGGGGTGTACCTTTCAAACGGTTTTACACAGGGATTCCTCGATACGGTCAATAAAGACAGGAGTGTGACGTTGCGTGACCTTTATTATTCAATAGCGAGTACTACAGCCGGATCGCATGTCAAGCTGTATAATGCCGATTCCTACGGAAGTGTGTACAGCAATACGATGAGTGATTTCATGTAGGATGTGATCATTAGCCGAAAGCACCTGCCGTTACAGCGGAAGGAGGAATTTGCGGATCATCATGACTGGATGGTAGGATTCCTTGCTGCGGCGCAGGGATTCGTTGCCGGCGTCGTCCTCGCGGTTGACATATCTTGCGCCGCGCAGTGCTGCTTCCTGGGCCATGGCCGATGACAGCATCTGGTATATGCCGCGGTATTCGATGTTGCCCTTCTCCACATGGGCGAAGAACATGTCGCCTATAACCTCTCCATAAGCGAACCCGATCAGTTCGCCGTCCATACGAACGGTGATGCCGAACAGATTGTTTCGGCCCAGCAGAGGCAACATGTCGATGCAATGTTCGTTTTCGTAACGGAACTGAGGGCTGTCCTCATGCATTTTGCCGAACGATTGGGCGAATATGCATATATCCGCAAAATCACCGGCCGTGATGGGACGTATCTCGGCTTCGGGGTAATGGTTGCGGAAGAAGTTGAGATGATTGCGCTTCTTCTCCATCTTTCGTCCTTCGAAATGAGTGAACTGGCGTATGTCATAGCAATAGTCGTCCCAATGAGACATACGTATGGCGGAGGCAGGTATATCGGCTTCAAGCGCAGAATCGAGCCAATCGGAACAGTAATCCACTACTGCCGCTTCATGATCACCCGCATCGTCCCTTATTATCCGCATGATGAGGTCGGGATCCATCGGCCCGGATGGCATATAATATATCAACAGGCCTGTGATCGGGTCCAGTCCGCGTATAAACAATGTATCATCGATCATTGCGATATGGTAATCGTAATAATCGCGCCACATTAACAGCCCGGTAAGCGAATAGTCGCAACTTGGCGACGGGTTGAGTGCGAAACACCGGGATATCTCTTCGATATCTTCAATATCCACGGGGCGGAACAAAGTATCCACCTCCGGCGTGCCAAACAGTAGAGTGTTCATAGTAAATCGTAATAACACTACAACGCGTCAAGACGATGCAATGTTTATCGGGTCGTCAACATCATCAGTCGTGTGCCGTCGTGAGTAGTAGTGGCATAAAACGTCCGGTCTTCACCTTCCATAAGCCGGTATTTCTTTCGGAGCTCGGATGCACTGACAGGGAAGCATGAGGATACGACACGACAGCGGCTTCCCTTCAGAGCTTTAAGCTCCCTGCCTGAAACCAGAGCATTTATTGTGGATATACGTCCCGGAAAATCCATGTAAAGTGTGTCCGAGACAAAGAGACCGGAATCTTTGGCCAGGGATTTCATACCGGGGTATCGATCGCATATCTGTAGCGCGCATTGCAGTTTGCGCATGGCGGCTCCGGCCTCATAGAAATACATGCCTGTAACGACATGTTCAGGAGTGGCGTAGTTTATCCGGGCCTCAACCGCGTCGGTGCAGGTGAACCTGTACCGGATCGCCGGTGTGCCGGCGGGGAAAGAGTCGGGACTGTCGGCCAGATCGATTACATGGATAAGAGGGCTGGATTGATTTGACTGCACATCGCCTTCGGGCCCGGTACCGAAAGGAAGAGAATGGATTCCGAGATGGATCAGCACCTCCTTCACTTCGTTTTTGAAGGATAGGATGAAGATTGAGCGCACGTGGCGGAAATCGCGGAGAGTCTGGGTTACATCGAGAAGAGGCGATGCCTTGATCAGCACATGGTCGGCGTGGGCTAATAGGAGATCCTGGTGCGTAATGACATCGGGTAATGAGTCCCGAAGAAGGAAGCAGCGGTTATTTCCACTGTCGCGTCGGGCCGGATCAACGAAAATCCAGTCGTAATGTTCGTGGCTCTGCTGAAGATGAAGCACGGAATCGCCTTCCACAACCGACATGTTATTGACATTGAGAATGCCGGCATTGTGTCTTAACGCCCGCACCCGTTCGTGCTCAAGCTCGTATGCCGTCACTGTGTTTCCGTTAAGTGCTATGGTCATTGCATCTATGCCGAGTCCGGCTGTCATGTCCAGTACGCGTCTGTCGTGTCCTATAAGCTGCGCGTGGAACTGCGCCACATTCTGATTGGTGGCTTGCTCGGCGGACATAGACGTTCCGAACATGAAGCCGGGATTCTTCAGGAACCATGTCAGCTTATTTGACGTTTTACGACGCATTTCGATCTGCATGCACGCATCCTCCACGCTGAAAGGCATCGCTTTGCCGTGATACTGCAACCGCAGCGCATTCACGTCCGAATGCGCATGATTCATTATAAACTGCTGTATTTCATCCATTACTCAAAGCCCTGGGCCGATAATCGATACAAATTTAACATATTTCCCTTAAACTGCAAAAGAGCATCATGACGATGCTCTTTTGGGGTTCCCGTCCGGAGACAGGTATGGTAAACATTTAAAACTCGACTTATCGGAGGTTTATGAGGGAGTAAGATTATTATCTGTAATCCTTCAGTTCCTCGCGCAATTTCTTGCGTGCTGCGAAGATACGGCTTTTGACCGTGCCCAGAGGCAGATTCATCTTTGCTGCGATTTCGTTATACTTGTATCCGGCTACATACATGTTGAAGGGGATACGGTAATCGTCGGAGAATGAATTGAGAGCTACGGATATTTCCTTGACGGCGTAGCTTCCTTCGGGCGTGTTGATGCCCGAGTCCTGGCTTATGTTCAGATGATATAGGTCTTCGGTCTGGTCAATCACCGTGGCCTTGCGTACGGTCTGGCGGTAATTGTTGATGAAGATGTTGCGCATTATGGTGAAGATCCACCCCTTGAAGTTGACGTTGTCGACATACTTGTCCTGATTGTCAAGGGCTTTAAGCGTAGTGTCCTGTAGCAGATCTTCAGCCTGCTGGCGGTTAGTGGTGAGCTGATATGCGAAATTCAGCAAATTGCTCTGTAGTCCGACTAATCTGTCTTGGAATGATAACTGTGATTTCATTGCTTGTCGTTTTAAATGTTTGACTATAAAACAACGCGAGGCTCCAAAAAGTTTCAGTTTTATTTATGATTTTTGAAAATATTTAGCAACATATTGATACAAAGGTAAATAAATATTATATTATTTTCATAGCCGGCGTGCCTCACGGCATGAAGGTGTCCCGTATATGGCGTTCACTTTGCAATACGCTCGTTTTTTGTTAATTTTGCATACAATAACACGAGACCGGGAAGGTTTCGCAGCGGTGTTATATATGCATATATTATGAGATTTGATGAATTATTGACAAACGATTCCGTATTGGACGGTCTGTGGGACATGCATTTTGACGAATGTACGCCGATTCAGGAACATACCATACCGGCGGTGCTCGAAGGACGTGACGTCTTGGCTTGCGCCCAGACCGGCACGGGCAAGACTGCCGCCTATCTGCTGCCGGTTATAAATGAACTTGCAGAGGGAGGATTTCCGGAGAATGCCGTGAACTGCGTAGTGATGGCGCCAACCCGCGAACTCGCGCAACAGATCGACCGTCAGCTGCAAGGCTTCGCATACTTCATGCCGGTCAGCGGAATTGCCGTTTATGGCGGTACGGACGGAGTGACGTACGACCAGCAGCGAAAGTCGCTCAAGGCAGGAGCCGACGTGGTGATAGCGACCCCAGGACGATTGCTGGCCCATCTCGGCATGGGTTATGTGGATCTGTCGAAGGTGTCTTTCTTCATCCTCGACGAAGCCGACCGTATGCTCGACATGGGCTTTTACGACGATATAATGCAGATTTATTCGCATCTGCCAAAGGAGACACAGGTGCTTATGTTCTCGGCCACGATGCCTCCAAAAATTCAGCAGATGGCCAAGAAGATACTGAAGGATCCCGTTGAGATAAAGCTTGCCGTATCCAAGCCCGCCGAAAAAATCAGACAGTCGTCGTATATCTGTCATGAGTCGCAGAAAATGCCGATTCTGAAAAAGCTGTTTAAGGAAAATCCACCGCAGCGCGTCATAATCTTCTCAGGCTCCAAACTCAAGGTCAAGACATTGGCACGTGAATTCAGGCGCATGCCCTTCAAGGTAGCCGAGATGCACTCCGATCTGGAACAGACGGCTCGTGACAACGTGATGCTGGATTTCAAGGCCGGCAAGACCCAGGTGATAATTGCCACAGACATTCTGTCGCGAGGCATCGACATCGATGACATCGAAATGGTGATAAACTATGATGTGCCGCGCGATCCTGAGGATTACATCCATCGTATAGGACGCACTGCGCGAGCCGACCGCGACGGCCGGGCAGTGACATTCGTATCGCCCGAGGAAGCCTTCAGACTGAAACGCATAGAAAAACTGCTGGAGAAAGAAGTGCCTCGCGAGGATGTGCCTGCGGAGTTCGGTGACGCTCCCATGCTCCAGTCAAGGGAGAGCAACAGGGGAGGCGTACGCAATCACGGCCGAAAAGACCGTGGCAATTCGGGCAAGCGCCGCCGCTCGGGCCGTTCACGCCGCAGAGGGCCCAAGGCCGATGAGAGTTTAAAAAGTTAAAAGAGCGAAGAAAGTTAAGATAATGGTGTAGACTTTTGTAAAGCCTGGCATTATCTTAACTTTTTAAACTTTATAACCTTACTAAACTTTAGCAGGTCGCCAATTCGTGGAGCAGCGCGAAGTCAAGAACTTCCGCAGCCGTGTCTACATAATGGAACGTCATCCCCTCCAGATACTGCGAGGGGATTTCTTCTATGTCCTTCTGATTCTGTCGGCAGAGCATCACGTCCGTAATGCCGGCCCGCTTGGCCGCCAGCATCTTTTCCTTGATGCCACCCACAGGCAAAACCTTGCCGCGGAGTGTCAGCTCGCCGGTCATCGCCAGCTTCTGGCGCACCTTGCGGTCGGTATAGGCCGATGCTATCGACGTCAGCATGGTGATTCCGGCCGAGGGACCGTCCTTGGGTATGGCGCCTTCAGGCACATGGATATGCAAAGCCTTGTTTTCGAATATCTGCGGGTCGATTCCGAACCGCGTGCAGTTCGCTTTCAGATATTGTGTGGCAAGTATGGCAGACTCCTTCATCACGTCACCCAGGTTGCCGGTCAGAGTCAGCTTCGTTTCCTTGGAGGGAGAGACGGAGGATTCGATGAAGAGTATGTCTCCGCCCGATTGAGTCCACGCCAGACCGGTCACGACGCCGGCTATGTCGTTGTTCTCGTATTTGTCGGGGAATATGGTGCGTTTGCCTAACAGTTCACGCACTTCAGCGGCACCGATGACGTGAGGATAGTCTTCGCCCATCACTTTGCGCCGGGCAAGCTTACGCAATACTTCCGCTATTTTTTTCTCAAGCTGACGCACTCCGCTCTCGCGAGTATAGCACTCTATGATTTCGTGCAACCCATCGCGTGTAAATGATATCTCTTTCTTCCCGAAACCGTGACGCTCAAGAGTGAGTGGCACCAAATGGCGAATGGCTATCTCTATCTTCTCGTCCTCGACATATCCACCGATTTCGATGACCTCCATGCGGTCGAGCAACGGAGCGGAGATGGTGTCCAGAGAATTGGCCGTGGCTATGACTGTCTCTTATACACATCTGACGCTGCCGACGAATAGAGAGGTGTAG